>Ga0070729_10002902_pt1 | contig 21002 bp, 19 predicted proteins | sample tdDd472_FD_66725 | JGI IMG/M metagenome (GOLD analysis project Ga0070729, IMG submission 66725) | Marine sediment microbial communities from the Atlantic coast under amendment with organic carbon and nitrate - tdDd47.2 | ecosystem: Environmental > Aquatic > Marine > Coastal > Sediment | place... | reverse complement strand
CGCTTCTTGCGCCGCATGGCGGGCAGGCAGGCCTGCACGCATTGGATCACCGCGCGGACGTTCAGGTCCTGGACCTGCTGGTGGCGGTCCAGATCGACCGCGCCGATCGGGGCCGGGTTGATCAGCCCCGCATTGTTGATCAGATGGTCGACATCCAGGTCCGCGACGATCTCGGCCAGGGCCCGCGCGGTCGCCTCGCGGTCGGTCAGGTCGACGCTCACATGGTCGCCGCCGAAGGGCGCCTCGGGCGCGGACCGCGACAGGTTGACGACCCGATGGCCGTCGGCGATCAGGCGGTCGGCGACGGCGCGGCCGATGCCGCGGCTGGCGCCGGTAATCAGGGTGACGGGTTGGGACATGGCGGGACTTCCTTGTTGGCGCGCGGTCAGGCGGGCGACGGTTTCCGGCGGGCGACCCCCGGCGACGCCAGGATCAGCAGGCCGCCCAGGATGCTGGCGATCGCCGCGCCGGCGAAGGCCGCGTCGAAGCCGCCGGTCAGCGCGACCAGGCCGGTGAAGCCGCTGGGGCCGAAAACGACGCCGCCATACATCATGAAGGTCATGCCGCCGGCGGCGCTGGCGGTCTTTTCCGGGCCGGCGATCCGCGCCGTTTCGGCGAAGGCGATCCCGGACCAGGCGGCGGAGACGATTCCGGCCAGGATCGTGACGGCGAAAATCGACGCGATCGGCCAGCCGGGACCCATCGCCGCGACCAGGAACGCCGCGCCGCCGGTGCCGACGCCGACCCCGGCCAGCAGATAGCGCGGGGCGACGAACCGGTCCGCCACCCAGCCCAGCGCGACCCGCGAAACGACGCCGCTCACCTGAAAGAGCGAAAGCGCCACCCCGGCCGCGATCAGGTCGATCCGCACGACCTCGACCAGGAACACGACCAGGAAGGTGCCGAAGCAGAGCTGGACCCCGGCGAAGATCAGCCCGGCGACGCACAGCCAGCGGATCGCCGGGTCGCGCAGGACCAGGAACAGGGGTTCGGCGATGCCGCCCCGGAACAGCGGCGCGCCGGGCCGCCGCTCGGCGTCCAGGCGGGCGCGCATGGGGATCAGGACGATCCCGAAAACGATCGGGATCGCAGCCATCGCGATCAGCGCGCCGCGCCAGCCCAGGGCGAGGACCAGGACCGGCACCAGAATGCCGGCCAGCGCCGCGCCGCCCGGCACCCCCGTCTGCTTGATCGAGAACAGAAGGTTCGCATGGCGCGGCGGGGTGTGGTTGGCGAGGATATGCGCGGCCACCGGGCCCGGCGGTCCGTAGCCGATCCCGATGACCACGGCGCTGAGGACGACCAGGGACAGCAGGCCGCCGGCGCCGATCAGCAGGCCGGCGGTGCAGAACAGGAAGCAGACCTGGGCGACGCGGATGGCGCCGTAGCGGGCGATCAGGCCGGGGCAGGTCAGCGCCGTCGCCGTCGCGACCCCGTACAGCAGCGACGTGTACAGCCCCACATTCGCCGGATCGATGCCCAGATCGCCGACCGCCTCGGGCGCCGCGACCGGCACGCCATAGGCGATCAGGCTGGTGATCACCTGGGCGATCAGGGTGGCGAGGATGGCGATAAAGGCGGGATTGCCCATCGCGGCGCCGCGCGCCGTCGCGGGCGTTTCGCCTACAGGAGCCGGAAAGCGCCCCGACGGCATCGTCGTTCCCTCCGTCGCGTTCGCCCCGTGGCCGGGGTCGTTCTTCGTTGGACTTGGCACTTTAGGGCGCCCGGTCCTTTGCCGCCAGCCCGGCCGATGATCTAGGCTGCGCCGATCAGGAACGACCGGAGGCGGCCATGCGGCGAAAATTTTCCGACTCGCGCTATTTCGAGGATTTCGAGATCGGCGAGACCTTCTATATCCCGTCGCGCACGGTCGGCGACGGTCAGTTCTCGGCGTTCCAGGCGGCCAGCGGCGACAATCATCCGATCCATTACGATCTGGAATATTGCCGCGCCCACGGCCATCCCGACCTGCTCGCCCACGGCTTTCAGGTGGCCATCCAGACGGCGCCGGGCGCCGGCGATTTCCCGTTCCTGGTCGAGGAGTCGCTGGTCGGCTTCATCGACCAGTCGTCGCGGTTCCTCAAGCCCGTCTATCGCGGCGACACCTTGTATCCGGCGCTCGCCGTCGCGGCGCTCAAGCCGGGGCGGACCACCGGCGTCGTGACCTTGCGCTCGACCGTGCACAACCAGCGCGACGCGTTGGTCCTGGAAGGCGAGATGAATTTCCTGATCAAGAAGCGCGCCGCCGCGGGCGTCGCCACCTAGCCGGCACCAGAGGTCGGGCGTATCAGGCGTCGGGCGCGCCCAGGACGGCCGCGAAGCCCCGCACCGGCTTGCCGTACTCGGTGCGCAGGACGACCCGGTCCAGGCCGACGACCGACAGGCCGGCGGCCTTGGCGGCGCCGCGCACATGGCCGGTCCCGTGGACATAGCGGCCGGACATGTCCAGCCGCGCCTCCTTGCCCTCGCCGGCCTCGACGCTGAAGGCGAACAGCCCGCCCGGCTTCAGCCGGGCGGCGACGGCGGCGCAGACGGGGCCGAGATCGCCGAAATAGACCAGCACGTCGGCGGCGAGGATCAGATCGTAGCGGGTGCGCCGCTTGCCGAGCTCGGCCGCGATCTCGCCGACGACGAGCCGGTCGTACAGCTTGCGGGCCCGCGCCTTGGCGATCATGCCCGGCGAGATGTCGATCCCGTCCAGGCGTTTTGCGATGGGCCGGAACAACGGCGCGCACAGGCCGGTGCCGCAGCCGAGGTCGAGGACCGCCAGATCCCGGCGTGCCGATTTCGGCCGGCCGGCGAGCGGCTTCTCGATCGCCGCGAACAGGATCTCGGGGGCCCGGTAGTCGAGCTCGTCGCGGAGGTTGCTGTCGAAATTATCGGCGTAGCGATCGAAATGCTCGGCCAGGAACGCGTCGGACACCCGCGCCGGCGCCGGGGCGCCGCCCAGGGCCGCGACCATGTGCGGGGCCTCCGGGTCGTCCGGGTCCAGCTCGGCGTAGCGCGCATAGGCGTCGCGCGCCGCCGACATCTTCCCCAGCCGGTGCAGCGCTTCGGCCAGCGCCCATTGGGCGTCCAGATAGTCGGGGTCCAGGGTCAGCGCCTGCTCCAGGCAATCGACGGCCTGTCGGGTCTTGTCGGCCTCGGCCAGTTTCTCGGCGATCCGGTACAGGTTGCGGGCCTCGACGGCGGCGGCCTCGGTCCGGGTCTCGGCCGCTTCCACCTCGCGACCCTGCTCGGCCAGGGCCCGGGCCAATCCTTTCAGGGCGGCGAGATGCGCGGGCTTGTCGGCCAGCAGATCGCGAAAGGCGCGCTCGGCTTTCTTCGCCTTGCCGGCGCGAAGCAGCGACTCGGCTCGGTCGAACCGTTGGGTCGTGTCGGAGGTCATTCGGGTAGGCGCGAACAGGCCACCGCGCGCGCGGCGGAAAAGGAGCGATCCGGTCGGCTAGGGGCGGTCGGGAGCGCGCCCGCCGCCGCGCCCGCCGAATCGGTCGCGATATCCCGATCCGAACAAGCCGCCGCCCCGACCCTTGCCGGGGTTGGGGAGACAGGGGCGCTTGCCCTTGCCCTTCCCCTTGCAGGGGGTGGGCAGGATGAAGGCGTTGGCGCTGCGGTCCAGATGCAGAACGGTCGGCGCCGTGTAGGCGATCGCCGCGGCGATGCCCAGCTTGGCCAGCGCCTTGCGCCGGCTGAGCGGGGCGTCGGGGGCCTCCGTGGCCGTGCTGTCGTCCGACGGTGTCTTGGCTTCGGTCATCGGATTGTCCTACCTGACGGTCCGGGCCGCGCGCGGCCACCGGACCCTTGGTGGCATAATAATCCAAGTGGGGACGAAAGGCCAAATCGGCAAGACCCGCCGTCCCGACCCGTTGCGGCGCTTGCCTCCCGATCATGCGCGTTTCATGATGCCCACGGGGCGCGACGACGCGACAGGGGGGCGGTGTCATGCGGCGATCGGCGGCGTTTCGGACCGGGATATCGGTGCTGGTCGGGGCCGCGGCGCTCGCCGCCTGCGCCGGGCCCGCGCTGGGCCCGGTTCCGTCGCCGGGGCCGAGTGCCGGTAACGAGGCCGGGTTCGCCGCCCTACTGACCCAGATGCGGGCGGTGGAATCGGAAGGCTGCCGGCGCCTCGGCTATCGAAAAGGCGGCGTCCGCCACGATCTATGCCTGCGCCGCCGGATGGCGGCCCGGTCGACGGCCTTGCGGGCGGCGTTGGCGGCCGAGCGCGCCGCCGCGCGCGCCCGCCGGGCGGCGGCGCTGGCCTGCGCCGGCCCGCGCCCGCCCTTCGCGCGCCGCTGTCTGAGAATCTGACCTTGGAAGCCGCCGCCGACCGGCGGACCTAATCGGCGGGCGAGTCCAGCCGGTCGATGAGGGCGCTGCTGCTGTAGCCGGCGACCAGTTCGGCGAGCAGAACCCGGCCGCCATAGCCGCGCACCAGATCGGCGCCGACCACCTCGCCGGCGGCGTAATCTGCGCCCTTGACCAGAAGGTCCGGGCGCAGCGCCTCGATCAGGGAAAGCGGCGTGTCCTCGCCGAAGACGACGACCAGGTCGACCTCGGCCAGCGCCGCCAGGACCAGGGCGCGGGCCGTTTCCGGTTGCACCGGCCGCGCCGGCCCCTTGAGGCGGGCGACCGAGGCGTCGCTGTTGAGGCCGACCACCAGCCGGTCGCAGGCGGCGCCGGCTTGGGCCAGCAGCGAGACATGGCCCGGATGCAGAAGATCGAAGCAGCCATTGGTGAACCCGACCCGCAACCCTTGGCGACGCCATTGGCCGGCCCGCTCGATCGCCTGGTCGCGGGTAACGATCTTATCCTCGGCGGCCGAGGGTTCGAGCCGCCGCAGCGCCGAGCGCAGATCGGCGGCGCTGACGACCGCCGTGCCGACCTTGCCGACGACGATGCCGCCGGCGGTGTTCGCGATCCGGGCCGCGTCGGCAAGCCCGACGCCCGCCGACAGGGCGGCCGCGATCGTCGCGATCACCGTATCGCCGGCGCCCGACACGTCGAACACGTCGCGGGCCTCGGCGGGCAGATGCAAGGCGTCGGCGGCGCCGTCCCGCTGGACCAGGGTCATGCCCCGGGCGCCGCGGGTGGCCAGCACCGCGTCGATGCCGCAGGTCTCGATGACCCGACCGGCGGCGGCGACAATCTCCGCGTCGCTTGCCGTCGCCATGCCGGTCGCCTCGGCCAGCTCCTTTCGGTTGGGCGCGATCAGGCTGGCGCCGCGATAGCGCCCGAAATCGCGTCCTTTCGGATCGACGACCACCGGCCGGCCGGCGGCCCGGGCCGCGGCGATCAAGTCGGCGACCAGACCGTCATGCAGCACCCCCTTGCCGTAATCGGACAGGACCAGCACGTCGCCGGCCGTCGCCGCCGCCAGGACCGCCGCGCCGGCGTCCGCGCCGATGGGCGCGATCGTTTCGGCGTCGGTGCGCAGAAGTTGCTGCGCCTGGGCGACGAAGCGGGTCTTGATCCCGGTCCGGCGCCCGGCCTCGGCGGTCAGCCGCGCGTCCACGCCCGGCGCGTCCGCCATCAGCTCGGCGACGCGGGCGCCGGCATCGTCCTCGCCGACGACCGAGACGAAGCGGCAACGCGCCCCCAGCGCCGCCAGGTTGCGCGCCACATTTCCGGCGCCGCCCAGCATCTCCTGCTCGTGGCGGATCGACAGGACGGGAATCGGCGCCTCGGGCGAGATGCGGTCGACGCTGCCCTCGACAAAGCGGTCCAGCAGCACGTCGCCGACGCAGGTCACGTCGGCGTTCGCAAGGTCTGCGATGCGCGCGGCGAGGTCGGCGGTGGACATGGCGCGGCGCCTCAGACCAGGCCCAGCTCGTGTTCCAGGGCGCCGCACAGCATATGGCCGACGGCGATATGCATTTCCTGGATACGCGACGTTTCCGGCGCCGGGACGATCAACAGCGGGTCGGCGCGTCCCGGAAGGTCGCCGCCGTCCCTGCCGCCGAGGGCCGCCGCGACCAGCCCCTTCTCCCGCGCCATGTCCAGCGCCAGCAGGATGTTGGGGCTGCGGCCCGACGTGGTGATGCCGATGGCGACGTCGCCCGGATTTCCCAGGGCCTCGATCTGACGGGAGAACAGCCGCTCGAAGCCGAGATCGTTGCCGATGGCGGTCAGGGCGGACGTGTCGGTGCTGAGCGCGAGGGCGGCGATGGGCGCCCGGTCGCGGCTGAAGCGTACGGTCAGCTCGGTCGCGATATGCTGGGCGTCGCCGGCGCTGCCGCCATTGCCGAAGAAGAGCAGCTTATTGCCCGCCCGCACCGCCGCGACACAGACGGCGACCAATTGGGCGAAGGGATCGCGCAGGGCCGCGCGGGTGGCCTGAGCAGCCTCGATATGGGCGGCGAATTCGGTGTCGAACAGGTCTTCCGGTGTCATGGGCGCGGCGTCGGGGTTTTCCCAGTCGGATCGGCCGCGCGGCGCGCGGCATCCGGTCTGGCTAGAGCATCGTTTGGGGGCTTGCAAGGGCGAAATGGCCGCCGCCTAGGGCCGGGGCGCGGCGACGAGAGCCTCGATCTCGGCCTCCAGCCGCGAAAGGATCGCGTCCCGGTCCCAATCGCGGCCGGCCCTGGCCCGCGCCGCGGCGCCCAGGGCGGCGCGGCGGTCGGGATCGTCGGCCAACGCGGCGATGGCGGCGGCGAAGGCGGCGGCATCCTCGGGCGGCACCGCGATCCCGCATCCCTCCATCGCCCGGGCGAGGTCGGTGTCCGGCGCGGCGCCGGCGACGACCGGTCGGCCGCTCGCCAGGATGCCGGTCAGCTTCGAGGGCAGGACCAGGGCGGCGGCGTCGGCGCGCTGGGGCAGGAGGTGGATGTCGGCCAGGTTGAGCAGATCGTTCAGGCGCGCCGCCGGTTGCAGGGGCAGGACGCGCAGATTGTCCAGCGCGGCCGCCGCCGCGCGGATGCGCGCCGCCGCCGCGCCCTCGCCGCAGACGACGTAGCGCAGGCGGGGATCAGTCGCATGGGCGCGGGCCGCGTCGAGAATGACCTCCAGCCCCTGCTTCTCGCCCAGATTGCCGGAATAGAGGGCGACGATCGCGTCGGCCGGGATGCCGAGCTCGGCGCGCATCGGGCTCGGCCCCGCCAGGGGACGGATCGCGGCTGTGTCGACCCAGTTCGGGAACAGGGTTAGGCGCGCGGGATCGACGCCCTTGCCCGCCAGGCGGTCGCGCATCGCCGGCGAGATAGTCGAGATCCGCGCGAAGCGCCGCAGCAGCCAGCCCTCGACGGCGAACACCGTTCGCTTGACGCCGCGCCGCGCCGGCACCAGGCCCAGATCGAAGGCGGCGTCGATCTCCAGGTCCTGCAAATGCAGCCAGCTCTTGGCGTCGCACAGCCAGGCCGTATAGGCGGCGGCCGGCGCCGAGAACAGGGTCGGCGCGACCGCCAGCACCAGGTCCGGCCGCCAGGCGACGGCCTGCCACATGGCGACCGGGAAGCTGGACGCGGCGAAGGAGGCCAGATGCGCGATCCGCTTCGTTCCGGTCGGCCGGGCCGGCACGTAGAGCGGGCAGCGCCGGACCTCGACCCCGTCCAGCCGCTCGCGCCGCCACAGGCGCGCGGCGCCCTCGGCCCGCTTCCAGGCCGGGTAGTAGGGCGGCGCGGCGATGGCGCGCACCGCGTGGCCGCGGGCCGCCAGCCAGGCGCCCATCTCGCCCGAGAATTTGCCGATCCCCGTCGGCTCGGGCGCGTAATTGATGCCGTAGATCAGGATTTTCACCCGGGCGCCGCCCTTGTCGGTGGTGAGGTTGCGCGGCGCCCCGCGCCGCGCCGCGCGGGCGTCGGCCGGAACCGCCGTCGCAGGGTGCCGTGCCACGGCCCGTCGCGCAACCGTCGGGCGCCGCGCGGCGACCCCCGTTGACGGTTTGGAAACCGGCGCGGCGGTTCACTGGCGGCGGGTCCGCCGCGCCGGGCGCGCGATCCCGCGCGATCTGGTGTATCCTGCCGGCGCCCCTCGGGTGCGCCGTCTTCGGTCCGCCCCACCGTCCGTCCGACCGCGCAACGGAAGCCGCCATGCCTCGTCCGGTCATTCGCTCCGATCTCGAGCCGACCCTGCGCAAGCTGGTCAAGGCGCTGCTGATGTTGCGCCATATATGGCGCTTCCCCAGGGTCCGGGGCGCCTGGCCCAAATACGAGTATCTGAAACCCTGGCTGGCCGATCTGCGCCCGGCGGCGGTGATCGATGTCGGGGTCAATGTCGGCCAGTTCCTGCATCTGGCCTATCGCCTGTACCCGGAGGCGCGGCTGATCGGGATCGAGCCGCTGGACGAGCTTTGCCGCAAGGTGGCCGGCATCTATCGCGCCGAGTCGCGGGTCGTCCTCCATTGCTGCGCCTGCGGCGCCGAGGCGGGCGAGGGCGAGCTGCACGTCACCGCCGACAGCCAGAACGCGTCGATGCTGGCGCCGACCGAGGAGTTTTACGACGAACGGCCGGGCGAGACGGTCGTCGGCGCGCGCCGGGTGCCCGTGCGCCGGCTGGACGCGCTGCTGGACGGCGTCGCCGGGCCGATATTGTTGAAGGTCGATGTCCAAGGGGGCGAGCTGGACGTGCTGGAAAGCCTGGGCGACCGCTTGGCCGACGTCGCCGCCATCATCGTCGAGGCGCCGTTCGAGCATGCCTATGAAGGGGCGTCCGATTTCGACGCCATCTACCGCTTCCTGACCGCGAACGGGTTCGCCTATCGCGGCGCCATGGGCCAGTTGACCTCGCGCCATACCGGCCATGTGCTGCAAGAAGATTCCATCTATATCAACCCGCGCTGGGTGCCGTGACGGGGGCGGGCCTCTTTCATTTCGTGGGCAATATGCCCATAAGATAGAAGCGTTCGCCCCGTCGGAGGCTCGTCATGCGTCACTTCGCGCGAAACGCGCTCGGCCTGGTCTATATGAACCTGCTGGACCCGGACCTGTTCCGGACCGACATTTCGGTCGCGCGGGCGCGGGAGCTGTTCGTCGACTATTGCGGCGGCGTCGAGATCGAGAACCATAATTACTGCAACCGCACCTGCTGGTTCTGTCCCAACGCCCAGATCGACCGGCGCACCGATGTCACGCTCATGCCGGACGCGCTGTTCGCCAAGATCATCGACGATCTGGCCTCGGTCGATTGGCATCGCAAGCTGTCCTGGTCGCGCTATCACGAGGCGTTCGCCGACGACTCGATTTTCGACCGCCTGACGACCGCGCGCGCCGCCCTGCCCCGGGCGGCGCTGGTGGTGTTCAGCAACGGCGACTATCTCGACAAGGACAAGATAAGCCGGCTGGAGGCCTGCGGGCTCGACGTGCTGGTGCTCAGCCTCTACCCGCCGGACGGCCGGGAAGGCGAATTGGCGACGGTCGAATCGGTCGTCCGCCGCTTCACCCAGCGGACCGGGCTGGAGCTTGCGCGGGTCGACCCCTACCGCCACGCCGTCGTCGGCGCGAAGTTCAAATCCGTGGTCCGGGTGCGCAACTTCCATCGCGAGAAGATGACCAGCCGCGCCGGCGCGGTCGAGACCCGGGATCGGGAACAGCCGACCCGCCGCCATCTCTGCGCCCATCCGTTGCGCGGCATGGTGATCGACTTCAACGGCAAGGCGACGATCTGCTGCGAGACCCTGTCGGACCTTCCCGCCCATGCCGGGACGGTGGTCGGCGATGTCAGCCGGCCGGATTACGGGCTGTTCCACCTGTATCGCGACCTGGCGCCCTATCGCGCCAACCTGCTGAGCCCGGAGCCGAAGAAGGGCGTCTGCGCGACCTGCACCGCCGCGCCCTTCCTGCCGTCGGCGGCGGGGCGGCGCCCCGTTCTGGCGTCGGCGCTGCGCGGCGTGCCCGGCTTGCGCGGCGCCTTCGCGCGACGGCAGGCGCGTCACTTGGACGCGCTCTCCTACAGTGAAGGCGCGTTCCATTAGGAGCGGCGGATGATCGCCCGGCTGCGCTATCTGGCTTGGGCCGCCGGCCGGCTGCTGGTCGGCGGTGGCCGCGCCTGCCCGTCCTGCGGCGAGACGCGCGGCGCGCGCCTGGATCACAAGTTTTTGGTGACGAGCCTGCGCCGCTGCGCCGGCTGCGGGGTGATGTTCCGCGCCCCCACCGACGCGCCGTCGGCGCTCGCCCGCTTCTACCAGTCCGACTATCGCGAAGGCTTCACCACCGATCTGCCCGATGACGCGGCCCTCGCCGACCTGATCGCGCGCCGCTTTCGGGGCACCGACCGGGATTACGGGCGCACCATCGACATACTGCGCGCGCTCGGGGTCGCGCCCGGCGCTCGGCTGTTCGATTTCGGCTGTTCCTGGGGCTATGGAAGCTGGCAGTTGCGCGACGCGGGGTTCGAGGTCGAGGCCTACGAAATCTCGGTGCCGCGCCGGACCTTCGCGGCGGAGAAGCTCGATATCGCGGTCCGCGACTCGACCGACGCGGTCGACGGTCCCTTCGACGTCTTCTTCAGCTCCCACGTTCTGGAGCATGTGCCCGAGCATGGCCCGGTCTTTGCCCTGGCGCATCGCTTGTTGCGGCCGGGCGGGCTGTTCGTCGCCTTGACGCCGAACGGGTCCGCCGCGTTCCGCCGCAAATGGCCGCAACGCTGGCACACCCATTGGAGCAAGGTCCATCCGTTGCTGCTGGACGAGGTCTATTACGACCGGGTCTTCGCGGCCGCGCCCCGGCTGTTCGCGTCCAGCGATCACGGGGTCGGCGGCGCGCGGGCGGTGGATTACGACGACGCCGCCATCGGCCGGGCGGCGCTGGCGGACGGCGCGCGCGTCGCCCTCGACCTGAGCGGCGGCGAACTGCTCTGCGTCGCGCGCAAGCCGGAAAGCGGCGCCGGCTGGTAGCGGGGCCGGCGGCGAATGGCCAGGGACGAGGCGCCAGGGAATCGCGGGCTGCGCGCGCGGCTGGCCAAGGGCTTGGGCGCCCAGGGGTTCGGCCAGGCCGTCAACATCCTGATCCAGCTTCTGACCGTGCCGCTGCTGCTGGGCGCCTGGGGCGTCGGTCTGTATGGCGAATGGCTGATCCTCGCCGCCATTCCCGTCTATCTGTCGGCCAGCGATACCGGCTTCGCCACCGCCGCGACCCACGACATGACGATCGCCGTCGGGCAGGGCGACCGCGCCCGCATGGTGGAAAGTTTCCAGAGCGTCTGGCTGCTCCTGGTCGCGGTCGCCGTCCTGATCCTCGCCCTGGCCGCGCTCCTCGCCTTCGCCCTGCCGGTGGGCCGCTGGCTCAACCTGGCGCGCATGACGGGGGACGCGCCGGCCTGGGTGCTGGTCCTCCTCGCCGGCCAGGTCCTGGTCACCTTCCAGACCGGGCTGGTCTATTCGGGCTATCACTGCGTCGGCGCCTATGGGCTGGGGCAGTCCCTGATGTCGCTGACCCGGCTGATCGAGTTCGCCGCCCTGGCGGTCGCCATCGTCGCCGGCGGCGGCCCGGTCGCGGCGGCGGCCGGGCTGCTGGCCGGGCGCTGCGTCGGGACCCTGGCGATGTGGCTGTTTCTCGCCCGCGTCAATCCCGAGCTGCGGCCCGGCTGGCGGCATGCGCGGCCGGCCACGGTCCGGCGTCTGCTGGCGCCGGCCTGGGCGTCGATGGGGTTCGCGCTGGGCAACGCCCTCAACATCCAGGGCTTCGTCATCGTCATCGGCACCGTGATCGGACCGGCGGCGACGGTCGTGTTCGCGACCCTGCGCACCATGACCCGCTTCGGTCAGCAGCTCGTCAACGCGGTCAACATGACCGTCTCGGCCGAGATCTCCACCGCTTACGGGGCCGGGAACCGGGCGCTGTTGCGCGCCCTGCACCACCGGTCATGCCAGGTCGGGCTGTGGCTCGCGCTCGGGGTCGGCGTCGGACTCCTCCTGTTCGGCGAGTGGGCCTTGGGGGTTTGGACCGGCGGCCGGGTGGCGATGGATTGGGCGTTGTTCCCCTGGCTGCTCGCGGCCCTGATCGTCCAGTCGCTGTGGCATTCCAGCCTGTATCTGGAATATGCGACCAACCGCCACGCGCGACTCGCGCTGGCCTATGGCGCCGTGTCCCTGCTCGCGGTCGCCGCCGCGGTCGTCGCCGCCGCCTGGGCCGGGACCGTCGGCGCGGCCGCGATCCTGTGCGCGGCGCATCTGGCGATGCTGGGCGTCGTCCTGCCGGTCTCGTTGCGCAATCTGGACGAAAGCCCGTCCCGGTTCGCCGCCTTCGTGGCCCGGCCGCCGGTCCGTTTCCTGGCCCGCGTCCTGCGCCCCGGCCGGGCGGAGGGCGAGCGATGACGGCGGCGGACAAGGCATCCGTGGTGATCTCGAACGGATTCGGCCTGTGCCATCTGGCCGAGGCGGCGGAGGAAGTCGACCGCCGGGAGCGGCTCGCCCATTTCGTCACCGGCGCCTATCCGACTCGGTCCTGGCGCCGGGTCCTGGCGCTCGCGGGCGCCGCGCGGCTGGTCGATCCGGCGCGAATCCTCCAGCGCGAGCGCGCCATCGACCCGGCGCGGGTGAGCGCCCTGTGGGGGGCCGAGCTTCTGCACCAGGCGGGATTCCTGTTCCGGTACCGTCCCGCGACCCGGAGCCTGGCCGAAAGGATCGACGCGGCCTCGATGAACCTGTATGCGCGCCGGTCGGCGGCGCCGGTCCTCGGCGCGGCCGGTCGGGCGCGGATCTTCCATTACCGGGCCGGGTTCGGCCGGTCCGCGGCGCGCGCCGCGCGCGCCGCCGGCATGTTTCTGCTGTGCGACCATTCCATCGCCCACCCGGCGCTGGTCGAGGCGCTGGTCGAGCGAGACGGGCGCTACCCGCCGGCGGCGGAGGCCCGTCCGCGCCGGCGCTTCTGGGCGGACGTCCTGGCGGATATCGATCGGGCCGACGCGGTGCTGGTCAACTCGGCCTTCGTGGCGGAGACGTTCCGGCATATGGGTTGGTCGGCGGACAAGATTCACGTCCTCTATCTGGGCCTGCCCGATTCCTTTCTCGCCGCCGCGCCCGCGCCGGCGCCGGCGGATGCGACCGGTCCCGTCCGGCTCATGTTCGGCGGGTCGTTCGAACGGCGCAAGGGCGCGGCGTTTCTGATCGACGCGGTGGCGGCGCTGGGCGATCTCGACTGGCGGCTGGACATCGTCGGGCCAATCGATCCGGAATTGCGCCGGGCGCGTCCCGACTTCTTCGCCGATCCTCGGGTGCGCGCCGTCGGCCGCGTCTCCCGCGAGCGGCTGGCGGCGGAGATGGGCGCCGCCGAGATGTTCGTCTTCCCGTCCCTCGCCGAAGGCTCGGCCCGCGTCGTCTTCGAGGCGATGGCCTGCGGGGCCGCGATCGTCACCACGCCCAATACCGGCTCGGTCGTCGAGGACGGGGTCCATGGCGCGCTGGTGCCGCCCGGTGACGCGCCGGCCCTCGCCGCCGCGATCCGGGCCGGCGCGGCGGATCGGGCCCGGCTCGCGGCCGTGGGTGCGGCCAACTCGGCGCTGGTGCGCGCCCACTACCGGCAGCGCGATTACGGCGACGGGCTGGCGGCGTTGTACGATCGGCTGGCGGCGGCGCGGAAAGGAACGGTCCAGGGGTCATGACGCAGCGTTCGGATCTCGAATCCGCGACCGCCGAATCGCGGGCCGATCCCGGGGCCATCGCCGACGAGGGCCGCGCCGGCGGCGCGATCCTGCTGGACGCGCTGGCCTTCGTCATTCCCGCCACGATGTTTATCGAGTTCCGTATTGTCGGGCGGCTTTTCCTGAGCGAGATAATTTTACTCGGCATGCTGCCGATCCTGCTGCTCGCCAAGGGGCGGCTGCTGTTCGACCGGTTGCCGATGATCTTCTTCGGCCTCGGACTCGCCTGGCTGGCGAGCCAGATCGCTACCGATCTGATCCGTGGCACCGCCTTCGCCGATTGGTCGCGGGGCTGGGCGAAGATCGGCATGACCCTGGTCAATTTCGCGGCGCTGTATCTGTTCCTGCATGGCAGCCGCGGTCGGATCGTGGCCTTCACCGCCGGGCTCGGGATCGGCTATCTGCTGTCCTATATCTTCAATCCGACCGTCTACATGATCGCCGATCCCTGGAAGTTCGGGGTCGGAATCGGGGTCGCCCATCTTGTCGCGGTCGCCGTCCAGCTGCGCTTCGTGCGCGAGGTCTGGATGCTGCCCGGCGCGATCCTGACCGTGACCGGCTTCTTCAGCCTCTATCTGGGGACGCGGTCGCTGGCGGGCATGTGCATCATCGCCGGGGTCTATATGACCCTCTACCAGTTCCTGCGGGCGCGCAGCGCGCTGGGCGCGCGCTCGAACGTCCGCGCCTTCGTGGTCGCGGTCTTCGTGATCCTGACCAGCCTCGCCGCGTCCCAAGCTTATGTGGTCGCCGCGGGCGAGGGATATCTGGGGGTCGACGCCGAGGAGAAATACCGACGCCAGACCGAGACCGGTCTCGGCTTCTTCATCGGCGGACGGACCGAGATCCTCGTCTCGGCTATCGCGATCAAGGATTCGCCCTTTATCGGGCATGGCTCCTGGGCGAAGAACCCCTATTATGCGAGCCTGTTGCTCCAATATCGCCCGGAGCTGACCTCGGTCTATGAATCCGGGCTGATCCCGACCCATTCCTTTCTGTTCGGCGCCTGGGTCGAGGCGGGCGTGGTGGGCGCGATCTTCTGGCTGTGGATTTGGATCCTCAACGGCCGCGCCCTCTTGCGGGTGTTCACCATCCGCGAGCCGCTGGTGCCCTTGTTCGGCTTGATCGGGGTGGTCATGGCGTGGGACATCATCTTTTCGCCCTATGGGGCCGAGCGCCGTTTCGTCATTCCCTTCTACGTGGTGATGGGCATGTTTCTTCTACAGATGGTCGATTACTGGCACGGCGCCGGACAGGCGGCGGCGCGCGCCGCGGCGCGGCGGATGGCGGGACGGCGGCCGGCGGCGACATGACGCCTCCGCGGCGGACGCCCCCCAAGGTGTCGATCGTCACCATCTGCTTCAACCAGGCGCCGTTCCTGGAGCGCGCCCTGCGCTCGGTGCTGGACCAGGATTATCCGAACCTGGAATATGTCGTCGTCGACCCCGGCTCCACCGACGGCAGCCGCGAGATCCTCGACCGCTACCGCGACCGGATCGACAGCCTGATTCTGGACCCCGACGACGGCCCGCCCGATGGGCTGAACAAGGGATTCGCCGCGACCACCGGCGATATCCTCGGCTATCTGAACGCCGACGACGCCTTCCTGCCGGGGGCCGTCGCCGAGGCCGTCGACGCGCTGACCGCGCGTCCGGACTGGGACGCGGTCACCGGCAACGGCTACATGGTCGACCGCGAGGGCCATGTGACCCGCGAGTTCCGCTCCACCGGGTTCAGCCTGTGGGGCCAGGCCTATGGCAGCGTCGTCATCATGCAGCAGGCGACCTTCTTCCGCCGCGCCGCCTTCGCCGCCACCGACGGGTTCAACCCGGACAACCGGACGAGCTGGGATATCGAGCTTCTTCTGGACATGGCGCTGGCGGGCAAGCGGATCGGCCGCGTCGCCAATCATTGGGGCGTGTTCCGCATCCATGGCGAGTCGATCACCGGGTCGCAGACCCTGGCGGCGACCAGCCGGCTGAACTGGGACCGCATGTTCGAGAAGATCATGGGCCGGCCGAAACGCCCGGCCGACAAGCTCCTGCGCCCGGTCGCGCGGCTCGTCAAATGGCTGCGCCATCCGGATATTCTCCTCGCCGCGATCAGGGACCGCTATCTGGGGCCGCCGGACCTGGGCCGGCTGGGCGAGATCGACGGCGCCAAGCGGTAGGCGCCCGCGGCGGGCCGGCGCTCAGGCCTCGGCGACGCCGCGCGCGCGCAGGAAGTCGCGGACCCGGGAGAAATCCTCGACCATCACGTCCAGGGCGATGTTCTCGCGCACATAGCGGGCGATGGAATCGGCGAAGTCGGCGCGCGGATCGGGATGGCGGCGCAGGAAATCCGCCAGGGCTTGGCCCATCGCCGCCTCGTTGTAGTCGGGGACGCGCAGGCCCGTCGCGCCGTCCACCACATAGGCGATCTCGGGATGGTGGAAGGGGCCTTGCGGCGTCCGGTCGTAGGCGATCACCGGCAGCCCGTAGGCGAGCGCGTGATTGACCGACAGGCCGACCGCGCCGGGAAAGACCACCAGGTCGGCGGCCATGAAACGCGCGGCGAGGTCGTCCTCGTCATAAATCAGCCCCGGCATGTCGATGGCGGTGCCCAGCAGCGCCCCGGCCTCGGCCCGCACCCGGGGGGCGTCCGGCCCGTCGCCGATCAGGGTGAGATGGGCGTCGGGAAAGTCGGCGCGCAAGGATTTGAAGACCCGCACCAGGCGCGGAAAATCCTTGTCCGCGCTGAACCGGCCGATGGTCAGCAGGCTGGGCCGGCCCGGCGCGGGCTGGCGCCCCAGCCGCGCGGCCCGTGCCTGCATGGGCGCCAGGTCCTGGGTGTTGCGGACGACCAGCACGCGGGCCGGGTCTATATATCGGTCGAGGAAGGCCTTGCCCTCGGCGCTGTAGCAGACATGGCCGTCGGCCCGGCGCACATAGGCGAGGCGGGCGCGCTGTTGCAGGCGCTGCCAGGGCGTCGCCAAGCCGCGCTCCATGCTGAAGCCGTGCGACCAGAACAGGGTCGCCGGGTTGCCCATCAGCCGGCGCGCGAAGGCGAGCGACCAGGTGGAGCTCATCCAGATGCTGCCCTCGGCGATCACCGCGCGGGCGCCGGTCTCGCGCAGGATCCGGCGCACCGGTACGCGGGCGATATGGGGCCGGCGCGGATCGGGGAAGCGGAAATCGAACCGCCGCATGTAGGGTGCGTCCTCGACCAGATCGAAGAAATGACCCTTGGGCGGGCGGGCGGCGCAGGCGACGGTCCAGCCGAACCGCGCGTGCAGCCGCTGGAACAGGGCGTGCCGATAATGGGGCACGATCCGCTGGATGATGGTGACGGCGGACATGGCGGTCGCGCGGCCGGAACCTAGTCCGCCGCGTCCAGCGCCGGGCCGGCGTCGACGATATGGACCTGGCGGCTGCCGGTATGGGCCGAATCGATGCAGACCCGGCGGTTCGCCCGGTCCCAGCGCGGATGGAGGTCGCATTTTATATCGCCGACGAAGGCCGGCGGCGCGTGGAAACGCCCGATATCGTAGCGGGTGCCCGCCGCCATGTCGTAAAGGATCAAGGTCTGCTGGCGCCCCGAATCGGCATAGGTGTCGGTCAGCATCCAGCGGCGGTCGGCGGAGAATTGGGGGTGGCCGTCCTCTTCCAGGACGCCGCGCCCGACCGGCGTCGGCGGCGCCTCGCCGGCGACCGACAGGCGCAGATAGGCCTGGCCCAGCAATTGCTGCTTCAGGCCCGGCTTCAACTGGCGCGCGAGGCGGATGGCCGGTCGCAGCAGCGGCGAGGCCAGCCAGCCCCGCCGCCGGGCCGCCGCCAGGCCGGTGGGCAGCTTGCGCGCCCAGGCGATCAGGGTGTCGTCGTCCAGCCAGTCGAAATGGCTACAGCTTTCCTCGGCCAGCAGGCGCAGGTCGCTGCCGTCCGCCTCGGCCGCGATCAGCCGCGTATAGAGCGCGCCCTCGGGGGTGAAGAAGCGGTGGAAGAAGCAGATGCGCCGGCCCGACGGGCTGAAGGTCGGATGGCTGACGAAATGCGGACGGTCCATGGGCAGCCCGTCGCCGCGAAACGCCGCCAGCTCGGCGAGGGAGACCAGAAGCGTCACCCGCCCGCTCTCCAGATCCAACAGATGGAGCCCGTCGCCGGCGGGGGCCGGATGGTCGGCGTCCGCCGCGGCGCCGCCGGCATAGCCGTAGGGCCGCCAATGGGCGTGCAGGCGCGCGAAGTTGGGCGACAGCGCGCGGCGACCGTCGGGGCTGATCGCATAGACGGTGAAGGGCAGGGGCTCGGCGTCGCCGGTCCGGCCGTCCAGGCGCAAGGCGACCAGGCGCCCGTCTCGGCAGGCGTTGTGGATCAGGACGTCCGTCGCTCCGGGCAGCCATTGCAGGCGGGCGCCCTGCTGCCAGTTCCAGGCGGTGGTCTCGCCCAGCTTGCGCATCTCGCCCGCCGTCGGATCCCACAGCGCGATCTCGGCGACGTCGCCGGCGTCGGGGATGCCGGCCGGCGGGCGCGGGATGCGCAACAGCGCCAGGGCGCGGTCGTCGGCATCCCACGGGCACAGATCGTGAAAGCCGAAAATATGCTGGGCGTCCTCCGGCGTCGAATGGAGAAGGGGGCAGGGACGCGCGATCCTTCCGGCCAAGTTCCGGGTACCTCTCAGGCTGCGGGCGCCGCCATGATACAGGCGTCGCCGGCCCGGACAACAGCGTCCCCGCGCCGCGTGCCCCGGCGGTTGTCCGCCGCCGGCGATCCACCTACCATTCGGGCAGGCGGGCGCGGCCCGCGTTCGTCCCGGTGCGGTTTCCGATGCGCATTCTCCATGTCCTCGCCACCCTGTCCGCCGAATGGGGCGGGCCGCCGAAGGCGGCGGTCGACATGGCGCGCGCCCTGGCCGCGCGCGGCCACGCGGTGACGATCCTCGCCGGCGACGAGGGCGACCCGCCGGTCGATCTGGGCCCGGCGCGGGCGGCGGGGGTGGAGATCGAGACCTTCCCGCTGGCCTTTCCGCGCCGGTTCATGCGTGCGCCCGGACTGGGGCGCGCCCTGGCGGCGGCGGTGCCGGGCGCCGATCTCGTCCATATCCATTCGCTGTACCTGTATCACACCTGGACCGCCGGGCGGCTCTGCCGGCGTCATGGGGTGCCGTTCGTCCTCAGCCCCCATGGCAGCCTCGATCCCTATCTCTACCGGCGCCACCGGCTGCGCAAATGGGTGGTCGAGGGGCTGTTCCAGAACGCGCTGATGCGCGCCGCCGACGCCCTCTACCTGATCACCGAGGAAGAGCGCGACCTCGCCCGGCCGGTCTCCAACGGCGCGCCGGGCGTGGTCGTGCCGCTGGGCCTGCATATCGGCGATTACGCGGCGCTGCCGGCCAAGGGAACCTTCCGCGCCGCCCATCCGGAGATCGGCGACCGGCCGATTCTGTTGTTCTTCGGCCGCCTCAATTTCAAGAAGGGGCTCGACTTGCTGGTCCCCGCCTTCGCCCGGGCGCGGGCGCGGGGCGTCGATCTGCATCTGGTCCTCGCCGGTCCCGACGACGACATGGCGGACAAGGTGCGCGGCTGGCTGGCCGAGGCCGGGCTGACGGCGCACGCGACCTTCACCGGCCGGCTGGCGGGCGCCGATTCCCTCGCTCTGCTGGCCGATTCCGATCTGTTCGTCCTGTCCTCCTACACCGAGAATTTCGGCATCGCCGTGGTCGAGGCGATGGCCTGCGGCCTACCGGTGCTGATCTCGGACCGGGTCAATATCTGGCGCGAGGTGGCGGCGGCCGGCGCCGGCCGGGTCGAGCCTTGCGACGCCGAGCGGTTCGGCGACGCCATGACCGAGATGTTCGCCGACCCGGCGGCGATGGCGCGGATGGGCGAGAACGGCCGGCGCTGTGCAAGCGACCAGTTCGATTGGGCGCGGATCGCCGCCCGCATGGAGGAAACCTATGCCGGCCTGATCGCCGCCCGTCGGGGCGGCTGACGGGGCGGGTCTCAGCGTCTCTCCACGGCCGCGCGGGGCAGGCCGGGCGGCAGGGTCGGGCGGCCCAGAAGCCCGGCGAGGCGGCGCAGGTTCAGGCGCAGCGCGTCGGCCGGCGCCCAGGCGAGCAGGAATTCCCGCGCCAACGCCGTTCCCGGCCCCGGCATGTCCGGCTCCAGCGCCAAATGGGCGCCGGCCATGGCCTCGAAGGCGCCGCGCGCGAGGCCGGCGGGCGGCCGGTCGAGGCCGGCGGGGGGCGCCCCGCAAGGCAGGCGCTCGATCTCCAGCCCCAGCCGGCGCAACAGGGCGACGAAGCCGCGCGCCGCCTTCTCCAGCCCGCCCTCGGCGGCGAGCGCCGCGACCCGCTCCCAGTCGACGCTTGGCCGTCGCCGCAGGATCTGGATCGCGTCGACGATCTTGCGGACGGCGAAGGGGCCGAACTTGTCCTTGGCGGCGTTGGTGACGCACAGAAGGAAGGCGTGGTCCGGCGACGGCACGCCGAGCGTCAGCCCGTCGACGCGCACCGTTTCGGCCGCCGCGAACAGCCGCGCGACCGTCAGCGCCCGCCAGGCGGGGAAGGCGTCGGGGCGGACATGGATGTCCAGATTGACCTGCCCGTCGGGGCCGGTGATCGGCGGATAGCTGGCGTCGGACTGGAATCCCCAGGCGGGCAGGGCCTCGCCGGTGAAGACGAAGCCGTCGTCGGCCAGCAGGGTCAAAAGGCGCGGGGCGTCGGGGGCGCGGACCAGAACGTCCAGATCGCCGAAGCAGCGGAGGTCCGGGTCGGGATACAGGGTATGGGCGCTGGCGAAGCCCTTGATGTAGACCGCCTCTATCCCCGCCTCGGCGATGCGCCGCGCGACCGCGATCTGGCCGTGGCGGGTCAGGCGGTTGGCCAGCCGGCTGCGATGGGCGGTTTCGGGGTCAATCAGGACCGCGCCCGTCCGGGCCTCGGCCTCGGCCAGCAGATGGGCGGCCAGCGCCGGCGAGACGAGATCGGCGAGGCGCCCGGCGGCGGCCCGCCAGGACGCGACCCGGTCGGGGGGCGGGTCGCGGGGCGTCGCCGCCGGGCGGGTGATCAGATGCCAGAAGGGCGGCGGACCGGTCACGTTTGCAGGAAGCGGCGCTCGGTACCGTCCAGCACCACACAGGTCAGATGCCCGCTGAGATAGGCGCCGGTGTCGACTCCGATCCGGTTGGGCCGCAGATCCGGCGACCCGATGTCGGGATGGATGGTGTGGCCATGGACGACGATATGCCCGTGATCGGCGGTCGAACCGAGGAAGGGCTCGCGGATCCAGATCAAATCCTCGCGCGTCTGGTCGGCCAGCGGGACGCCGGGTCGAATGCCGGCATGGACGAACAGATAGTCGCCTTCGACATGATGGGTCGGCAGGCCGCGCAGGAAGGCGAGATGGGCGTCGGGCAGCTTGCGTTTCAGGTCGGTCCGGGCGACCTCCAGCCGGGCGTCGCGGT
>Ga0070729_10002901_pt1 | contig 21004 bp, 8 predicted proteins | sample tdDd472_FD_66725 | JGI IMG/M metagenome (GOLD analysis project Ga0070729, IMG submission 66725) | Marine sediment microbial communities from the Atlantic coast under amendment with organic carbon and nitrate - tdDd47.2 | ecosystem: Environmental > Aquatic > Marine > Coastal > Sediment | place... | reverse complement strand
AGAGAGAGAGAGAGAGAGAGAGAGAGAGAGAGAGAGAGAGAGAGAGAGAGAGAGAGAGAGAGAGAGAGAGAGAGAAGAGAGATAGACAAGAGAGAGATAATAGATAAGAGCTAAAGAATCAACCGACATGGATGCGGGCGAGCTAAAGGCCCATATCGACCGGCGCTACGGTGCGGCGTACGGCGCGTACTACGGCCGCTCGATGCCGGCTGCGACGCCTGCGGACGCCTTCCGCCATATCAAGCACGGGACACGCGCGATCTTCATCGACTGGGACCACCTTGTCGCGCACCCCTTTGCCGACTACGGCGCCGGCGAGCGCGTCGTCGACCGGCACCCGAAGCTGCCCGGCGCGTCGCGGCCGGCCAGCCCGCGGGAAATCGCCGCGCGCATCGCGCGCCACGTGATGCGCCTCTTCGACACCCGGCCGTCGCTCAACACCGTCGTCTTTGGCGGCAACTGTCCGCCATCGACGCTCGCGCCCTACGCACCGCCGCCACCGACCGGCCCCGCCGAAGCCGACGCTGACGCTGACGCGCGAGATGCCGCGCAGGAAGCCGTCGGCGCCTTCGTGGCCGCCCTGGCCGACCCCGACGTCGGACGCAAGAGCACCTCCGGCCGCAGCGTCATCGTCCACTTCCTCTGGCCGTTCGTCGGCGCCGACGGCCGCCTGCTGCCGAACGTGGTCAGGCGCCACGTCCTGGGCGTCGTCGACACCCGCCTCGTCGTCGACGGACTCTACGCGCCGGACATCGACACGCAGGCACTCTGGATGCAGCGCACGCTGCGGCGCACCGCCGAATCCGCGCGCCAGTTCGCCATCGAGATCCACGCGCGCGGCTGGAGCATGCTGCCGGCGTTGCTGCTGGCGTGCGACGCCGAACGCGACGCCTGTCCTCGCACCACCGTCTGGGTCGACGCCGGCGCCGGCCCGCACATCCTCAGCGTCTCCCGGCTCCACGCGGCCATTGCGGCTGTCGAGAAAGCCGCGAACGGCGTCGACGCCGTGCGCGCGCACGTGTGTATCTGGGCACTCGCGCTCCGCCATGCATTCTGGCCCTCTCGCCGCGAGAGCGGCACGGCGCCGGCCCTCGCCGCGCTCTACTACTTTCTCGACAGCCGCGAGACGTCGCGTTCCGCGCGCACGTACGGCGACCGTGTCCTGCGCGGGCTGGTCCGCGAGGCGGCGACAGACGGCGGCGGCGGGGCGCGGCTCTCCGTCAATGTCTGGGCCGCAATGCGCGTCGCGCTCCTTGCGCGGCTCACCGCCGCAGGCAAGTCCGGCCAGACGCTGCTGCACCACGTGGCGACGCGCGTCGCCTTCCTCTCGGCGCCCGCATTCGGCGCCGAAGCGCACGCCGCGGCATGGGGCCGCTTCCTCGGCGAAAACATCAGTCCCGACGACGCGCTGCACGCCTACATGGCCCAGATGGGGGCGCTCGACGGCGCCGACAAGGACCGCATGCTGTGGGAGAGCGTGTTCACCGACGGCATGTTCCGTGCGTTTTTGGCCAACGCGCGCGACGCGATGACTGGCCAGAGTGCGCGCGTCGCGGCGCTCGACGGATGCCTGGCGCGCCCAGACGACACTGCGCCGTATGCGAACGTGTTTTACCTGGCGCTGGAGAAGGTGGCGCGCCAGCGGCGGGAGCCCATGCCGCTGCTGCTGCGCAAACCGGCGGCCGCGAAGTGGGGGTTGGGGGCCGCCAGCTCCCCCGCCCCCGCCTGGCCGGCGGAGACGGCGCCGCGCGCGCTGTTTGAACGCGCAGTCAATGCGGTCTGGGTGATGGCCTTCTGGCTGGCCGGCGACGACCCCGAGTTCTCGCCAGCCTTTCCGCCGGCGCGCACGGCGCCGGCGGAGACCGCCGATCCCCTCGACGACGTGCTGCCGGTGATGAACTACACGGGAAAGCCGCAATTGGAGGCGCTGCTGCGCCTGAGCGGCCACGTCGTCCTGCGCGACCCCGACACCGGCGCGGCGGCGCGGCTCGTGCGCGCCGTGCGGGTGCCGATGTCGCCGCGCATCGCCAAGATCGCGCGCTTCGGCGGCCGCGACGGCGACGGCGGCGACGGCGACGACGACCTGGTGCTGATTGTGCAATCGGGGCGCGTGCAGCCAGTAGGCGTCCGCGTGCCCTGGGACCCCGCGCGCCGCATCGCGCACGCGCGGCGCGGGACCTACGGCGTCCTGGACCTGCGCGCGCCGGTGACCCCCGCCGTTCCGCATCCGCACACGACGACCGTGGACGGGAGGGCGTTCGCGGACTTTATCGCGGAGCAGGCCCCCCGCCTGCTTGAGCTGCGCGCAGGGCAGCTGGCGGCGGTGCTCGGGGCCGCGGGGGGGCGCGGCGGCGCGGAGGTGATCCGCGCGATGTACGCCACGGCCATGCGCATGGGCGTCGTGGTGCGGCCCCTGAACGCCGGCACGCGCGCGATGCCGGTCCCGCAGACCCCCGCCGAAGCCACGGCGACCGCGGCCAGCGGCGGGTACATCCGCGTCTTCCCCGACCTGGTGGCCTGCTTCGACCTCGCACTCCATCGAGAACTAGCCGCGCAGAATCCGCGAGAGAGCGTGCTGGCGCTGGCGCCGACGATGGCAGCCGAGGCGCGCAGCCCGGACGAGGTGCTCTATCTGCTGTGCCGCCGGCGCGGCACCAGCGCCGGCGTGGGCGGGACGGTTGACGTGACGGCGGCGCCACGCGCGCTGGGCGAGTATGTGCCCGAGCAAGCGCTAGAGGCGGATGCGCATCGCGGGGAGACGCGCGTGGCAGACGCGTACTGTATAGTGGAAACGGCGCGCAGACGGGTGCAGGGCGCCGAGGGCTTCTACAACGCAGTATGGGGATGCTGCCGGCCCGACGATGCAGGCGAGGAGGTGGCGAGGCTGGCACAGGATACGATGCGCGCAGCGGCGACGGCGCTGTACTACGCCGAGCTGACCGATAGCATCCCGCTGCGCGGCGCGCGCGTGACGGACGCCGAGGTGCTCGGCCTTCTGCGCACAGACACGCCGGTCGCGGGGACGCGCGCGCTGGTGGTCATCCCAAAGGGCCGCGATGACCTGGCAGACGCGGAAGGGTCGACGGGCGCGGCGGCGCTGGCGGCGTACGACCGCCGGACGCTGTCGCTGCTGCCGGACGTGTGCGACGCGTACCTGCCGCGGCTGTACGCAGACATGCAGGACATGTGGCCGACGGTGTCGGCGAACGCGCACCTGTTCCGCATGGCGGCGGAGCTGGGCCACGGCGCGCTGCTGGAGTGGCGCGCCGCGCTGTCAATGTACGAGCAGCTGGTGGCGATGCACGACGCGGCCAAGTTCACGCCGGCGGACCGGAATCCGCACGCAATGCCGCACGTGGGGCTCGAGCAGATCAGACAGGCGGCGTTCTTCACAAAGTACGGCGCGCGGACGTCGCGGACGTGGGCGGGCGAGGTGCTGGAGATGGCGGACGTGAAGGCGCGCGACGCGCTGGTGCGCGCGGGAGATAACAGCGAGGCGAAGAGTGTGATATTGCAGGGGGCGCTGCGGCGGCGCATAGCGTGGCTGCTCGAGTCGGTGCTGCCGACTGCGGCGGGGATGTGGGTGGGCCTGGACGAGGCGCCGGCCGGCGGCGACGACATGCCGGGCGCGCTGCTGTTTTTCGAGTGGCGGGAGTGGCCGCGCGACACGGTGGCGCACTATGCGGCACACTTTAGATCGAAATGGGCTGCCGCAGGCGTTGCTGGCGTAAAGATTTTTGTGATTACATCCTAATCGGCAGACAACCAAGTAAAAACAAAAAAAAATCCGAGAATGTTTAATCATCGCTGGAGGAGGGAAGCATTTCATATTGACACTGTTATTATTGATGGATGATAAGGGGGACGGAAGGGGACGGAGCCCCCTTCCGCCTCTCTCCTATTTATAGTAGACGCGGAGAGTACCACGAGCGCGGGTGCCGTTCTTGGTGACGGCGTTGCGAAAACAGTCCTTGGAGAGGAGGCCGATGTAGACGATGGCGGCGTCCTTGCATCGAGGGGCGTAGGGCGAGAGGCCCATGATGGCAGGGCTGACGCGGGGGTCTTCGACGATGACGACGCTGGGGCGGAGTGGCAGGAGGGCGATGTCGACGTCCCGGGCGAGGAGGTAGACGGTGGATGCCATGCCGCCGCCGATGTCGATGCTGAGGCAGACGGCGAGCGGACTGATCTGCGTGGTGTGGACCTGGAGACCATGCCACGCGGCCAGGGCGTGGAGGCGCATGGCAACGGCGCAGTAGACGTCGGCGAGCTCGCGGCTGCGCGGCACGGCGTAGACACACTGGATGCCGGCGCGCAGGACGGCGGCGGCGGCGAGGAAGGTGGCGATTGCAGTTCCAGTGTCGGCGGTGTCGGCGGTGTCGGCAGCGTTGGCGCGGGTGGCCACATACTTACACTGCGTGGCCCGCTCCATTGCATGGCGGTAGGGCCACGTCTCGGGCGTGAGGACGTCGAGGAGGTCGTCGTACGTCTCGACGGCGGCGCGGGGGAGCGCCAGTGTGCCTTCGAGCAGCGCCGCCAGAACACGCATGCGCGTGTGAGTGGACACACATGGGACTGGCAGGGCTGGCAGTGGACAGAGGCGCTCATCAGTTGCAAAATCCGTGTCCATGTCTTGATGCCGGCAGGCGGTTGTGGGTTTTTTGGTTTTGATGCCCTTTTTATATGTTTTTTTTTGTTGATGGAGAGAAAGAGAGAGAAAGAGAGAGAAAGAGAGAGAAAGAGAGAGAAAGACGTCTACGGGCGGATTTTCCAGTTGAGGGGCTGGTTGGTGAAGGCGGCGACGTGTTCGCGGGCACAGGAGTAGTCGCTGAAGAGGACGGAAACCCAGTCGCGGGGGTCCTCGTCAAGGTACGCAGACATGTAGAGCGCGGGGTCCTGGGCGGGCGCGGCGTCGACGATGGGCCCGAGGATGTCGCCGATGTGGGCGTCGATGTGGCGCAGGATGTTGGTGAGCTGGTGCCAGGCGCGCAGGAAGATGGCGACGCGCTCGCAGACAATGACGCTGGTGACGACGGCGTCGTCGCTGGCACCGTCCAGGGGCCGCGACGTGATGGTGACGGTGTAGGCCGGGTCGGGGCTGCCGGCGGGCCCGAGCTTTACGCCGGTGACACAGCAGACGCGGGCGGCGTCGGAGGTGAGCACAGCGGCGCGGACGCCGTGGCGCGCGGCGCCCTCGAGGATGCGCTGGGTCGGGCTGATGATGACGTCGACGGCGGCGGCGACGGTGCCGCTGATTGCGGCAAGCGCACTTGGCTTGCGCACGGCCGTTTCGAGGATGCCCCACACGAATTCGCGGTTGCGCCGCTTGAACGCGGCGTGTGCGGCGCGCCACCGCACCATTTCGCGCGCGCGCCGGTGCAGGGCCAGGGGCATCTGCCGCGCGCCCTTGGCCGGCGCGCGCGCGACGAACGCCTCGATGTCGGCGTAGCAGTGCATGGCGGCAATCCATCGGACGGCGCCGGCGAACAGGGCGTAGTCGTCCGAGACGGTGCGGCCGTTGCGGTCGCACGGCCGGTCGACGTCGTCGGCGGTGGCGTAGCAGACGTCGTCGTCGCCGCCGTTTTCGGCGACAGCGGCGGCGGCCTCTGCGGGTGTTGCGCGACGGTAGCGGGCAGCGTCGGCGGCGACGGCGGCGGCGGCGGCCTCGGCGTCTGCCCGGACCGCCTCGGCCGTCGCGACGTTCGCCTGTGGCCGATGGTCGTTGTTGGCATCGTCGTCGTCATCGTCCTCATCGTCCTCATCGTCGTCGTCCTCATCGTCGTCGTCCTCGTCGTCGTCGTCCTCGTCCTCGTCGAAAATGTCGTTGGCACGACATTTGCTGACAGGGACGTGGGCAGGGGCAGGGGCAGAGGGCGGAGGGCGCGGCGGGGGCGGGAGATGGCGCGGCCGGGCCTTTGCCGCGAACGCCGCTATAGCCGCCGCCGACGGCGCTTCCCCGTGCGCGTCCCCGCTGTCGCCGTCACTGTCGCTGTCGCTGTCGCTGAAGATGCCGCTTTCGTCGTCGCTGTCGCCGTTGCTCGCTGTTTTCGGGGGCAGGGTTGCAGACATGCTAAAAAGGGCGGCCTGTCGGCGGTGTCGGTGTCTAATTTAACTTTTTTTTGTTTGGTTGTGTGTTTCTTCGCTGACTGAGAGAGAAGAAGAAGTCGCTGACTGGGAGAGCAGAAGAAGTCGCTGACTGAGAGAGCAGAAGAAAACAAGAAAAAAGAAGCAAACAAGGGAAGGAGGGCGAGCGGAAGCGCGTGTATGCAAGTGGCTGTGAGAATAAAGCCGAGACAATAACAACGACAACGATACCAAGAATAGTAAGCACCCCAAAGGAAGGAAGAAAGCAAGACCGATGGGCAACGGCCAAGGACAGATCTGGTGGGGGTGGACAGCGCCGGGGCTGGTGTATGGAATGCTGGCGCTGTGGTTTGGGAGCCGGCTGGTGCCGCTGCACTGGGGGGGCGTGGACGTCAAGCACCGGGCTGTGTACCACGAGGCCAACACGCCGGCGGTCTGGGGCCTGTCACTGGCGATCGTGGGGATGTTCACGGGGGCGTTCTTGACGGCCACCATCCCCAAGTGGGACATGCTCTGGCTGAGCATCGGCGAGCACCCGTGGACGACGATGCCCAAGCTGCACGTGGCGTCCTACATGAACGCGGGCGTCCTCGCGCTCGGGGTGCTGATGGTGATGCGCCGGCTCGGCGCCCGGCGGCTGACCGTGACGCCTGCCGAGCACGCGACGCGGTCGGCGACGACGCTGTGCATGCTGGCGCTGACGCTGCTGGTGAACCAGGTGCTGATGGAGGCGCCCGTGGCCCTGGCGACCGGCACCGCGATCGACGGCTGGGTGCACTCGCCGGTGCAGGACACGACGAGCGTGCTCTTCCGCCTGTTTGTGCTGCCGCTGGTGGTCGTTCTGCTCGCGGAGATGTTTCTCGTGCACCCCGTGCTGATGTTCCTGCGCGTGGGCCTGCTGACGGGCCTGTCGCTGTACTGCCACTTCCTGGCGTACGCCTTCCTCGAGTGGTGCGACCACTACGACCACTTCAACGCGAAGGCGTGCGAGCCGGCGAATGTCCTGGACCAGATGTACAGCGCGTTCATGGCTGCGGGCGGGATCTTTGTGCTGGGGCTGATGCTCGCCGGCGTGTTCTTCCACGGGGTGTTGCCGCGGTGCGTGCTTGACACGGTCGGCAAGTGGGGCAGGCGCCGCGTGGACGCCGCGCGGACGGCGCAGATCATGAACCCCGACGACGACGGCAGCGCCGACGGCGTGCTCGGAAACCTTGGGGCAATCGACGTCAACGACATCATCGGCGACAGCGAGGGCGAGGATGGGGACGGGTACAACAACGAGGACGATGGCGACGAGGCGATTATTTCCGTCGGCAACGGCGGCGGCGACGGTGGCGGCGACGGCGTCGATGGAGGCGGGACCGCGATGCGGCGCCTGGTGGACGTCCCGACGTCTTCTGATTTTTGAGGCGATCGATGCAAGGGCGTGGGTTTTATCTCTCTTTCTCTCTTTCTCTCTTTCCCTCTTTCTCTCTTTCTCTCCGCTCAGTCCTCCCCTCAGTCCTCCCCTCAGTCCTTCCTATATCAGAATATATGTACTGTTTTTTTGTTAGGTAAAATCATTGTGCCTCGCCGTCTGTGTTCTAGAAGAAAAAAGAAGGAAAAAGAAGAAAAAAAGAAGAAAATAGACGATGGACGAGAAGGGGAAAGAGCCCGGCTTTGTCCGACATGTTCGCAACGTCCTGTGCGGGGCAAAGCGGCGCGGCGAACAGCGGCGGGCGGCGGGGAAGGCTGGCGCATACAATCATAAGTACGCGTTTGTGCTGAACGGTGTGTTCTTCAAAATTTTTTTCGAGGACCCGGTGCGCAGCGCCTCGGGGCCGCACACGAACGTCTTTTGCGAGTACGCGAGAGGAGTGGGCCCGCCGGCGCCTCTGCCCGAGGACCTGGCACGGTACGTCGGCGGCGTCCTTCCCGCCATCTCCTACGTCGTCCAGACTGACCGCGGCCGTTTTCCCGAGTGGGCCGCCTGCACTTTCTGGACCGATAACGACGGGCCTGTCGCCATCGGCAGCGTCGTCATCGACAGTGGTTCTGGCATGCGCGCGTTTGGGTTTTCCGAGATGCCGAATTTGACCATGCCCCCGCGACAGCGCCAGGCGCCGCCGCCGCCGCCGCCGCGTGCATCCGACGCCGGTGCACGTCGGCCGCGTCGCTCTCAGGGTAGACAGTAAGAAAAAAAAAATAAAAAAAATCCAAAGAAGAAAGAAGAAAGAATGTCCACGATTAAGCTGGTGTGCAACCGCAGGGGCACACGGCCGCTGAGCGACCTGGGCGTCGTGGATGTAGCGCCGGACGGGTCGGCGGTGGCCGCGTATTGGCCCCGTGACAGACACCCCGCGTACCAGGTCGTCGTTAGCATGTATGCGCGAAACAAGGAGGTCGTTATATTGGTCGAGGATAACGACGCGCACGGCGTCGTCTGGGCGATTTCTCCGGACTGGCGACTGCTGGCAATAGCGGTGAAGGTCGGCGAATACGCCGACGGCGGCGAAATCCTGGACGGACATGACGACATCCACGTGTACGATCTCCACGACCCGCCACCGCCGCCCGACGCCGGTGCCCGGGTCCAGGCCGTGCCGTGGGTCGTGTTGAAGGGCCGCGGCCTGGGGCTGTCCCACACGACCTACGTCGGGTTTTCGCCGAACGGCGGCGAGGTGTGGACTGCGTCGGGTCGTCCGGATACCGCCACCCGCCTCATCTCCTGGGATTTGCAAACCGTCAAAGTTCTCTCCGACACTGCCTACGGGAGGCCGCACAGGTGGTGCCTGTCCCGGTTCTGCCCGCTCCCCGGCGGAAGGATGGCATGCGTTCGCCATGCTCGCCCCCTCGAAGCTCGCTCGGACGATGCGGTCGTTGTCTACGACCGGAGAGCCGCCTCGTTTGCCCCTCTTATCTACGCCGGCCGTGAACTCTCGCCGACGGACGTCGTCTGCATCGGGCACTGGCCGAAACGGCACGGGATCGTCGTGGTCAACTCCACATGCGCACACTTATGCCCGCTCGACAGCGACGGTTCTCCTGGCAACGTCAAAGGGCGTATCACGGATGTCATGGGGTCGGAGATTCCCTATAGCTCTACTGCGACTGCCACGATCACGTTCTCCCCCGTCGGCGACGCGTTCACAATCGTCTCCCCCATGTTTGGCACCTTCACGACGTTTGCCATCTCCGGCCCCCATCCGGATAGTCTCCGAGACGCCCCGCCTGACGGCATCGGCGCGTTCTTACACTCGCCTGGCGAGACAATATGTGAGCACCGTGCTGCATCATCCAGATTCTGCCCCGAGATACTATGCACGCGCTACGCCGCAGACGGGACCCGGTTCATCGTCGAGCGCGAGTGCGATCACGGGTTTGTTGGCGGTTCCCTCCGCCTGCGCCACATGCACCTGCCGCCAAAAACGCGCTGGCTGAGTGCAGATCAGTCTCCAGTGCTGGAGGCCGAGCTAGCTTGTCGCGTCGATGGCGCCTCCCGAGAGGTCCTGCGCGAGCTAGCCGCACACGTGCTTGCCCGCGGCGACTACCTCATGTATCGGCATCTTGTGGACCAGTACGGCGCGGAGCTGTCGGACGCAGAGGCCTTTGGCGCTGTCAAAATGGGCATCGCGATGGCCGACTCGGGCGCCCTAAAGAGTCACATCATATGGCACAGGGAGAGCGTCTTGCGCATACCCGTGGACACGGCGGCGTCGCTCATCGCGGAGGGCCGCGACTTCTTCGCCGCGGACGATGTGGATGTCATTATGCACTACATCCTGCGCATAACTCCGCCGGGCGAACGCACGACCATTACTTCGGTTGGCCAATCGAACGCCTATCAAAATACGCCGCATGCGGGCATTGGCGTCGCCCATGGGGGTGTCTACGCGCCGAGTCCTGCTGTTTGTATTGTTTATAATCTTCCCAGAGATTTTTCAAACCACCTGGATGTGACCACAGCGTTCCGCAACACCGAGACGACGAGCGTCCTCATCTTTTACCGCTCTGCGTATTCACAGGGTATCGTCCGCCTTTTTCCCCAACTCACCAAGATTTGTGTTTATTGATTGATGCCGCGCGTGCACGGTTATGTTTTTCCATTTCATTATATTTTCAGATTTTCAGATTTTCAGATTTTCAGATTCTCAGATCTTAGATCTTAGATCTCAGATGATTGGCCACCGCGTCCAAAATCTGGACATCCAGATTTTGGAGACTCGTTGAGAAAAAAACTCAGTTTCTGTCGACAATCTCGGATTTACGCTATTCTCAGATTCTCGGATTCTCAGATCTCAGACGATTGGACCCGCGTCCAAAATCTGGACGTCCAGATTTTGGAGACTCGATAAGAAAAAAACCTCAGTTTCTGTCAACAATCTCGTATTCTCGGATCTCAGACGATTGGCCACCGCGTCCAAAATCTGGACGTCCAGATTTTGGAGACTCGATAAGAAAAAAACCTCAGACGATTGGCGCCATAGGAATGTCGGTGGTTCAATAGACGGGCCTGTATATTACCAAAGCCAAATAAAAATAGATAGACAAAAACAGAAAGTAAACTTTACAGTGCGCGACTCTTGCCGGTCGCGAGCTCGGTGTACTTGTCGTAGACCGCGGCGGTGAACGGGACAAAGTCGGGGAAGCGGTCGTGGAGGTCGCGCCGCACGTCCTTGCCGCCCTCGTTGAAGTGGTGCTGGCGCACGGCGACGGCCTGGGTGTCGAGGTCGATGATGATGTACTGGCCGAGAAAGCCAATGGCCACGAGCCAGCGCCGGCCGCCCACGTCGTCGGGGTGCGGAATCCAGAAGAAGAACGCGTAGCGCCAGCGCACGCGGATTCCATTGCCGCCGCCGGCCCCGTCGGTCCCGCTGGCAGGCCCGCTGCCGCCGCCGCCGACCGTGACGGCGTGGGGGTAGTTGTAGATGAACTCCATGACGTCGCGGTGCTGGACAACCATGCGCCGGCCGACCGTGTACATCTCCGCGGCCGTCATCTCCAGCCCCGCGAAGGCCACCGTGTGCATGTGCGCGCGGCCCTCGAACGGCTCCTGCCACACCACGTCCTGCATGTCGCGGAGCACGCCGCGCCGCGCCGCGTTGAGGAGCGTGTACTTGGGATCGCCGCCGGGGCGCGCGCGCTGGGCCGTCTCGAACGCAATCGCCGCCAGCTGCGTGCCGGCGTCGCTGTAGTGGAAGGGCGCGTTGCCGCGGAAGGCTGCCCGTGCCCAGGGGTCGCTCTTTCCTCTTCCTCCCCCTCCTCCTCCGGCCTCCGCGCTGGCAAGAGGAGGAGCGTCGACGATGGCGCCGCCCGTGATCATCCGCTCCGTCCACGACTCGACAAACTCGCGGTCGGGCAGCCAGCCAAAGGCGTCGTCCTTGGGGATCTCAATCTCGAGGTACGTCATCAGGCCGATGTCGGCCATGCGCAGGCCGGACGTGTGCGTGTGCAGCATCGCCGGCGTCACGCCCCCGACGTGGCGGTAAAACCCCTGCGTCTTCCGCAGCTGCGCCTGGAGGGGCTGCATCGGGTCGTACAGCCCGCGCATCGTCGCCTCGGCGATGTGGAAGCCCGCCCCGACCGACTTGGTCACCGAGAACACCCGCCCGCGCGCGCCCAGGTCGCCAAACCGCGCGATGTTGCCGCCGGCCGTCGTGCCCATCACGCCGCTCGTCGTCAGCGTGCGCGCCATCTCGGCGGTGTAGACCGCCAGCAGCTCCTGCATGTTGTCGATGCCGGCCAGGCGCACGGTGTGCCGGTCCAGCGCCTGGGCGGCGCCGGCATACGGCTCGCTGGTCGAGGACACCGAGGACGGGGCCGGGGCCGGGGCCGGGAGAAGCGTGTGGGACACACCGCCGGCCGCAATACCGCCCCGGCGCAGCCCTTCTCCTCCTCCTCCTCCTCCTCCCCCTCCTCCTCCTCGGCGCCGACCCCCGCGCGTTCCACGGAGCGCGCCGAGATCGGCCATGCGCCGCCTGAACGCGTCGCTGTCGGTGGCGCGCAGAAAGACCACATCGGCCGACGGGGGCTCTTCTCCGTCGGCCAGCCCGCTGCCGCCGCCGCCGGCATCGGCACCGGCATCGGCACCGGCATTGGCATTGGCATTGTTGTTGTTGTTGTTGCTGCTAGCGACAGCGGCGGGGGGTGTAAATCCCCGCCGGGCGCGCTTGTGCCCCGTCATGTCCCCCGCGCCGCGCTCGCTCGCCTCCCGGCTCGGGGGCTCCTCGCCCTCCTCAAGCGATCGAGGGGACGCGGGCGCGCCCGCCGCGCTGCGAAGGTGCAGCAGAAACGCGTCGCGGATCTGCGCGGGCGCGAGCGGGGGCGGGGGGCTGTCAACGCCGGCGGCGCGCAGGACGGCCGCGGCCGTGCACCGCGCGCTGTCCTCGCGCACAAAGGCGTCGGTCTGCACGAGGCCGGACGGCGTGAACTCGAGGTCGAGGAGTGCTGCGAGGGCGCGCTGGAAGGGCGCGCGCATCGGCGCCGGCGCGTGGGACTCGATGATTGTCATCGCGCGCGTGACGTGGCGCGTGTCGATGACGGGCGCGTTGGCGACGCCTGTGATCTTGTCCACGCGCGGCTGCGCCATCGGCCCGTAGCGCAGCCACTCGTAGTACCCAAACACCCCGCCCGAGTAGAGGTAAAAGGAGTCGTCGCGGACGTAGTGCGCCGCGCCCGGCGGGAGCGTGCGCTCCGATGCGCCGAGGAGGAGGCTGAGCACGGTGATGCCCAGCGAAAACAGGTCGCTCTTCTGGTAGTCGCGGCGCGAGACGACGCGCTCGTGGAAGTCCATGTACGTCGCCTCTTTTGGCGCGCCGGTGCCCTTCTCCGAGACGGGGATCTTGAGGGGCGGTGCGTCGACGCGCACGATGAAGGGGTGCCAGAAGACGTACGCCGTCCGCGGGTTGCTGCCGCGGCGGACGGCGGCCATGTCGGCCTCTGGCGACGACAGTTCGGCCGGGTACGGCCCCGCCCAGCCCCAGTCGATGATGGTGTTTCTCGCCGTCCCGCCTCCCGCCGCCCCCTCCCCCTGATACATGATGTTTTCGTGCTTCAGGTCGCGGTGCGCAAAGCCGAGGACGGTGTGGACGTAGTGGAGCTGGCGCGCGACGTCGACGACGCTGCGGAAGAGGTCGCCCAGGCGCGCGCGCATCTGGGCGGCGCCGACCTTGGCCGCCGCGAAGGTGTTGCGCCAGTTGTCGCCCGGAATGCGCTCCACGGCCAGGACCATCCCCGGGCGCCGCGAGGAGGGCAGGCTGCCCGCGTAGTCCTTCACCGCCCATTCTTTGCCCTGCCGCAGCTCGAGCCCGTCGAGCATGAGGGGGAGCGAGTGGTTGAAGACGGATCTGGGGAGCGCGTGCGTGGCCAGGATGGCTGTGAGCTCGACAATCAGCGAGTACGCCGCGTCGCTGGGGTCGCGCGTGGAGCCGCGCTCGGCCTTGAGGTGCACACGCACGTCGGCGGCATCGGTCAGCGGCGCGCGCGGATCCTGGCCGGCGCGCCGGCCGACGCGCACGAGGGCGATCGTCGACATGCGGCTGCGCTGCCCGGGAAAGGCGGCTGGCACCGGCGCGTCGTACTCGACAAACACGTTGTCGTCCCGGCGGCGGTCGTTGGCAAAGACGGGCAAAGGCGGCATGTTGGCCGTCATCCCGAGCCGGCGCCCCGCCTGGAGCAGCCGCTCGAAAAACCCCCGCTCGGTGAAGAGGTCCGACCCCGTGTACACATCGCGCACGGAGATCGGGGCCGCCTTGAACTGCACACCCGTGGACGCGCCGCCGGGATGGGGCCTGGACAGGGCCATTCGGTCGATCGACGCGGCGAGTGCCGCAACCTGTGCCTCGGTGACTTCGCCAACTCCGCGGAGCTGTGCGACCCGGAGGCGGCGCTGCTCGGCGTAGTACACGATCTCGGCGTCGTCGGCGCCGGCCGCCGGCGCCGTCATCACACGGTCCACGGCGCGCTCCACCAGGGCATAGTAGCGCTCGCGCATGGCGGCGGCCGCATCCAGCCGCCGCGCCCCCTCCGAGACATCCCAGGGCATGGCGAACGGGCGCGCGGCGGCGTTTTCGGGCGTCGGCGCGACGAGCAGGGTCGGCATCGCGGGGACGCCGCGGCCGCTGTCGCCGCCGCCGCCGCCGCCCGATGGGGACGGCGTGTCGATGCCGAAGGGGGTTTCGGCGATGGCGGCGTCGGCGGCAATAGAGGCAAACAGGGGCGAAACGGGCGAAACGGGCGCGCCGTCGGCGCTGGACGCGAATCGGCCGCCCGTGTCCCCGTCGCCGGAGAAGCGCATGCGCCGGCTGGGGCTCTCTGCGCCAGGGGCGACGGGAGGGCGGCGATCGGCGATCTCGGCGCGCGCAATCGCGGTGAGCCGCTCGCGGACGAGCGCGTCCACCTCGGCGCGGAGCGTCGCCCGCCACTCGGCCAGTGTGCGCGCCTCCTTCTTGCGAAAGTAGAAGACGCCGTCGACCTCGACGGCGCACCGCCGGAAGACGGCCTCGAGGACGACGAAGCCGTCGGTCGAGCCGGCGACGAGCTGGCGGTTGGTCGGGAACTGCGCGTCGCGCTCCGGCGCCTGCTCGTGCATCCGCTGGCTCGCCCACCGGTTGTAGAGGTCGATGTAGTTGGATGCGTCCGGATCGACAATCACCTCCTTCCCCGGGCGCAGGAGCGCAACGCATTCCCGCCGCCGCGTGACGCGGAGGTAGTAGTGCGTGTCGCCCGGCGCGGCCTCGATGACAAACGGGCGAGAAGCGTCGGCAAAGTCGTCCGGCTCGTTGGCGCGGTCGGCGTTGACGGGGACAAACTCGGCGACCACGCGCACGCGCTCGCGATTCCCTGGCCCGAACGGCTCGCTCTCGGCGGCCAGGAGGCGGACTCTGGCGTCGCCGTCGTCGTCGTCATCGTCGTCGTCATCGTCGTCGTCATCGTTGCCCAAAAACTTCTTGTGCTCGTTTCCGGCAATCCGCCGCTCCGTGTCCCAGGCGTCGTACACGGCGGCGTACTCCTCGCGCGACAGGATGATGGACTTGGGAATGGCCTCCGGCGCAAGATCGGGGTTCGTGTCGGGGACAAAGAAAGGGAGCAGGAACGGGCGCCAGTATCGCCACGTGCGCGCGGCGTTGCTGGAGACGTAGTAGGCGACGGGGCCGGCAGGCCGCCCGCGGACGTCGTCGGCCTCGAGCAGGCGGATCTTGTTTAGGACCGCGACGAAGCGGTTCCACTCGGCGCGCTCGGCGGGCGCGCCGAACTCGAGGCCGCGCGCCGCGGCGTCTGGCAGAACAACGGTGGTCTGGAGATCTGGGAGCTGGGCGTTGATTCTCTGGATGTTGGGGTTGTCGTCTTCATCGAGCACCATCGCGAGCATCTGTGTCGTGCCGAGGTCGACGACGTCGCGGAGCGACATGGCCATGGTCTCGTCGGGCCCGGCGAGGATGGTGGAGCTGCCGTTGACGGCGTACTTGACGACGCTGGTGTGCCGCCGGCGCAGCCCCGCGTACAGCGGAGACGGCAGCCGGGAGATCAGCCGGCGGAGGGTGGTCAGCGCGGCATACGACCCGGGGGCCGTCGGAGCCAGTATCCCGCCGGGGAAGATGGCGCGCAGCAGTGGCGCGAGCATCTTGTGGAAATACCGGAGTAATCCGTGCGCCGTGGCGTGCGCCGCCACGCTCTGCTGCGCGGCGGCGACTGTCTCGGGGATGGATGCCGACGCCGAGATCGATTGCAGCCATGCTCGCGCGTCGGCCGACGTGGCCCCTAGCGCGGCGGTGTCTGTCACGACGACCATCGCGCCGGCGTAGGCCAGGAGCAGCACGGTGCCGGCGACGTCGCGGGTGGCGGGAGAAAAGTCGTGGGCGGGGAAGAAGTGTGCGGTGTCGTGTGGTATCGGGCGGACGACATCCGGGAGGAAAAACACCGAGATCGCGTCCACCGCCTTCACAATCTGGCCCAGAGGGTAATTCGGCCACGCGTCCTGGTCCTCTGTGGGGCCCAGCGTCTTGAGGAGCTCGGCAACCATGTCGATGTACGTGTCGGCGTCGGCGCGCGCGAATCCAAAGTACGTGTAGTTCGTGTGGAGGAGCTGGACGGCCTCGGAGATGATGATGCCCTGGACGGCGGGCTCCTTGCCTGCCATCTTCTGCGACATGTAGGCCATGAACTCGCGGCCGATGCGCTGCTGGAAGCGCCGGTAACGGTCCATGTCGGGGCCTTGGGGGGTGGCGATTGCACGCTTCAAGAGCTCTTCGGCCACGATCATCGCGCGCGTGTGCGACGTCGCGTTCGCTGCGTAAATGGCGAAGAGGAGCGTCTGCAACGGATAGCGGTCGGCGATGTGGTCGAGGACGGCGGGGGTGACGCGGCCGGATCTCGTCAGGAAATCAAACGGTTTCGCATTGGCAATCATGCCGCGGACGATGGCGGCCGTCGGCGGGATGTGGCCGGCGCGGGCCTGGGATGTCATGGTGGCAAAGTCGGCGGGCGTCCCGTCGTCGTCGACCATGCCCGAGAACGCGTGGTCCAGGAAGCGCAGCGGCGGCTCCAGGTAGTTTTCGAGGAGCATGGACGCTTCGCGCCTACCAGCGTCGTTGGCCGCAAAGTCGCGCGACAGCATCGCTTTGATGTTGCGCAGAATATAATTGTTACCCACCTGGCTGGAGGCGGAGAGATAGATGTCCGCGACAAGGGTGGCCGGCAGCGGCGCGATGATGGGGATTTGCGTGAAGAGCGGACGCGGCGGGCGGCCGATCCGGGCGAGATTGCGGTTCGTTTGCTCGATAAGGCGGTTCCTCTGCGCGAGCGCGACGTGGAAGCGCTGCGGGACGCTGGCCGGCGGCAGAGAGGGGGCCTTCCGCATCAGCGCGTCCCACACGTCGAGTCGCGCGACGACGGTGGCGACCTCGTCACTATCCATATTGGCGATGTCGCGGGTGTCGGCATCCGTGCCCGTGTAGCCGCCGGATCCAAGGTGGCTGACCAAGAGGGCGCGCACGGCGATGGCGTCGTGCTCGTACGCGTCCGTGTACACCGGGTGGTCGATCAGCAGGCGCGCGACATCCCACTGGTCTAGCATGATTGCGACAGCGACCGGCGAGATGGGGCCGACGTCGACGTCGAGCGTGGTGGCCGCGCCGGTGTGTATCGCAAAATACTTGATGTCGCCCGCGGCCACATAATCCACGTCCTCGGCGAATCTCGGAGGGATGTCGTCCATGCCCAGGACGTTGTGGCCCCGGCTGTACAGCCCCTCGGCGCCAAACATGTGGTCGGAGAACTCGGAGATGGTGATGGTTCCTTCCGCAACAGACCCGATCAGCGCCACAATCATGCGCTCGACCATGTTCGGAATCGAGCCCGCCCCGCCGTCGATGTTGCCCTGTGCGATCACGGCCGTCGTGAGCACGTAAGAGCCGGAGGCGAGTGCGAGCTCGGCCGCTTCCCTCCAAAAAGTCTCCAGTTGGACTTCTTCGCGGGCCCGGGTGGCGGGCCGGGGAATGGCGGCCACTTGCTCCAGGAGGAAGCGCGCAAAGGGCACATTCCGCCCTTGGTCCGCCCCCCCGATGGTCCCACTTTCGCCGAGCAGTCGCTTGTACTCGTTGCCATAGTAGCTCAGGCGCAGCATGGCTTCGGCCTGCGGGAGGAATCCGGTGGAGTTGATGACGCCGACAAAGTCGCGGATGAGCACGTCCCAGACCGCGGGGTAGCGGAGAGCGGAGATGCGGAGATACCGCATGAGGACCTCGTGGGGGTAGACGTCTGGCTCGTGGGTGTCCCGCAGATGCTGATCGAGCCCCGCCAGGCCGCCGCAGATCTCGAGTGCGCGCAGGACGAGGAACTCGGCGACATCCAGCTCCCGCTCGAGCGCGTAGACGTCCCGGCTGGTGTCGAAGTGGGCGCGGAGTGTGTGCGATCCATGCGCGGGGGCGTCGCCCGGCGGCGGGGTGACGCTCGACACCATCAGCGAGCGGATCGCGGCGGCGGCAGCGGCGCGCCACCTGGTCTTGTCCGTGTCGAAGTGCCCCGGGTCGAGTGTCATGGCGGAGTGGCCGCGGCCGATGATGTCGGCGAGGATCGCGATAGGCATCACATCGGCGACAGCAGGCGTGCGGTGCATGAAGTCCGCGACTTCAAAGTGCAGAGGAGTCAAGTCGACTGGCTCGTACAGCACGTTCTCGGGGTCCAGTTTGTCCAGGGCGTCGTAGATGTCCTCTGCCACGGAGAGCATGTCCGCTCCGTGGCGGGGGCTGTGCTGGGTCATCACCCGCAACCACACGAAGAGGAGGTTGCGCGTAGCAGAGTACTGGTCCCGCAGGAAGCGAAACGCCTCGACTGTCAGCGTCCCCCTACCGACATAGATCGTCACGGCATCGAACCGGACATGCGGCGACGCCAACGGGAGGCCGGCCATGACATCGCGCATAGGCGCATGGCCGTGGGTAACCATCCAGTAGGCAATCGGACTGGCAGAATCCAGGCGCGCTATGGCGAACTCTTCGCCATACTTGGCCATCGTCGCGCGCATGGGCTCTGTGCCAGCTTGCGCAAAGAAGGCCGGCGTGAGAGTCGGCTGGTCGGCGTAGTTGTCGGTGGGAAAGTTGTGCCAATGACTGCCGTTGTCGTCCTGCGGCGTCTGCTTGTAAGCGGGGCCGACGCGGCTGAGAGTAGTAGTCGAGGCATGGTCGCGGATCACGCCCCGGTGCCGCACGAACGCGAGCACGTGGGCCGCTGGAACATCCAGCTCGTGCACCCCGATGACCACGGAGGCGTTCCGGTCGACGTCAAACGTGACATCGGGAAGGCGGACGCGCCACGGGACATGGCGCGCGAGCATTGTCGTCACCACCGTGTTGCGCAGGTAGAGGCTCTTGACGTTCTCCGGCGCGACCCCTGCGATGTCCGGCCACGCCCGCGCGCGGGCGTGCATCGACATGATGCCGTAGGACACGGTCTCGAAGATCTCCGCCAGCTGGAGCACCTCGTGCACGTCGTGGCGGCCCTTCCCGTCGTACGGCAGAACCACGGGCAGATCCAGCATGTGGGCGCGGTGGATGACTGCGCAGACGAGCATCCCGTTGTACTCGGGGTGCACCGATTGCAGCGCGAGCAGCTTGCGCAGCGCGTCCGCAAACCTGGACCAGCCGCCGTTCGGGGCAAAGGGGTTGACATTCACCACGAACTGGAGGTACATCAGCGGCTCGATCGCGCCCCACAGGTGCGGCGGCACGTCGTTCATGTCTTCGGCGGATGGATCCGGCGTCTCCGTGACCAGATCGGGCGCGAAGGACCCCCCCGACGCCCCCAGCAGGCCCCGCTCCGCAAACAGCTCATCTGGATCGCCCAGCTCCCGCAGCACTGCCCCGGTGTCGCCAACGCTCCCCCGCACCAACGTGTCGATGAACCGGTGCAAGATCGGTATACTGTGGGGGATGTCCGGCAGCAGATCCAGCTCGTGCTTTTTGTCGCGCCAGTACGCCGTAGCGTCCGCCACCTGCCTCTCGGTGTACATGTTTTTTTTGTCGTTCCGTTGGCGCTGTTCGCGTACGCACTCTCTTTCTATCTCTCCGATTACCATTACGATCTACAAGTTGTCATTTATATATTTAAACCGAAGAGACTCGTCGGAAGGCATGGCCGGAAGGCATGGCCGGAAAACATCTCTCTCTCTCTCTGCCCTCCCCGTCTGCCCTCCCCGTCCGCCCAGGACACCACGTCACCGACCGCCATACCGCCGCCGCTTGTACCGTCCACGGCCGCTGCTCTTGGCCATGCTGCGCCGCGCGCGGACGGCCTGGGCATACGCAGCGCCGGCTGCGCGCGCCACCTCCGCGTCGGCGTCGGCGTCGCCGCCGTCATCGCCGCCGCCGGCCGCAGGCGCAGGCGCAAGCATCGCGCGGCGTCGTGCGCGCAGGTTCCTGAGCACGTCGCCCGCCAGTGCGCCGAGTGCGGCGTCGCGGGCGTACCAGACGGGGGGCGCGCCGCTGGTCACCACCAGCACAAACGAGTCGGCCAGCCCATACTCGTAGTTCAGGTTGACCATCAGGTGCTCGACCAGCACCTGGAGCTGGTGGCGCATGTAGTACGAGTCGCGGATGCGCAGCAGCGGCGACCGGGGCGCGTGCGGCGACGCAAACGCCCCACACACTGCCGTGTAGTTCCGGCTGCCCATCGTCTTCAGCTGGATGTTTACCAGGTTTGTCTTCTCAAACCCGGCGTCCATGGCGATGGCCACAATGTCCAGCGTCGTCGCGATCCCCTCCGGGAGCGCAAACACGGGCACCTGCGCCGCCACCGGCTTCAGCCTGGCCGCCCACAGCGCGTCCAGCACCTTGACCAGGTACACGCGGCTCTCCGGCGTGGCGTCGGCCGTCAGCTGGCCCGTCATGATAAGCGCGCGCAGGTCGCGGTCGACGTGACCCCCGCGCGCCGACCCGCCCGTCGCCGCGCCGCCCGTCGCATTGCCGTTCACCAGCGGGTGGAACACGCTCGCCAGCACCCCCGTCAGCCCGTCCAGATGCGGGTCGCCGCCCGTCGCCGCGCGTGTCGCCGGGTCGTCCATCTCTGCGCGCGTCAGCACAAACCGGCTCCTTCGCTCGGGGCAGCACATTGGCGACTGGTGCACAAAGGCATACGCCCAGCGGTATCTCGGAGGGACCGCCGCCGCGCCCTCTGCCCGGTCCAGCATCGCGCGCCCTTCCGAAAACCAGTCAAGCGTCCACGGCGGAGCGTCGTCGTCCATCGTCGCCCTTTGTCTTCTTCTTTGTCTTCTTCTTTGTCTTCTTCTTCTTCGTCTATTCAAACACAACAAAGGGGGAATAACAAAACAGGACAATTCCCACACAGGCGGCTTGGCACTCTGGGCGTCTGATAACAACACACACCCCGTTTTCACTCATATTTTTTTACTTTTCTCTCTCTCTCTCTCTCTCTCTCTCTCTCTCTC
>Ga0070729_10002900_pt1 | contig 21007 bp, 17 predicted proteins | sample tdDd472_FD_66725 | JGI IMG/M metagenome (GOLD analysis project Ga0070729, IMG submission 66725) | Marine sediment microbial communities from the Atlantic coast under amendment with organic carbon and nitrate - tdDd47.2 | ecosystem: Environmental > Aquatic > Marine > Coastal > Sediment | place... | reverse complement strand
TAAAAATGAATCTCAGGGTATTAACCTGGACAATTGTTATTCTATTGCTTTTTGTCACTTCAGCTTTTGCTGAAAACGGCAAGATTGCAGACGTTCGTTTTCAGGGGCTTAACCGCGTTGAGGAAGAATCCGTCCGACATGTAATTGTCAGCAAGAAAGATTCAGACTATTTAGCAGAAACTGTTCAGAAGGACATCCGTCAAATCTACAAAATGGGTTATTTTACCGATATTCAGGTAGATATGACCGAAACGGCAGAAGGTGTGGTTTTAACCTTTATCGTTGAGGAACGTCCCTCTGTCAAGGAAGTCAAACTTGAAGGAAACGACGAAATAGGCGATGACGACATCACAGAAGTTATTGATATCAAACCATTTTCTGTTTTAAACTTCGACAAGATCTATCGTAACATTGATAAAATCAAAACCGTCTATATCGACAAGGGTTTCTTTTTGGCCGATGTGGATTTCAGGCTGGATGAAGAAGAAGGAAATCAGGTTACTGTTGTTTTCGAGATCAAGGAACGTGCCAAAGTTCAGGTTAAGAAAGTAGTTATTACCGGCAACGAAAAGGTAAAGGAAAAAGATCTTAAAGCGGTAATGATGACCAAACCCGGCGATTTCTTAAGCTTCATCACCAGTGCAGGACAATATCGACATGAAATAGTAGAGCGTGATGCCTATATGCTCAACGAATACTATGCCAACAATGGTTACATCAACGCCAAGATCGACACCCCCAAGGTTTACCTCTCGCCTGACAGAAAATGGATCTATGTAACAATCAACATTCAGGAAGGCGAGCAATACAGACTGAAAAACACTGATTTCTCCGGTGAAATGCTGTTTACCAAAGAAAAACAGAAAAAGCTGATGCGATTGAAACCCGGCGATATCTTCAACCGTTCCATCTTCATCAAAGATCTCGAACGCATTGCCGATCTATACAAAGATCTTGGCTACGCCTACGCCAATGTTTCACCCTATTCCACTCTCGACGATGAAAATCGTACCGTCGATATTAATATGAACATCCAAAAAGGTGGAAAAGTCTGGGTTGAACGCATTAACATTGTTGGAAATACTAAAACACGCGACAAGGTTATTCGTCGCGAAATGCGTATTGCCGAAGGCGACCTCTATTCGTCAACCCAGGTTAAAAGATCCAAATTCAAGATTTATCAGCTTGGTTTCTTCGAGACAGCAGAAATCAAGGAATCCCCCGGTTCTGCCGAGGATAAAATTGTCCTGACCATCCAAGTTAAAGAACGCAGAACAGGAACCTTCCAGCTTGGCTTCGGTTTCAGTTCCATCGACAGCTTTGTTTTCCAGGCGCAGGTAAATCAGAACAACCTCTTCGGTCGTGGTCAATCTCTTTCACTGACAGCCATGCTCTCAGGCACCAGAACCCAGTTCATGCTGAGATTCTTCGAGCCTTATCTGGCCGATACCAAGGTTAACTTCGGTTTCTCGCTCTTCAACCAGTCCTACACCTATCCGGATCAGGGCGAATTCGGCAGCTATTCCAGAAAAAGCTCAGGCGCAGATGTTACACTGGGTTATCCGGTCTTCGAAGATCTGACACTGTTCTTAACCTACTCCATCAAAAATGTGGATATTGACACCGACAACGGACTGCATTTACATCTGTTCAAAAGCGGACTGACATCAAGCCTGTCCTTCACTGCACAATACGACACCAGAAACAACAGGCTCTTCCCCACCTCGGGTATGCTGCAGAGATTTACCGTAGAATATGCCGATGCTTACATCGGTTCGGATATCGAATTCACCAAACTGTCATTCAATTCGCAATTCTTCTTCCCCATCTGGTGGAAGTTTGTCCTTAAAATCAACGCCGACATCGGCTATGTAATGTCGCTTGAAGAACCGGACGCAGACAAAATTGGCGGAAAAGATTATCCTGGTGTACCCATTGCAGAACGCTTCCTCTTAGGTGGTATTTACAGCATTCGAGGATATGAGTTCGGTTCAATCTCACCGGCGATTCAGGTTATTCCACAGGATGACCCCGCAGGATACCCGGTCGAATACCTTATTGGTGGTAACAAACAGCTTATTTTCAACTTTGAAATCGAGTTCCCGGTTATCGAAGCTGCCGGTATTAAATGGGTGCTGTTCTTCGATGCAGGAAACACATGGAGTGAAGATCAACAGTTCTTCTATCTTGGTCAGAACGATCAGGACGAATACAATCTTCCCCTTGGTTTATACATGAGTTACGGCTTTGGTTTACGATGGTACTCACCGATTGGCCCGTTGAGATTCGAATGGGGACTGCCAATTACCAAACGCCCGCAGGACGAAACAATAGCTTTCGAGTTTTCTATAGGAAACCAGTTCTAGGAGGACAAAATGAAACGTTTAGTTACAGTTACAATTATTGCAGCAGTTGCACTTGTTTACATGAGCTCGTTTGCTTCTGCCGCTATGAAGTTTGCTTACGTAGATCTGCAAAGAGCCCTGATGGAGGTTTCAGAGGGCAAAACTGCCAAAGCAGAGCTTAAAGTTTATTTCGACAAGAAACAGGCCGAATTGGACAAAGAAACCGAACGCCTGAAAAAAATGAAAGAAGATCTCGACCGTCAGGGCATGATGGTAGATCCGAAAGTCAAAGCAGAAAGAGAAGCCGAGTTACAGCAGGCCATGTACGAATTGCAGAAAGTTTACATGTCTCTGCAACAGGAACTGAAAAGTAAAGAAACAGAAGCAGTTGCTCCTATTCTTGAAAAAATGCAAATGATCATCAAAGAACTGGCCGAGAAAAACGGTTACGATTTGGTGCTGGATAAAAACGGCTCGGGCATTGTCTATGCTCCGCTGAAATTTGACCTCACCACCGAGCTGGTAAAATTGTACGACAAAAGATATCCAGCCAAGAAAAAGAAATAAGCATATTCAGATCAACAACTTAAAGCCATCATTTCCATTAAGCCGGGAATGATGGTTTATTATTGAAGGAGCAGCAAAAATGAAGCTCTCCGAACTGGCCACTGCCATAGGTGGCGAACTTTTGGGTAACGGTGATATTGAAATAAGCTCTGTTGCGTCTTTGGAAGATGCTGAAAGCGGAGATATTTCCTACCTTGCCCTTCACTCCTATTCAGAGTTGGCAAATCAAACCAAAGCCTCTGCACTGATCTCGCATTCCAGAGTTAAAAACTGTCAGGCAGCTCAGATTCTCTGCAATGATCCCTATTTGGGTTTTGCGAAAGCCATGAGAATTATCTACCCTGCCCTGAAACCATCTGGAAAAATCTCCGGGAAAGCTGAAATAAATGATGCCACTATAGGTGATGGCTCGCAGGTTGATTCTTTTGCCTTTATTGGTAATGAAGTAACAATCGGCAAGAACTGCCATATTTATCCTCATGCATATATCGGCAACAAGGTTCAAATCGGTGATAACTGCATAGTTCACTCCCATGTCAGCATCCGTGAAGAATGTACAATCGGTAACAGGGTAATACTGCAAAACGGATGCCGAATAGGTTCAGATGGTTACGGCTTCGCCAAGGAAAAAGGCAAACACCTTAAAATTCCGCAAGTTGGAAATGTAATCATTGGGGATGATGTTGAGATTGGTGCAAACTGCTGTATCGACCGCTCTACCCTTTCCTCAACCATAATTGGCAATGGAACCAAACTTGATAATCTGGTTCAGGTCGGACATAACGTAACTGTGGGTGAAAACTCACTGCTGGTGGCTCAGGTTGGTATTGCTGGCTCCAGCAAAATCGGCAACCGAGTAACATTAGCGGGTCAAGTTGGAGTAAGCGGACACCTTACAATTGGCGATGGTGCAACAATTGGCGGAAAATCCGGCGTTACCAAGGATATTCCAGCCGAGACGGTCTATACAGGCTACCCGGCAATTCCCTATTCCAGCTGGACCAAACTGCAACATATGATGGCGCAAATGCTTGAAAAGCAAGAGGAAGAATAGTGATACACCAAACAGCAATAATACATCCAGACACCTGCTTGGGCGAAAACGTCAAAGTAGGCCCGTACGCTGTTATTGGTGAAAAGGTTACTATCGGCAACAACTGCACAGTTGGCCCCCATGCAATAATCGAAGGTGAATCGGTAATTGGTGAGAGCTGTATGATACACCCCCATGCAGTGATCGGTTCAGCACCACAGGACATGAAATACCGGGGTGAAGCCACAAGTCTGCATATTGGCAAGGGCTGTGTCTTCCGTGAGGGAGTAACCGTCAACCGTGGAACCGAGCAAGGTGGCGGTAAAACTATTATCGGTGATAACTGCCTTTTTATGGCCAATTCACACGTGGCACACGACTGCAAATTAGGACAGGCCGTGGTGCTGGCCAACAGCGTAGCATTGGCAGGGCATGCAATAATTGGAGATTTCGTCTGGTTTGGCGGGCTGGTTGGAATTCACCAGTTTGTCAGAATCGGCAACCATGCCTTTATCGGCGCAGGCTCCATGGTTCGTAAAGATATCCCGCCATATATGATTGCTCAGGGCGACAGGGCCAAACTTGTCAGGGTAAATGAAACCGGACTTAGAAGACACAAATTCAGCGAGGATAAGATCCAGTCAATAGTATCATTTTATTCGCGAATTAAAGCTGAAGGCATGGATGTCTATGGAATGATTGCCAAAGGCGACAGATTCGATAATGATTGCTGCAAGGGTATCATTGAATTTATAAAAGGCAGCCATGAAGGTATCAGCAAGTTTCTGTAGCAACCTGAATATAGTGTTGCAAAGTCAGAAGGAAATCTCCCCTTAAAACGCAGAAGATCAGACAGACTGACCCATAAATATCTTTTCAGGGTTTGTTACAAGAAGTCGTTTCGTCTCCGCCTCACCAATCCAGTCAATCAACTTATCTTTTGTGCCGTTTATATACTTGGAAACATTCTTGGGGCTGTGGCTGTCGGAAGAAATTAAGTGAATCAGATCTTTTTTGAGTAGCTTTTTCAAAAGTGATTTGGATCTAGAACCCCAAATTCCGGCCAATGGCCCAAGGGTTCCCTGCAGCAACATACCGGCATTAATCAAATCTTCAACAAAATCCAGATCTTCACCAACAAATTTGTATCTTTCGGGATGCGCCATAACCAGCGTTATCCCTTTTACCTTCAAATCAAATACCACTTCCCTCAAATTCAGTGGCTTGGTCAGATAGTTGAATTCCACCAGTACATGCTTGCCATAATCCCCCAGAGTCAGAAGATTTTGGTGATCCATGCACTTTCGCAGAAAATTTTCATCCCAGTAATACTCGGCACCCGGACGAATATCCAGATTAATATTCTGCTCATTGAGTTTCTGCCGGGTTTCAACTACCAGTTCACGAATATCACCTTCGTTGTTGTCGAACATCCCACTGCGAACATGTGGTGTTACCACCAATCTGGAAACATCGTGTTTCAAATATTCCCTTGCCATCTCCAAAGTTGTCTGCATATCAGCGCAGCCGTCATCAATCCCCGGAAGTAGATGGCAATGTAAATCAATCATGAATCCTCTTGCATTTGCTCAGTGTTTACGGTATATAGCCTAGGTCTTACTTAGGAGCAATATATGTTTATCACTACCAAAAACCTGTATACCAAGTTGTTTTTCACCGCTTTATTATCGCTTTTGTTGATGGTCGGATGCGGCGATTACAAACCCTGTGAAGTACTGGCATTTAAAATCTGTACAGAATGTCCCAGTGTTGCTCCTCACTGGCAGGCTGCCTGCATGTGCATTGAAAACGATACCATCAAAGAAAACGGATATAAATGCATAGAGGCTGAAGAGGAAGACAAAATACGCTGCCATGCCAACCTCTCAAACTGGAATGAGGGCCTTGACTCCTGCGAACAGCTTAACTAGATTCCAAAATACTCCTTCAAATAAAGAGACCGTTAATTGGATTTTTAATCCTTTTCTTTCAATAATTCTTTGGCCTTGTTTTCTGCATCCAAACGCTTCTTGCCATACTTCTTTTTCGCAATTACGGCCTTTTTGCTCCAGTAACCCAACTCTTCGACTTTTAAAGTACCAAGGTAGGCAATGGCTTCTTTCCAGCGTTTGCTTTTGAGGTAAGTATCTGCAATCTTTAACATTGCCTTTTCGCGATAATCTTTTCTGATCTCTTTGGCAATAGCAGTTTTGAGTTTCTCGATGCCCTCATCGTGCTTTTTCAATTGCAGCAGACTAAGACCCCAGAAATAGGACAACAAACCAAAGTAGTCTTCGTCTTTATTGTATTTCAGGGAAACTTCAAAATTCTGAATTGCACTTTTATAGCCACCAATGCGCCACTGACCAACACCTTTGTCGTATTCTTTTCTTGCCAGAGCTTTGGCAAAAGCAGCTATTTTCTCGGTTAAAAGCTTAGTTTCAACCACAGAGAGGTTGTTGCTTTGAATTTTGCGAAATTCTTTAACCGCTTCGACTTTTTTGTCGTCTTCTATCAGCTTAAGCAGATAAACGGATCTTTTCTCGGCGGCATCCCTTGCCCCCAAATCTCCTTTGATAATAGAGATTTCCTCGTTCAGCTTTGCAATACGCTGGTTGAGGAATTCTATTTTGTCGCTGTAGTTTCCTGATATTATGCTGGAAAGGAGAATCGCAGCCGTACTGATAATCACGACAAACAGCACATAGGCACCAATCGAACTGATACGCATTTTCTTTTCCGAGCGTTTCTGGTTTTCATTAACCTTCTTCAACTCGGCAAAAAGTGAGCGCATATTGTTATCGGATTTGATATTGAGGTTTCTGGTTTCAATAACCTCTCGTCTAACTTCCTTTACTTCCTTTAAAATCTCTCCAGGTTCCATCTTTATTTACCCCTGATTTTGAAGCGTTTCACAAACTTTTTGTACGCTACCTGATTACAACTATCTTCGCAAGTAATTATTAAATCCTATTTTGATTAATTCAAAGTATTTAATTCTACTTATACATCAATCCGTACTTCAGCAATAGCTCAAAATTCTTGCGACTTCCTGAAGATACGTGATATAGGTAAGCAGATTGAATTATCTCAAATGGAGTTGGGCAATGAAAATAATCGCACCATCCGTAAAAATAGAAACACCAATTGAACATATTAAAAGTTACATGACTCTACTGGAAAGTTTCGGCAGAACATGTCACAAATCAGAATCTGAAATAAAAGAAGGTTCAGCCGATAAATTTGTCGAGAAATATCTGATAAAGATGGGACATGAATCAGTACTGGAACACTGCTCAATCTCTGCCAGATTTATCTGTGACCGCTCTGCATCGCATCAGCTTGTAAGACACCGCATCGGCTCATTCTCGCAGGAATCACAACGCTTCTGCGACTATTCCAAAGACGGCATACAGGTCATCTGCCCACCAAGCATCGAACAAAATGAAGAACTGCTTAAAGAGTGGACAGAATCAGTTGAAATTCTGGAAACACGCTACCGCAAACTTCTCGAATCCGGCATTCCTCCCGAAGACGCTCGTTCGGTCTTGCCCAACTGCACCAAAACGGAGGTTATTGCTACATTCAACCTTCGCATGTGGCGACATATCTTCGAGCAACGCGCCTTAAACCCGCGCGCACAGTGGCAGATACGCAACTTGATGACAGACCTGTTAAAACAAATGAACGCACTTTTGCCACTGCTGTTCCAGGATTTACAGGCGAAAATACTCTACAAACTGGTTTTCTCTGAGTCCAATAATTTACCGGAAGATTAGGAACTACTACAGATTGCGTCTGGCAAACCAGTCGTTTAAAAGTTTACTTTTGGGGAATCCATAAACAAATTTGAGGGCAGAGTCCATATCGTTGCCGGACTTGACGCTTTTGGCCAGACTTTTGATATGGTTTAAATTATAGTTGTCGATCAGATATGCTGTAAAATCAGCAGACTGGGCATAAGCATTGGCAGATCCTTCACTAAATGCATCCAGCCACAATTCATCATCCAGATACTGGGACATGTTTTTTACGATTGCCTTGGCATCATAGCTGCCTGGCATGGTTTTGTTCAGCATGCTTAAAGAAAAACCTACCTCAAACCACAAAGGCAAGTTCAAACCACCCCAACCTCTAACAATTTCACGGGAAATCAAAGTAACCAGCATGCCCTGAAATCTGGCATCCTGCGGATTCAAACCTTTTGAATGAATGACGATTTTACCAAGTTCATCTGCAATAGACAATCCATAATACTTCAGCTCATTTTTAAAAATTTCTCGTCCATCAAAAGTGATCCTGAATTTTTTATCCGGCAAAGCACCAAGCACAACACCAATGCGGGACAAATTAACTTCCAGATCTTTTCCAATAGCTAAAAGACTCTCTTTTGTGCCGAAATTTATACCTTTGATCTCGAAAATATTTCGCTCACTCATCACGGTAGTTACAGTAAGCTGGACATTTTGCGAATCAGAATTTATCTCTTCGCCAATCTGTTTACCCGGCTTTGTAGTTGTAGCCGATATGGCATGATTGCTGTTTTCTTCCGCTTGCTCCTTTGAAGGAAGTGTCACCGCGCTGCTCTTTGGAACACCATAGATATCATATCTGTCGTAATAATTGAAAAACCAGAAAGCAAATGCACCACATGCAACCAGTACCAGAAATAACACTATGGTTAACAAATGCTGAGATGACCCATTCCTGCGTTTCGACTCTACCCCGATCTCGTGTCTTTCAATATCGGGGGTATTCATATTGATACTCATGCGTTTTGGATGTTGGGACTTGGTGGTATAAGTCACCTTCTCAAGATCAATATGAGCTCCCATGTTGTAAAACTTGAGCTGTAAAGCCTTGCCTTGCTGCAAGGTCAACCTGGTTCCCAGCAAAAGCGGTAAATGCTGCAGCATACTCCTGATGACTTCTGGAGGCTTTTGTGTCGTACGTTTCATATGCTCTGCTACATCATTTAAGGCTTTACGGTTTTCAAACCTTACCAGACGAGCATTACAAACAGTTTCTGTCCTTGTTATTTCATCGTAATCGTTGTTACATCTGGAGCAGATATCCTCTGTGTCTGCTCGTGTTAAACATTCGCATTCGGAACAGAATGACCATTCATGCTGTAAAAAATGGCGTTCAGTTTTCGCCACCTTCTCAAGGATAGCAATTATATCATTGTAACCATCGAATCTCTCGGCTGGTCTTTTGGCAATCATGCGCTCTATCAGCTTACAAAGTGTCGATGGGTATTCTTTATTCATCGAGGCAATATCAGGAATCGGTTCCTGAACGTGCTTCATCAGAACTCCCATCGGATTCTGGGCCTCATAGGGCAGCTTTCCTGTTAGAAGTTCGTAAAAGGTGATACCAAGCGAATACATATCGGAGCGGAAGTCATTATCCTTTCCCTGTGCTAATTCCGGGCTAAGATAATTTGGTGTTCCAAGAGCCATCCCGGTTTTGGTAAGGCTGTTATCTGATTTGGAAAGCTTTGCCAAACCAAAATCCACCAGCTTGACCACACCATCGTTTGTCAACATGATATTTCCGGGCTTGATATCCCGATGCATAACATTTTTTTCACATGCAAACTGCAATGCACGTGCAGATTGAAGCATAATGGAAAGAATCTGATTTCCGCTGATCTTTGCCCTTTTTTCAATGAGATCCGAAAGAGGATGGCCGTCAATTAGCTCCATCGCATAAAAAGGACTATCGTCTTCTGTTCTACCAATAAAGAAAACGTGTGCAATATTCTGATGTTGCAGGTTTGCAGCTGCGCGAGCTTCAATTTCAAAACGGGCAAGATTTTCCTGATTCCCGGAAACAGCAGGACTTAAAACTTTCAAGGCAACAGGCATCTGGAGGTTTTCATCCATACCTTTGAAAACCTCTCCCATTGCCCCTTCGCCAAGTTTGCCTTCTATAATATAGTGAGCGATCCTGCTTGTCATTAATACCCCAAGTAAAATACAATCATTACAACTGATATCCCTACAAGTGTAAAGAATGTTCTGATAATGTCAATATAATAGGGAAAGTAAAGTGCGGTTTTTATTAAGATGATGTAGAAATAATACGATATTATCAACTTTTGATAATATTAACGGTAAATATTATCGTGTTAGAGTCATTAATTTCCCTCTCGATTGTCTTTCTCTTTACCCGCAGGTGTTTGATATCCTGCAGCAACCTGAGAAAATCCAAATACTTTTCTGCAGGAACTTTAATGTCAATCTCTTTTTGAAGGCTGATCTCGCTGTGATCATTAATTTCAAGTTTTTTAATTATATTGCTAAGGCGCATGGCAACATATTCTGGCTTTGTGGAATTGATAGTTACATTATATGCTGTTTCGCTCCTTGTTGACACTTTTGTTGACTGCTCTGATGTTGACCCTTTTGGAGCCTCTCGTGTATTTGTCTGCTCACTGCACGCCAGAGTGAACAATGCTGGAATCAGCACGATCAACAATACCTTCAAATACTTAGCGAAACTTTTACAGGCCATTAGTTGCCATCTCCATTATTAGCTGCTCAATTTTTATATCTGCCTGACTTTCACCAAGCATTTCACGAACTTTCTTCCAATGCTCTTTAATTGTCGCCATACGTTCACTGTCAGTCAGCAGACGAATAGTCTGTCTCACAATTTTGTCAGGATTGCAATCTTTTTGCACCAGCTCCGGAGCTATTTTTCGTTCCAGAAGGATGTTCGGCATACCCAAGTATTCGGTTTTAATAAAATTTTTAGCAATCATGTAACTTATGCGGTTTACCTTATGAGTAAGAATCCACGGAACACCCCGCATTGCAAGCTCTAAAGTAACCGTACCGGCAGCACACCAGGCCAAATCCATTTCAAGATATTGCTCGCTTACATCAACTTCGCTATGTTTTACTCTCAATATCTCTTCAATAAGTTTCTTCCGACCTTCAGCAGCTACAACAATTGGCTCTATTCTGTCATCACTTATCTTGCTTAGCTTTTCAACGGCTTCAAGCTGTACCGGTAAAATTTTCGATATTTCATGCACTCTGCTTCCCGGAAACAGCCCAAGGCGAATAACGCCGGGTTGCATTTTCGTCTCACAATACTTGATTCTTTCAACGACAGGATGTTGACATAAAAGACAATCCAGGCCATGCTCCAAAAACCATTTTTTTTCAAATGGGAATATTACCGCCAATTTGTCTGCGGTGTTCTTAAGGACCTCAACCCGGTTTTTACGCCATGCCCAACACTGTGGTGCAACGTAATACAATAGGGGTATTCCCCTATTGGATATTTCTTTAGCCAATTTCATATTAAAATCAGGAAAATCTATTAAAATAGCCAAATCGGGTCGATGTTGATCCAGTTCTACCAAAAGCTTTTTATATGCTTTTCTGATACTTTTGAGCTTTGGTACAAGCTCTATCAGACCAGCAGACTGCACTGTATTATTACTAAATAAACACCCATCAAAGGCATTCACAATTTTATCGCCGGCCATCCCGCAAAACTCGATTTCAGTCTCGAAAGCCATCGCCAAAGATACAATTTTAGCCATCATATTTTCAGCAATTATGTCCCCTGAAATTTCACCTGTTGAAATAAAAACAGTTAGCTTTTTTTTCATCAAATTCCGATTCTTTTAAATGAGTACGGCCGTAACCCGGATATTGCAAGTTTTGACACTTTTTTTTACAGGTTCACCATTACAATTGATCAAGCATAAAACATTGTTATCACACACCTTTTCACAACAAGCAAATTATCATTACAATTTGACACAAAATTTTTAATGTTTTTTCTTAGATCTACTTGACTTTTGGTTTTTAAACTCTATACTTGAATTATGACGTTGGCCGGGGAATCCCTGGCCTTAGGGTAACCGCTTTAGAGTCCCACCGTCCCCCCCAAGTGGCAGAGTGGTTATGTTAGGGTCAGGGATTGCCTAGCCAACGTTTTTCTATTTTATGTGAACATTTCATTCCACGCAAATACAATCCATGTTAAATCCAGAGAATTACTAGTCATTTCAGAGTTTAAATACTTATTAGACAAATACGACATCCAGAGGTTTAGATTTTCCCCATCAGACCTTCCAAAACTTTCCTGTATTTATCCTTATCGCTGGCTGAAAGTTCTTCGCTCAATCCAACGGCAGAAATCAAAGTGGTGAGTTTCTCCTGTATCGGCTCTGGGTGAAACTCTCCAGTTCGCTGTTGGCTGACCTGCTCACCAATTACGTCCAGCATTGCATTAAATGCCGTGGCCAATGGTTTCATTTCATCTTTGTCGCGCAGATAAACCCTTGCGTTAATATTTCCTTCGCGAACTGCTTCAAAGGTTTTCTGAAAGCGATACATAGGTCCCGCTATCCGGTGGGAGATAAGTATTCCCAAATAGACCAGAATGATCATCAGCATGACCGCCATAATAATAGTGCTGTATAAAATCCCCTGCCCCCATGGGCCTTTGGATACAAGCGAATCGTCGTTAAAGACAAACAAAAACATATAACTCACCAGCAAGGCTGTTGATGCAACTGCAATAAGCTCTATTAAAAGAATCTTACCCACATAAGCCATCTGAAAGCCCTTGTTAATAAGATACTGTTTACGCTTGAATTTAGTGGGTTGCCCCATGTTGTGCCTCCTAATGCAATATATCTATCGAATATCTTTTATTTTACAATTCAGCCTATTTATGTCGCAGTAAAATCATATCGTCCGTTGTACCCGGTTTCTTGTCCGGCCCCATACTGACAATAACAAAGCCCGAACCTTGTCTGAAGTAGTTATACGGTTCTCCCCAAACATCAACCAGAACACTGGACAAAAGGGAATCATTTCGATCCCTGTTAAAGTTTTCAGCTACCAGCTCGCTGTATTCTTCCTCGGTGGGCCAGCGTTCATACTTTTTACTGAAACCTATGATCATGGTTTCCAACTGCTTGATTTCCATTCCGGTTGATACCGCCTGAAACATTTCGCCCGGTGCCGCAAAGAACTTACCCAAAAATGGAAAGAAATATGTAGCAGTCCCCACACAAAGCACAATAAAGATAGCAATGATAAGTTTCTTCATAGGTTCCTCATAAATAACAATCAAACCGGCATCATAAAGAATAAGTATATCCTAACTCTCGAAAACACCATCAATCAAAGTGTTGCAATTTGAACACTTTCCGTTTGCCATGTTCATTTTTATAACACTAAATCCATATCTTTCAATTACTATCTCACCACACTGCGGGCAAAAGGTTGACTCTTCTCTCTCACCTACAGCATTTCCCGGATAGACATACCTAAGTCCCGCTTTTTTGCCTATCTGGTAGGCCTTCCTCAAGAGTTCCAGGCTCGTTCTATTTCTATCGTTCATCCGGTATGTTGGATGAAAAGCTGAAATGTGCCACGGAATCACACTATCGATATCGGCAATAAATTCGGCAATTTTTGTTAATTCTTCATCATTGTCATTAAATTGTGGAATTATCAGGGTAGTAATCTCTAACCAGCTATTATTTTCATGCAAATTTCTAATGCTATCAAGAACCGGCTCAAGCCTCCCCCCGATGGTTTTTCGGTATTGCTCATCATTGAAAGTCTTTAAATCAATATTGGCAGCAGAAATCAAACTGCCGAAATGAGCAATCATCTCCTCGGTCATAAAGCCATTACTGACAAAAACCGAGTCGATTCCAATTTTTTCAGCTTCCATAGCCGTATCATAGGCTAATTCTGCAAAAACTGTCGGCTCGGTATAAGTATAGGCAATCGTTCCACAATTAAGATCTTTGGCCGTGTTTGCCAACTCCTCTGGTGAAACACTGCTACCGGGAAGATGTTCCCCGGAATCGTGCATCCACTGGGAAATATCGTGATTCTGGCAAAAGGTACAGGTAAAATTGCAACCGACCGTAGCGATGGAAAAGGATTTGGATGAAGGTTTATAATGGAAGAGCGGTTTTTTTTCGATTGGATCGACATTACTGGCGATTACTTTGTCGTAATTCAGCGAATAAAGCTCTCCAGCCACGTTTTTTCGAACCTTGCACCGACCACTCTCCTCGTTTTTTATCACGCACCTGTGAGCGCATAGAAAACAACGGACGGTGTTTTGCTTCAGTTTTTCGCATAACATTGCTTTTTTCATGGGTCGCATTATAGCACAGAGAGTGATTCTATCCAATTAATTGACTTGACAGGGCATAGTCTGCAATTTAGGCTAGCCCAATATTGTTGTAGTTAAGGAGGATCAAAGTGAATATTACTTTTAGAAATCTTATCCCGTTTTTATTGCTTGCTATGCTTTTGATGCTGGCTACCGCTTGTCAAAGCAGCACTCCCAAGCCTGATGTACAAACTGTTCCATTCTCTATGCCTGATAAAAATGTAACGCATTTCACCCTGGACAATGGTTTGGAGGTTTTACTGGTTGAAAAGCATGTAGTACCGATTGTCACCATACTTACTGCGGTGAAAAACGGCGCAATGGCCGAGTCACCGGAATACAACGGGCTTTCACATTTGTACGAACATATGTTTTTCAAGGGCAATGGCAGCTATCCCACTCAGGAAGCCTACATGGAGAAACTACGCGAGTTGGGTATCTCTTTCAACGCCACCACATCCACAGAATCCGTGCAGTATTTCTTCACCCTGCCAAAGGAAAATCTTGAAAGCGGCTTATCGTTCATGCGGGATGCCCTTGTCACACCACTATTTGACGAAGGCGAATTGCAAAACGAAATATCTACGGTCTTAAGTGAATACGACAGAAACGAGTCAAGCCCGTTTTACTATCTGCATAACACCATGACTCATAATCTGTACTACGCCTACCCTACCAGAAAAGATGTTCTGGGAGACCGCGAGACTATTCAGACTGCCACCAGAGAAAAGATGCTGACCATCAAGAACAGATACTATGTTCCAAACAACTCGATGCTGATTATCTCCGGTGATATCGAGCCAGCAAAAATCAGACCACTGATAGAAAAATATTATCTGGCCTGGCCCAAAATGGAAAATCCCTATGATCTGCATCCCGTACCTGAACACCCGGCATTGCAGCAAAGTAAAACAGTCATCATCGAAAAACCTTATAAAAACGCGGTAATTCAATTTCAGTGGCAAGGCCCCGGCATCAGCAAGGATGTAAATTCCACCTACGCTGCCGATGTTTTTTCCTACATTATTTCTCAGAAAGCCTCAAAGTTTCACAAGAAACTTGTAGACACAGGAATCCTGCATGCAGCCAATCTATCCTATCTCACCCAGAGATATTCAGGGCCGATAAGTTTTACCGGGGTAAGTTCTCCCGAGAAAACCTTTCAGGCCATTGAAGCCATGAAAAATGAAATGACACAGTTTACCACTTCTGAATATTTTACCGATAAAGAGTTGCAAAATGCCAAGCTGCAACTGGCGGTAGAGAGTCTCTATGAGTGGCAGAAGTCGGATGCTGTTGCCAAGACACTAGGTTTCTGGTGGTGCGTTGCAGACACCGATTATAAATTCAATTATGTCGACAACATCAACAAGGTTTCCAGAGAAGATATCAAGAAGTATCTGGATCAATACGTCATTAACCAGCCACATGTTATGGGCATTCTGATTTCCCCGGAAAACAGTGCAAAACTGGAACTGAAAAGAACCCTTGCAAGTGCCGGACAGGAGGTAGCGAAATGACCCGTTATACTTTAATTATTTTGTTGATTGCCTTGTTTGCCACAGATGCCATGGCCATGGAAAAAGCCCAGGACTTCACTCTTTCAAACGGACTAAAAGTTATTTTCATGCCGGTAAGCGATAATCAGGTGGCATCACTAAGTCTGGTAATACCGGGAACGAGCCTCAGACAATCCACCGAATCAGCAGGTACCGAAGAACTGTTAATGACCGTAATGACAAAAGGCAGCGACAAATATCCCGGCGACAAAGTGCATAAGGCACTGGATCAATATGGTTCAACTATTTATAAAAGCATCGGCAAAGACTATTCCGAATTCGGCATGTCCACTATTGTACCGTTTTTCAACCAGACACTTGATATCTTCGCCGACGCATTTTTAAACCCGGAATTATCAGACAAAGTTATTGAACTTGAAAAGCAAAAACATCTGGCCTATTTGAGAGCCAGACAAAACGACCCGGATCAGTACTTGTCTATCGTATTGAACGATCTATACTACAGAAATCATCCATACCATAACGATATAGACGGAACAGAAGAAACCGTTTCGGCTCTCTCAAAAGAAAAGCTGGCCAAACATCATGCCATTATCACAAATTGTGGTTCGAGCTTTATTGTGGTAGTCGCCAATCTGGGCCGCGAACAGCTAAGGACAAAACTGGAAGGATATTTCGGCAAACTCAGCCGAACCAGCTTTATCGGCCTTGGTCTTCCTGCATTTGAAAAGGGTGAAACAGCTTTCACCACAGCCGAACGTCAGCTTCCGACACATTATATTTTAGGAAAATTCGACGCACCTGCCATTGACAAGCAGGATTATGCCTCGCTGAAAATGGGCCTGAAAGTTTTGTCACAACGATTATGGGAAGAAGTCCGAACCAAACGCGCCCTGACTTATGCGGTATCTTCTTCCATCTCTTCTTCTGCTACCAACTATGGCTACATTTATCTCAACACCACCAATATGCCAGAAGCCATGTCGGTAATTTTTAATGAGATAAATAAAATCAAAACCGAGCCCATTAAAACTGAAGAATTGCAAGCCACCAAAGCTGTTTATAAAACCCAGTATTTCATGTCCATCGAACCTAACAGCTCTCAGGCAGCCTATCTGGCACATGCCGAAGTATATTTTGGCGACTACCAAAAACGCCAGCTTTTGATTGATGCAATAGAGAACACAACACCCGAGTCCGTTAAAGCTGCGCTGATTAAATATGTCGAGAACTTTACCTTTGCCGTTGTCGGCACTGCTGACAAAATAGATGAAAAACTCTTTAAATATGAAAATTCAGTTATTACAAAAACTACATCGACGGGAGAATAAAATGGTTAAAAAAACCTTGGCTACCTGTGTTGTATCGACTCTGGTGCTAGTCGCCATACTAATTTTCGGATGTGCCACAACCAGCCAGACAACAGAGGCAGAGGAAAAAGCCACTGTTGAAACAACAGCCACTAAAGCCGAGATTTCGGCCAAAACAGCCGACACTGCAAAAACTGTTGCTGCCACCAAAGCCGATGACTCATGGATCGAGTCTCCCTCTGCCAAGGTTGGCAAGAAAGTTATTTTTACTGATTGCAGAGTTGACGAGGGCAGAGATTTGCAGGGTGGCCCGCCAATCTACAAAAACCGCAAGGTTCCTTCCAGCATGACTTCCGGTCAGAGCAAACGCTCAGGCGATGCAGCAGCACCTCAGGCAATGGCAGAATCTGCAATGGTTGAAGAAGCCCCCAGAGTTTCAACCGAAGCTCCCAAAGTTTCCGATAAACCTAAACAGCAGGAAAACTTTATTTATCTCTCAAACGACGATTCTATGAGCCTAAGCTCTCCCCAGAGAATCGAATATGCTATTCGTCATTTTTTACCCATTCCGGCAGAACATATCAGACCCCATGAATTTTTAAACTACTACAAGTTTGACAGAGAAGCCGTAAAAAAAGGTGAGATTTTCTCCGCCAAAGCAGAACTTGCCCATGGTCTGATGAGAGATCAAAGCACACTGGCTCTCTCTATTCAGGGCCAGACAATCAGCAAAGAGGAAAGACAGACGGCAGTGATAACCTTTGTGGTGGATCAATCCGGCTCGATGAACAGCGACAACCGCATGACCTACCTGAAAAAGGGTTTGGCCAGAGTTTACAATGAGTTCAAAGAAGGCGATGTAATCAATGTTGTACAGTTTAACCATCGTGTCTGTACCCCTCTGGAGGGCTTTGTGGTAGGTCGCGATGACAAGGAACTGTTTGACAAAACCGTGGATTATTTGCGTTCCACAGGCTCCACAAATCTGCATGATGGACTGGTAAAAGGTTATGACCTTGCAAGCAACTACCATGAAAAAACAAAAAACAACCGTGTGATAATGATAACCGATGCCATGGCCAACACCGGCGTGGTGAATGATCAGCTTTCCAGCACCGTTACCAAACACTACGATGCAAAACAGATTGCCTTTAGTGGCATTGGTGTAGGTCATCATTTCAATGACCGTATGCTTAATCAGCTAAGTGAAAAAGGCAAAGGAGCCTATTTATTCCTCTCAAGCGAATCGGTAATCGAAAAAGTCTTCGGTGATAAATTCATCTCACTTCTGGAAGTAGTCGCCAGAGATGTGCATTTTAAACTGACTATGCCCGATTCATTGAAAATGGATGTATTCTACGGTGAGGAGAGCTCCAAGGTTAAAGAAGAAGTTCAGGCAATTCATTACTTTGCCAACTCTTCACAACTCTTTTTATCCGACCTTAAGGGAGAGGCCAAAGAAAACGACCTGCTGAAACTTGATGTCGAATATAGCGAGCCTCAAAGTGGTGCAGCCAAAACACAGCATTTTGAATGGAAAGCTGGAGATATTTTCCAGAAAAGCTGGAACACCATCGAAAAAGCCAGACTGATTCTGCTTTTCACCGACTTGCTAGCCGAAACCAACCAGTACACACATGAACATTGGAACTGCAAGGTTTACCCCTGCTACAGAACAATGTATCGCCCTGTACCTATTCAGCCACGTCCCCGAATTATCTTCGGTATGGAAATTGACCGTGCCTTAAAAACCTGTCAGCATTACGCTGAAAAAATGCAGGAAACGGCAGCAAAAATAAAAGGCGATGCAGAAGTTCAATATCTGCTGGATCTGCAAAGTCAATATTGTGCAAGATATCAACAGGCAAACAAGAGACGCTAAAAAATAAAAATCAATATCGTTCTTTACTTATGTAAAACAATATGTTAACCCCTATTCCGGTTATCGGAACAGGGGTTATTTTTGTTATCCCTGTGAACAAATGATATCAGCCTTCAAGGCAAAAAAATAAGTATCGGACTGAGAAAATGACTACCGAAAAAAAAACAAAATTACCCAAGTTTATTTCAGAATTTTTCAATGTGAATTTATGGAAGCTGCTTCTGCTTTGCACGCTTGTGGGATTGGTCGCAGGTCTTGGGGCGATATTGTTTTATTCACTGTTAGGCTTTTTCGAACACGGATTTTTCGGCATGATGGCCGGTTACAGACCAGACGGCCCCGGCGGTGAACCCGCACTGTTTGCCGAGACCACGACCCCGTTCCGAGTATGGGTTCTGGCACTTCTACCCATCATTGGTGGTCTTCTAAGTGGTTTTATCGTTTTCACCTGGGCACCTGAAGCAGAGGGTCATGGAACCGATGCAGCCATACACGCCTTCCATCACAAATCAGGTTTTGTCCGGGCACGCGTTCCCTTCATTAAAACAATTACCGCAGCAATTACAATAGGCTCTGGTGGTTCGGCTGGACGTGAGGGCCCAATTGCCCAGATCGGTGCGGGCTTTGCCTCCATACTTGGCAACTGGTTGAAACTATCGGCCAAAGATAAAAGAATACTGATGGCAGCGGGAATGGGCGCAGGAGTAGGAGCTATTTTCCATGCTCCCTTGGCCGGCTCTCTCTTTGCGGCAGAAGTACTTTATAAAGAGCTGGATCTGGAATACGAAGTAATTTTACCGGCTGTTATCGCATCCATCGTCGGCTATGCAGTGTTTGCCACTCAGTTCGGCTGGGACACCCTGTTTGTCACACCTGATTTCACTTTCAACAATCCCTGGCAACTTTTGGCCTATTTCATGCTGGCCTTGGTTGTAACCGCAGGTAGCAAACTTTATGTGAAAGTTTTCTACGGTGTGCGCGATTTGTTTAAAAAGATCAATATTCCCAATCACTTCAAGCCTGCAATTGGTGGTATTGTAGTTGGTTGCTTCGCCTTTTTCCTCCCCGAAGCAATGGGCGCAGGATACGGCATTATTCAGAACGGCTTTGCCGGAGAAGTTGGCATCGGCCTCTTTGCTGCCGTAGCTCTTGGTAAAATTGTCACCACAGCATTCTCTATCGGTTCCGGTGGCTCCGGTGGTGTCTTTGGCCCGGCAATTGTCATTGGTGGTGCCATGGGTGGCGCTGTGGGTTTATTGGCAGAACTGGTTTGCCAAAGCATGGGGATAGATATTGGAATCAGCTCCGGGGCATTTATTCTGGTTGGTATGGCAGGATTTTTTGCAGCAGCAGCCAACACCCCGATATCCACCATCATAATGGTCAGCGAAATGACAGGAAATTACCACTTGCTGGTTCCTGCCATGTTTGTCTGCTTTGTCTCATACGCCCTTGCAAACCGCTGGACAATCTACGAAGAGCAAATCAACAGTCGTCTGGAAGCCTCCATTCATATGGGTGACATGATGGAAGCGGTGCTTAACAAGTTCAAGGTTTCTTCTGTTATGGACAACCGAAAAGCTGAAGAGCTGCACACGGTTACACCGGGCTCAGGAGTTACACAACTTTTGGAAACATTCTCCAATACCGAGCGTACAAGCCTGCCGGTAGTGGACAACGACAATAAGCTCATTGGCGTAGTTGTAGGTCAAAACCTTAGAATGATAGTAAACAGACCGGATCTGAATCCGCTGCTGCTGGCCTCCGATCTGACTCAACCGGCTGCAACCGTCTATCGTTCTCACTCGCTTCTGGATGCAGTTCAGATAATGACTGCCAGGGGATTTGAAGAAGTTTTGGTAGTAGACAAAAAGGATGAGACGAAAATTTTAGGCATCTTGAGCAGAGGCGATATTGTTGGTGCTTACTACGGCGTTTTAAGCCGTGAAATGAAGGCCAACAGATCAACATCTCCTGTGGTCTGATAACAGATACATTCATTATATTACTACCTTTTTTTTGTTCTATATGATATGTTTGGCTCCTGAAAATAGTCCACTGCAAAACCGCTATTTTGCAGTTAGCTAACTATGGAGGTTAGACATATCATGTGGCGTTTTATGTGTTGTTCCGTCTTTTTCGTACTCGCCTTTTGCAATATTTCCAATGCCAATGCAGAA
>Ga0070729_10002898_pt1 | contig 21037 bp, 17 predicted proteins | sample tdDd472_FD_66725 | JGI IMG/M metagenome (GOLD analysis project Ga0070729, IMG submission 66725) | Marine sediment microbial communities from the Atlantic coast under amendment with organic carbon and nitrate - tdDd47.2 | ecosystem: Environmental > Aquatic > Marine > Coastal > Sediment | place... | reverse complement strand
AAACGCTGTATTTCTGTGACTTCATGATTTTCTTCTTCAGTATATGAAACGTCAGAGGAGTCACCATCATTATCATTGTCCTTTACATTTTCCTGTATTTTATCATCAACAAAAGTAAAGTTAGAGGTATCATTATTATCTAGTGGCCCGTTTGTTGTCACTGAGGTGCTGGATTTAAGATCAGAGTCAGAAATATAGTGTTCTCTGTCATCAAGGCTTAATCCTGTATCAATATTTGACAGATCAACCCCAGTTTTTTTTGTGTCTTCTTCTTCTGATGTTTGATCAAAAATTGCAGGGCTTGAAGGTGTTACATCTTCTTGTTGTGGCTCGTCCGCTGTCTTAGGTGTGGCGATGGGCGGGGTAACTTCAGAATTTTGGTGGGGCTGGGCTTTCGGGGTTGGTGCAGGTTTTGCTATTTTCTTAGGCGTGTTTGTTTGTTGCCCATCTGAGCGTTTGGGGTCATTTTCAAATTTACCTATAGATGCATTGTAAATAACTTCATTAAGCTTGTTAGAATCAATCGGTTTGGCAAGGAACCCATTCATTCCAACCTCAAAGAACTCTTGAATATCTTCGAGCATAACATTACCGGTAATAGCTATAACCGGAATATTGGCAATATCTGGATTTGGCTCTGCGCGTAATTTTCGCGTAGTATCTAGTCCATTAAGACCGTCCATTTGAATATCCATTAATACCAGATCAAGCTTTTGCTTGCGGCAAATATCAAGGGCTTCTAGTCCATTAGATGCCATGTAAAGTGTGTGGCCTTGCTGCGAAAGTAAACCGTCAAGCACTTTTCGGTTCATTTCATTATCTTCAGTAACTAGAATACTCATCGGGTTGGCGGCAGGGGCCTGTTTCCCGGGTGTAAAGTGCTCATCCGGGACGTCTTTATCCTGTCCTTGGTCATCTTGAATAATAATATCAATATCAAAGAAAAATGTGCTGCCTTCTCCCTCGACGCTATGAACAGTGATGTGGCTTTCCATTGCTTCAATAAGACGGTGAGAGATGGCAAGACCCAGTCCTGTACCACCATATTTGCGTGCTGTAGAGCTTTCGGCCTGAGTGAAAGGGGTGAAAAGTTTGCTTATTCCTTCTTCGGAAATACCAATTCCAGTGTCCTTAACGGCAATACGTATTTTGTCTTTAATATCGGGATTCTCACTGCTCAAGCGCTCGACTTTAATAATCACGCTTCCTTCGTCGGTGAATTTAATCGCATTATTAACCAGATTAAGCATAACCTGACGTAGTCGTGTTGGATCGCCTGAAACAACATTTGGCACATCGTCTTCATCAATATCGGCTTCTAGCGTAATATTTTTTTGTGAGGCATGCCCGGACATAAGAATAACCACGTCATTGACTAGACGACTCAAGTCAAAATTAATGATTTCCAGTGTCATGCTACCGCTTTCAATCTTCTCAAAATCGAGAATATCGTTAAGCAGAGCCATCATCGTGTCGCCGGATTTATGAATCGTTTCTACGTAATCAGTTTGCGATTTGCTAAGGGTTGTTTTTTGTAATAGCTGCACCATACCCAAAATACCGTTCATTGGTGTGCGTATTTCATGGCTAACAACCGCTAAAAATGCAGATTTGGCATGGTTTGCTTTGTCCGCGCTATCTTTGGCAATACGCATTTCTTCGGTGCGTCTTACTTCACGTTCACGCAATTCAGCCATAAGCTCTCTTTCACGCTCGATTACGCGGATAAGACGTGCTTGATCAGCTGATTCTTTGGATTTTTGCAATCGCATCAATGATTGATCATTTCGCTGGCGTTTAATAGCTTCAAGCTGTTCTTTTTGGTTATGATAGGCTCCGGCATGAAAATATGCGGTGACAAAGAATAATCCTTGTACCAAGTGAATATACCAAAAAGATGCTATCGTATCGGAAGAAGCTTGAATTATATCTGCGTTTACCAAGGCAAGCAGGAGAAAGGCAAAAACAGATAGAGCAGATCCTGTGCCGAAAAGTAGTGTGTTTACGAGGGATCTCTCGTTTAAAAAGAAAAGAATAGCAAGAGACGCCAATATACAAATGCTGATAAGGCCACTCATAAGCAAAAGGCCGGTTGCAGTGGTTCCCATCACAGAGAGATAGAGTAGCGTTCCGATAACTATAAGGCCACCAATTGCAATGAACGCAATATTTTCTAATGGTTTCTCATGATGCTTTAAACTACAAAAACTACGTGTAGCCATGATTAAAAGCAAATAACTAGCCATATATAGCATAAAGAGAATAGGCCCTGTGATGACCTCATGAGGGACGATGGAGCTGCTGAAGTTAAAGAAGATGGCGCATAAAATTGTATAATATGAGGCAAGTGCCAACGATGATTTATTACGGCGCACATAATAAGCAGCAATAAAAAATGTGCCTATACTAATGAACAAAACGGCAGCAATGACGTGACCAATATTGCCTTGCATTAACTGGCGCATGTAATTGTGCTGTGGAACTAACCTTGGATTAAAGACCAAAGGAAAGCCTTCTTGTGCCTCAAGACGAATGATAAAAGAGTTTTGTGTGCCAGGCTGAATGTCCAGAGGAAGAGCAGACCCAACAAACGGGCTGTCAGTAACGCCGTCGGGTTTAGGTTTATCGGCAGAATCTTCTTTTGCTGGAAAATTTAGAACCTGCTTTGTGCTGTGATTAAGAATATTTATTTGCTTAATCATCCCCATGCGCCCGGTTAGTGAATTCCCAAAATCCAAAATCCAGTCTTGTATAGGGGTTTTGTTGTAAACCGTAAAAATAATCCATATAGGATCACGTGCATTACTCATCTTGATTATGTCGCTGTATGTTTTTGTACCTCGTAGGTTACTTTTATAGCGGTTCATCAATATAGTGGGGGTTAGGGTCTGATCGGGGTCATGTGTGATATATGTGTAATGTGCAATGTTGTAATCTTTCCACTCATTCATAATCAAGATGTTATTATCTTGCGCACAAGGCTGTGAGGTTGGAAAAAGACAAAGCGGGGCAATAAGAAGCACAAGCCAGAGTAATCTGACTGTAAAAAAAGCTGTTGTGTTATGCGTATCCCTAATCATGTGTATATATCATAAGCATGTTTTGCATGCCAAAAAGAAGCTGTTCGAACAAAAATACAAAGAAACTCAGTGGAAAGAAATGCAGAGGAAAACCATTGCTTTTCTTAGATCCATATTATGAGGCTAAAAAGGTTAACGTTTTACTAAAGTAATCGTACAAAAATTGTTATGTATTTACGGCACTATTTGTTTTTTGAAGCTGCAATGTTTTTTATGGCTTCAGGATATAGAATATGTTCCTGCACTAAAATACGATCGGCCAAAGTGTCCGGCGTGTCTTCGGGCAAGATAGGCACACGTTTTTGCCCTACAATTGGCCCACTATCAAGCTCGGGTATAACGTAATGTACTGTGCATCCTGACTCGGTTTTACCGTCTTTAATGGCCCGCTCATGAGGGTGAACGCCCTTATATTCAGGTAATAAAGAGGGGTGAATATTGATGATACGCTCAGGCCATTGCTCTACAAAGCCAGTGCTCATAATTCTCATAAAACCAGCAAGTACGATCAGATCAATATCATAGTTCTTTAGGCATCCGCTTAACTGTTCTTCAAAGTCCCCGCGCGAATCGCAAGCTTTGTGATCAATAACTTCCGTGGGGATACCTTTTTCCTGCGCTACCTTTAAACCAGCAGCGTCTGGACGGTTTGATAAAACAAGCTGTATTTGTGCCGGGTAATCAGGATCTTCACATGCTTTCAAAATAGAAAGCATATTACTGCCGCGTCCAGAGATAAATATTGCAAGCTTTAGAGGCATAACGAACGTTCCTAAATATTATTTCATTCTCGGCCGTTATGCTATCACTTAATGTCTCAATCTTAAAGTCATGCCGCCCAAGCTTTAGAGCGATTTAGCATCGTAATAGATATGTCAGATTGTTTATGCTCTTCGATTGAACCAATAGTATGGACGGTTTCACCCATTTTGGTAAGAACTTTTGTAAGGCCTTCAGCTCTGTCAGGATCACAAACAACGATCATGCCAAGCCCACAGTTAAGTGTGCGAGCCATATCATCATTATCAAGTTTACCTTCGACTTTTAGCCATTTGAAAACTTCTGGCATTTCCCATGTGCTGGCATCAATCTTCGCCATTAGCCTGTCAGGAATTACACGTGGAATATTTTCGGTAAGACCACCACCAGTAATATGCGCTATGCCTTTAATTGCAGGAGCACCATCTGCATCTTTGATCTCCATAGCCTTAAGCAATGATTTCACATAGATGCGTGTAGGAGCTAGCAAAGCTTGTCCCAGTGTTTCAGCTTTTTGCAATGTTTGTTTTTCAATATCTTTGTCTTGATAACGTATCATTGCTGTGAAAGGGCAGGGCTGGTCATAGCTGCTATTCGTATCGGTGATAATTTTACGTACCAAAGAATAACCATTAGAGTGCACACCATTGGATTCAAGTCCCAAAATTATGTCACCTTCTTTAATTCTCTCGCCTGTTATCACGTTGTCTCGTTCAGCGGCGCCAACAGTAAATCCTGCTAGATCGTAGTCACCTTCCATGTACAGTCCGGGCATTTCGGCAGTTTCCCCGCCAATCAAAGCACAGCCCGAGATCTCACAGCCGCGTGCTACGCCTGAAATAACTTCTTTGGCTACGGTTGTTTCAAGGCGGGCTGTGGCAAAATAATCAAGGAAGAACAAAGGCTCTGCGCCTTGTACAACAAGATCATTGACGCACATCGCGACGAGATCGATACCAATCGTATTATGAACGCCGGAATCAACGGCAATTTTAATTTTAGTTCCTACGCCATCAGTCGATGATACTAGAACAGGATCTTTATATCCGGCTTCTTTCAAATCGAACAGAGCGCCGAAACCACCAAACCCGGGCATAACACCACTACGGTTTGTTTTCCTTATAATCGGTTTGATCGATTCAACTAGATCGGCGGCGGCATCGATATCGACGCCGGCTTTTTTATAGGCACTTTCTTTTTCTTCCGGGGCGGTATGGCTTTGCATTTTTAAACGTCTTGTCCCTTTTTTATTACTAGCTGTTGCTCTTGCATGCTGCTCGTTGTAAAAACGAATGCATACGGACTTTTAAACACAGATACTTCAGGTGCACCATGGGCATACCTCAAACGGCTTTTTACTGCAAGCATATAATGGCTTTTACATTCCTTTTTATCACCTTAGCGCTCGTTCTTGTAGTACCCCAAAAGGTTAGGGCCTACGACTCATCTCTTTTTGTAGTGGAGGGGGTGAAGATTGATGTAACAGCAGATGACGCTGTTAGCGCGCAGGAACAGGCTTTCCAGCAAGCACAGTTGCAGGCCTTTGATATACTTGCCAACCGCATGGTTGCCGAGAGAGATGTGCCGAACATGGTACGGCCAGATGCTAGTGTCATCGCTTCTATGATTAAGGATTATGAAGTTAGTAAAGAGCAAATATCGGCAGTGCGCTATGTGGGTGAGTTTACTTTCCACTTTGATCCGAAATCACTAGGGAATTACTTCTCTATCTCTGGCGTTCAATATACAGATACAAAAAGCAAACCGCTCTTGGTTTTGCCCGTTTTCCAAAAAGATGGAAAGACTACAATATGGGGGCCGGAAAATCTTTGGATGAGAGGCTGGGCCAGCACGCAGTTCGGGGCGGCTTTAGTTCCCGTTGAGGTTCCGATTGGTGATCTTGATGATGTGGCTGATATTAACGACGATAATGCTCTGCGTTTTGAACGTAAAAGCCTGGATCGCATGCTTATGCGTTATAATGCCCGGGAGGCAGCCATCATGATTGCGGTTCCTGATAGAATTTTGGCCGGGCTGGAGATGGAGCAAGCTGCTTCGGGGAGTTTGCGTATCAGTATTTACCGCACAGATAGGGGCAGCGCTGAATATGTAAGTGAGTTTGTATTGCGTCCCCAAAATGGGCAAAGTGTTATGCAATTTTATGATCTTGCTGTTGTGCGTGGGTTCCATGCTTTGCAAAAAAACTGGAAAAAGCGTACTGCCGCTAGCGCTGCACAAAGCAGGTTCTACTATGTGCGTATGCCGGTCGATGGATTGAATGAGCTGGTTGATGTGCAGGATATTTTGCGCACACTTCCGGGGTTGAGCAAAGTGTCTGTTGTTTCCGTTAAACCAGTGGAAGCACGTCTTTTGTTGACTTTCAGAGGCGATGAGAACCGTTTGCGCGAAGCTTTGCGTTCCGGCAGCGCCTATGTCCTTAGCCAACCTTATAACAAGGATGGGGAAGCAATGAATTCTTCTTCGCCGCAAATTACCGGGTTGCAAGCGATGTATGATATTTATCATCGTCGTAAAGCTGCAAAAATGAAACGGCACCAACGGTCTTATAGTCCACCGGTACAACCGCAAAAAACGCAGCCTGTAAGGCGACAAACGCCTGCGTCAGTGCCCGTAACACGGATGCAACAAAGATCAATGCCGCAGCCAGTGGAGACTATACCGTCAGCATCAACTATAAAACGGGAAGTTCTGCCAGAGGATAATCGGCGTGTTCATACATTTTAGTTTAAAAGGGCTTAATCCATGACTACACGACTTAAGGCGCTAAAACCATCTACGCACTATATATTCTGGAGCGTCATTACTGCGCTTTTTATCTGCACAGTATTGTTGCTTAAATCCGTGTTGTTGCCTTTTGTAGTTGGAATAGCGGTGGCCTACGTTTTGAATCCGGCTGTCAACAAACTCGGAAAAATCGGTATAAAGCGCGGGCCTGCATCGCTCCTGATTTTATCAGGATTTCTTGTTTTGATTTTAGCATTAATAGCGATCATCTCTCCCGTACTGGCCAAAGAGCTGGGAGCTTTTATCAAGGACATTCCAAACTATATAGAAGAGCTCAAAAAACTGGTATTGCCGCTGCAAGAGCTCTTGGAAAAATATACGGGCAGCGAGCTTGAGCAAGTTGATTTTCAAGGCTTATTGATGGACAACTCAAAAACCGCGGCATCGCTGGCCGGGGCTTTGGCCGATAAGCTGGCCGCTGGCGGTCAGACGCTGGTTGATATTTTATCGTTGATGCTCTTCATGCCCATTGTTGCCTATTTTATGATGAAGGAATGGCCTAGCATAACGCGCTGGGTGCATGATTTGATCCCGCGTCATGCACAAAAAGATGTCATGGGTTTGCTAAAACAAATCAATGAAAAGCTCGCCGGGTTTATTCGCGGACAAGTCAGCGTTGCTTTGTTTTTGGGATTGTCTTACGCCATAGCGTTAACGCTGGCAGGTCTAAAATATGGCCTGATGATTGGTATCATGTCAGGTTTGCTTTCTATTATTCCCATGGTTGGCTCTGCTGTTGGCCTTATCGTAAGCGTTGGCGTGGCATGGTTTCAAGCTGGAGAGTGGACGTTTGTCGCAATGATTGCCGCGATTTTTATAGGCGGGCAATTAATAGAAGGAAATTTCTTAACTCCCAAATTGGTAGGGGATAGCGTTGGTCTGCACCCGCTTTGGGTGTTCTTTGCATTGCTAGCTGGCGGCTCGTTGTTGGGTATTTTGGGGATGTTCTTAGCCGTGCCCGTAGCAGCAGTTATTGGTGTTCTGCTTTCGTTTGCCTTGCGCAAATATAAACAAAGCGCGTATTATCAGGGCACTTCCAAAAAGAGCGAATCATCGCAAAAGAAAAACAAGACCAAAAAATAAGTAATATAATTATGGCTCCACAGTCTTTAATCAATGCCCGCCAGATTGCTTTTGATCTGGGCGCACGTCCAGCTTTTGGGCGCGATGATTTTCAGATAGGTCAGTCCAATGCTGCGGCTGTGGGCTGGATTGATCGTTGGCCGGATTGGACGGCGCCTGTCTTGATTTTGCAAGGACCGGCCGCTAGCGGTAAAAGCCATCTAGTTGCTGTGTGGCAGGAAAGATCGAATGCGTATAAGATTGATCCTGAGTGGTTAACGAGCAAATCCGCAGACGAGTTATTTGCATTGGGGGAGGCTCTGGTTATTGATGGGCTTGATCCATGGCTGGGCGATATAGAGGCCGAAACCACGTTGTTTCACCTATATAATATGCTTAAGGAAGAGCAAAGAACCATGATGCTCACCATGCGCATGTCGCCATCTGTTACGGATTTTGTACTGCCTGATCTGGCTTCGCGTTTCCGCGCAGCGCCGAGTGTGTCTATCCATGCGCCAGACGATATGCTGCTAGCTTCGATTTTAAACAAGCTGTTTTGTGATCGCCAGTTGTGTGTGGGTAGTGACGTGATAACTTATCTTTTGCCACGGATGGAGCGCTCTTTTGCTGCAGCTCAGGAGCTGGTTAAACGCGCTGATCGCCGCGCTCTATCAGAAAAGCGTAAAATTTCTGTTCCCCTCATGCGCCTCGTACTAAGCGAAATGCAAAGCAAATAGGCGCCCATAAACACAAGGCGCCTGATTCTATTAAATGATATTTGTGGCGTAAGGACTTTAATTAAAATCCTAGCTCATCAAGTGGGGCGCCATATTCTGGCCCTTGATCACCAACTAGCTCAACGACCTGTCCATCTGGCCCCGGTTGGGCAACGTTAAGCAGGGTGCCTTTTGCTAATCCTTTTGCCCGGGAGAAGAGACTTTTCCATTCATCAATATCGTCAAATCTTATAACACTTATAGTTCCATGGTCGTATTCTTCACTAGGAACTGCTTTATCGGAATGGCCTGTAAGCTCTTCGACGGCTTCGGGACCCGCTGGTCTGCGGCCGATATCTAAAAGTTTTTTGGCACCAGCTGCCTTTGGATATTCCATTTCAAGCATTTGCATTTTTTGTATATATTCATCGGCGCTGCCAGAGTATAAATCTTCAGTTACTGCGATTTGATCTTCGGGTACATCAAGCCCCATACCCTTTAACGTTTCTTTTGCACGCTCGCAATTGGCGCATAGAACAAAATCGGGTGCCATTTCTAGTTCGTCAATGTATTGTCCCATAGCGGCTGCCTGAGTTTTACCTTTATCGGTTAATGGACTTTCTTTATCGTTACCTTCGTAACCCCTGCGCACGTCTTCGCAATGACGCATAAGTATTAGGGTGAGTCCTTTACCTTGCTCAGTATTTTCACTCATAATTTTTATCCCTTTATATGTAGTAATATTTCAAACGCTATGATTGTTACACTATTAAATTACAGTAAATCATGCAAATTTAATTACTTTCTATCCCGCAAAACGTGTGGGCACGTAATAATCCGAAGGGTCTGCTATATGCACCAACGGACATTGTCCTGGCTGTATGTTAGCCCATTTTCCTTTAGGAACCGTTAACACGCTGAGCGTTGCTGGTGGATAACCGCTTACAGTCAGACGATGAGCCATTGCTTCGTCATTCGTTTCAGCCAAAAGGGCTACAAGGCCGTAAATGCTGGGGTTATGGGCGACCACCAAAATACTGTCATAAGTATCATCGCAGCGCTGAATTTGCTCTAAATAATCACCAACGCTACCTGTGTATAGAATAGGGAGGTATTTTACGTTGGCTACATCTATGCTTTGAAGTACGCCGCCCAGTGTTTTGCGCGTACGCGGCGCGCTGGAGCAAAGCACCATGTCAGGCACAAAGTTGTTTTCCTTCATATGCTGTCCCAGTGCAGCAGCCTGTTCAATACCTTGGGCGCTTAATTCCCTGTCCATGTCTCTCATGCCCGGTACGCTTGGGCTGTGCGCATGACGCAGTAAAAATAATCGTTTTGTGTTTGTTGTTGCTTTAGTGATCATATGTGCTTTCAATTACTCAGTTAATAATCAAAGTCTAATTTTGGCAATTTTCCCGTCTTTTAGCGCAATTGCAATTTTCCCATGCTTGATAGCCAGAGCATCTTCACCAAATATTTCTCTACGCCACCCTTTAAGTGCCAGAACATCCGCATCATCATCAAGTGCAATAGCTTCCAGATCTTTGGCAGAGGCAATTATTTTGGGTGCAACGCCGTGTTCCGTGCTTTCAATTTTAAGCAACATTTTCAATATATCAATAATGACGATTGCGTGAGGAAGCAAAGTTTTCTTTTTAACCGGAATCGGCCATGATTCCTTAGGGCTGGCCAGCGCTGTTTCAATAGCTTTAAGTATCTGGTCGCTAAATTTACCGTTAGCAAACTCTTTTGAAACATTACGTATTTTCTTCAGGCTCTTTTTATCGCGTGGAGCTTGTCCGGCCATATCGGCCAAAGTATCATCGCGCACTACCCAGTTTTTTGGAATATTGCATTTTTGCGCCTGACGTTCCCGTAGGGCGGCCAGCTCCCGCAAAATGGCTAAAGAACGTGGCTTGGGAGAACGTATTTTAATGCGCTTCCATGCTTCACGGGGGTCATTTTTGTAAGTGGCCGGATTGTTTAGAATCTCTTCTTCCATCGTAACCCAGCGACAACGTTTGCTTTTTTTGAGTTGTTTACGCAGGTCATGATACACATCGCATAAATGGGTAACGTCACCCAATGCATATTCAAGCTGCTTGTCGCTAAGCGGGCGCAGTGACCAGTTGGTGAATTGCGAACTCTTGTCGATTTTGGCTCCGCTTATGCTTTTTACCAGTTTTTCGTAGCTAATGGCATCGCCATAACCACACACCATAGCTGCTACTTGCGTATCAAAAATCGGTGTAACTACACAGCCCATCAGATTGTAAAAAATCTCCAGATCTTGCCGTGAGGCATGGAAAATTTTAAGGACATCCTTGTTCTGCAACAAATCGAATAAAGGCGTGAGGTCAATGCCTTTCACCAGAGGATCTATCGCTCGCGCGTCTTTATCGGCGCCGGATAGCTGAACAAGACATAGTTTTGGGTAATACGTCTTTTCCCTTAAAAACTCTGTGTCTATGGTTATGAATTCTTCTTTTGCCAGCTTTTTACAAAACGCAGCCAGCTCTGCGTTATCAGTTATTATTGTCATATCATTCCTGGAGCACGCAGCTCCCTAACTCTTAAGAGTTATCATAATACTCTTCAAATGCTTTTCGTCTAGCCCCTTAACGGCCAAATTAATAGCCTTTGTGCATGTTTTTTATAAATAGAAGCCGGAGGACTCTTCAAGAGTACTAATTAAGTCGTCTCTTCTTGCTTCTATAAGCTGTTTCACATATGGGTCACAGGGTAAGGTTAAAGCTCTATTAAGTAATCGTCTGGCTTCAGGAAAATCGTGAAGTTGATTATGTGCTTCGGCAAGTCCCAACAAACAATGTGGATTATCAGGGTTTCTCGAAACCATAGTCTCCCATATATTTTTTGCTTCTTTTGCGCGTCCTTGGGTATACAAACAGTTTGAAAGAATATTATGTGCAGGAATGTTATCTGGTTCTTCTTCTATGACATCATGTGCGATATCGGCTACTTTGCTAATAGTATAATAAAACGATAGTTTTTCTTTTATTGAGGAAAGTGAATGGATATGGGTAATTGCTATATGTGGAAGAACCGGACGGAGTAATTCTTTTGCCGTTTCTAGCTTCTCTTCTACTGTCTTTTCACTTAGATCAGGCTTGCTTTTTTCGAACAATCGTCTGGCCGCATTAATGAAAGTATAACTTAGACATTCAAAAGATTTGTCGGATCTCGGTATATATTCCATAAACATAGCCTCCCGGTACAAGTTTTATAAACAGAGGAGTTCTCATGGCGACAATATATAGAGACTATGTAAAAAAAATGGAAGAAAAAAACGAAGGTAAGTGATCACGATTATTGTTTTTTGCAAAATCGGCGTGACATTGTTATGAGATGCGTTATAAATGGCCTTTGCTATGCAAATGAGTAACGTAATTTAGAGAAGAAGAGATCAGATACAATGCACGCTTACAGAACACATAAATGCGATGAATTAACAAAAGAACATGTTGGCGAAACTGTACGTCTCTCGGGATGGGTCCACCGTATATATGATCTTGGCGGTGTCTTGTTTATTATTCTGCGTGATACATTTGGCATCACTCAGTGCATTGTTGATGAAGGCTCTCCATTAATTGACGATTTGAGCAAATGGCGCGTTGAATCAGTTGTAACCCTTGAAGGAACAGTGAAAGAGCGCTCCGCCGATACTGTTAACCCAAAAATGGGAACTGGTGAAATCGAGGTTTATATCGAAAAAGCCACGATGCAATCAGCCGCCGATGTTATCCCTTTTCAAGTTCACGAAGATGACGGGGCGGGCGAAGATATCCGCTTGCGCTATCGCTATTTAGATTTGCGCCGTGATGGCATGCAAAAGAAAATCCGTTTGCGTAATGATGTAATTGCGACAATGCGTGAGAAAATGTGGGGGCAGGGCTTTCAGGAGTTCCAAACACCTATTTTAACGGCTAGCTCTCCAGAAGGTGCGCGTGACTATCTCGTGCCATCTCGTTTGCATCCGGGTAAGTTCTATGCTTTGCCGCAAGCTCCGCAACAATTTAAACAGCTTCTTATGATGAGCGGCTTTGATCGTTATTTCCAAATCGCTCCATGCTTCCGTGATGAAGATGGTAGAGCCGATCGCTTGGCAGAGTTTTATCAGCTCGATGTTGAGATGAGCTTTGTTACACAAGACGAGGTTTTTAACACCGTCCAGCCAGTGGTTAAGGGCGTGTTTGAGAAATTCTCCGATTTTACTGGTGAGAAACGCGAAGTTATCTGGTGTGATTCTATCCCGTTCAAAGAAGCTATGCTCAAATACGGCTCTGATAAGCCAGATTTGCGCAACCCACTAGAGATTTGCGATGTGACCGAGGTTTTTGCTCGCGATGATGTGAAGTTTAATGCCTTTAAAGGCGTGATCTCTAAAGGCGGCGTTGTGCGAGCTATCCGCGCTCCTAAAGTTTCCGAGCAGCCACGTAGCTTCTTTGACAAGCTTAATGGCTGGGCACAAGGGCAGGGCGCGCCGGGACTGGGTTATATCCTCTTTGCTGAGGGGTTAAATGAATTAAATAGAATAGAAGATGATTCTAAGCATCCGCCTAAAGAAGGTACATACGTTGTAGGAAAAGGGCCGATTGCTAAATTTATTACATTAGAAGCACTGCAAGAGATGGCGAAAGTTTCTGGATGTGAAGCAGGAGACGCAATATTCTTTATCTGTAACCAAGAGCTTCCTGCTGCTAAGTTTGCTGGCGCAGCGCGTGAAGCAATTTGCACAGCTATGGATGATGCAGGCATCAAGACCCGCGAAACCGGAGTATATAAACTTTGCTGGATTATAGATTTCCCGATGTATGAGTTCGATGAGAATGCTCAGAAGATCGACTTCTCACATAACCCATTTTCTATGCCGCAAGGCGGCATGGCTGATCTGGAGGAAAAAGATCCTCTCGATGTATACGCGTTCCAGTATGATTGCGTATGTAATGGTTATGAGCTGGCTTCGGGAGCTATTCGGAATCATCAACCTGAAATCATGGAAAAAGCCTTTGGTATCGCTGGATACGATAAAGATGTTTTGGAAAAAGAGTTTGGCGGTATGCTCAATGCTATGCGCTTTGGCGCGCCGCCTCACGGTGGTTTGGCCTTTGGCGTAGACCGCATTATCATGATTTTGGCTGATGAGCCGAACTTGCGCGAAGTGTACGCTTTTGTCATGAACGGGCAGTACGAAGACCAGATGATGCAAGCTCCATCACAAATAAATGAGGTGCAGCTCAAAGACCTGCACCTTAAGATTTCTAAGCCTAAAAAGATGGTTTAGATAAGAAATTAGTCGTTTGCCGGGGCGTTGGGTACGTTATCCGATTCCCTGTCAAAATTATCTTGATAATCAGCTATTCTCTTAAGAAATGCGTCATCAGGGGTATTGTTATTTAATTCTTTTAGTTCAGCATAATAACTGTCTATTTGAGCAATGAGATTTATATCACAAGCAATATTCGCAACGTCTATGGCAATAGGCATAAGAGTTTTACCGTTAATATCTTCAACGGGGTTCTTTTCTAGAAAGCCAGCGAGGATTTGTGCACAATCTTTATAACGTTTAGATGAGTATTCTGATTCTTTTGCTTTAAGTACGTATTGTCTTACGGTTTCCGAATCGATTTGGCAGAGATACGGATCCAAAGTGTCTGGTTCTACCCACGTTTCTTCCATTAAACTCCTAAAACATTTATCGAAATCAACGCCATTATCACCGCCAATCATAGGGATTGTATGGTTGTTTATAAACATAGAAGCATTGGGCATGTTACAAGTTACATTTACTAGTCTGAGTGCTGCCAGTGTTGAGGTATCATCAAGTAATGCAGGATTGTTTTTAATGATTTTTCCAACGGTTTCAGTAGTCTCATATTGTTCTCTCAAGCTGCTTATATCAGCTGTATATTTCTCCGTTAATTCATCTAAATAGCCTGCAAATACTTCTGGAGTAATTGATTTGGCCATGGCTATTAGAAGTTCGGGGTTTGTATTTATATTGAATTGACCTGCTAAAGATGCCCCTAACCGAGATTCATTGTTGCTTGCACCGCTCATTTTATCACCTGTGGCCTTATGTTTTTAAATTTCAAAAAACGGTTATAAAAGAAAAAATATTTTATGCAACTTTTGAGTTTAAAGCTCATAAGTTGAAACAGGAAATTTTGAAGGGATGGGCAATTTAGGCCGCAGGCATTTCAAGTTCATCTTCTTCAGGGGTGAGATCTTCTTCAGTGTCGTCTTCAAGAGCGGCGTAAGGATCTTCAACATCAGGATCTTCGTAGTAGGGATCATCTGGATATTCAAAGAGGTCTTCGACAGGTTCCTCTGCTGGTGTGTATGTATTAGGAGCTGCGGTAAATAAAGTCGTGAAAAAAGTGGCAATCCCTTTGCCTATTTGCTTTGTTTTTTCGAAGTCAAAGTTATTACGCTCAAATGATATAACATCCTCTTCCAGCTTGGCTTCAACTTCCAATAATTCTTCTGTGTTATCTGCGGCTTCTAATTTATCATCGTGTTCGTTAAGGCGACTTAGAAAAGTTTTTAACCGGTCTTTCTTTGCCTCGGCGGTTTTAAGTGTGGCTGCACCAGCCGCGCCAGCAGCGCTAAAAAGGGCAGTGTTTTTAGCGCAAAGGGTATTGTCCAGTACTTCAATTTGCATCTCAACGCGTTGTTTGATGCTTTCAATGCGTGAAGAAAGATATGTGCATATTTTAGTAAATTCTTTATCAAAAAACCGTTGTATTTTTTCTAGCCATTCTTGGAATTCTTTGGCTTTTTGGCGCTTTTTGTCATCACTTTTGAGAACGTCGGCCAGCGCCAAAGAAGATTCTTCTCCATGCGCAAAGTGACGTAGGGAAAGCCCGGTTTCATATCCCTGTAGTTCCATCATTAAAGAAACCCCATCCCGGATAGATTTCTTCAAATTATCAAACCCTATATGATGCGGGCGGGCGATGAACTTGTTCAGGGTGTCAATCGCTTCGTTATCTTGAATTCGTTCCTTGTTTAAGCGTCCTATATGTTCGTCACTAAGCCAATCAAAAGGCTCCGAAGTTTTTGCTTTGGGAGTGTTTTGAGGCTTGGTGTTAAATGCATATTTTTGGCTCATTACCAAAAGTCCCCGCGCGATTTATTATAGCTTTTTATATTTCATTAGCTTTACTTCTATCTTAAAACCATGGATATGTCAAAAGATGCGTGTGAAAGTCAGGGTTAAAAGCGGATGTAAAAATAAACCCGAGCGCATTTATCTACTAAGAGATAACACGCCCGGGTTTTCGGGTTTACCTGCCATTAGGGTAGGGTTAGGGGGATGCATGGCAGGCATTTTAACTTCCATCTTTTCATTTTGGCGGCGTTACTTTGTCGCTTCCGTAGGTCAACTACGCTACGCGTCAAAGTGCCTAGCCAAAATAAAAATCTGTTTGTTATCTTTTCCTCATCTTATTCCGCAGCGAATGAAGATTGATCTTTTCGCATCTTCTTATCTTGATACAAACCTTGGTCGGCTTGTTCTATAATGTTTTCAATTGTGTCGCCGGGCATGTATTCCTTAAGGCCAATGCTGGCATGAATGCGTACGGTATTTTCTTTCCACTCAAAGCTTAGATCGTTTAGGTCATTACCAAGTTTCCGCGCCCGCTTCATAGCTTTGCCGATGCTGGCGTTGGGCAGGAGGATTATGAACTCATCGCCGCCTAGCCGTGCCGCTACATCCATCGGGCGCGTTGCATTGCGTAAGAAGCATCCTACTGTTCTAAGCGCCTTATCACCAGCTAGATGCCCGTAGCGATCATTAATTGTTTTGAAGTAATCAAGGTCGATCATAATCAATAAACCGCCTTCGTTTTCTCCGCGATTTGTACGATCAAGCTCGCCTTCAAAAGCACGGAAAAACCCACGACGATTGGTTAGTCCGGTTAACTCATCAATGGTTAGTATCTCTTTCAGTGATTGAATGCGTTCTTCTTTAATCGCCAGATTACGTTCGGCCTGACGGAGCATTTTATACGCGGTTTTTAGCAAAGCTGTCTTATCAAAGCTGGCTTTTTCACTTTTTGTTTCTTTTACATTTTTCTGTGGTGTGCTTTTTACATTTATATTGGCATTGGCCACATGATTGGGGTCGCTACTGTGCGGTAGGCCGGTTTCATTTTTCTTGATAACACCAAAAGCTCTTTTTCGCGCCCCGGTAAAGCCCTTGGAGGAAAGCGCTTTTTTCGCAAGGTGGCTGCGTTCACGAGAAGCATATGTATTTTGTACAAAATCCGAAGTCATAATATTCACCCTTAATCTCTTAAATGTACCCAAAAGCACATTTGGTTACTCGAATGTCCCTTAATCCATAACAATGCGAGAAGTATGCCAGAGTAATAGTGCTTGTATAACAAAGGGTTGTGAGTTTTTCTTTATAGATATATTATTCCGGTGCACGCTCTTTTCTTTGCTAATGCATTATTTGCCTATTACCTGTGCGGCATGGTTTGCCGCTTTAATATTTTATCTTTAAGAGTAGGTGTGTTTGAGGTAGTATTTTTTTATGGGATTTCGAGACAAAATATTAAAGAAAAAGCCTTTGAATAATAAGGTTAAGATGGGCGGAATGCGTGAAGAATGCGAAAGTTTTGTTACGTGGCTGTATCTATTTTGTTTTTATGTACTTCCCTATATTATTGCATTGATTGTGGCGGTGTTTGGTTGCTCAAAAGCAAACGCTGCGAGTGACCCGGCAATAGAAGCGGGCTTTATCCCGCATAAAGCTCTTTACGATATTCGCCTTACATCCAAGAAAAGCGGTACCATAATTTCTAATCTCAGCGGCAAGATGATGTATGAATGGCATAGCGCGTGCGATGGTTGGGTGTCTGATTATCAGTTTGATATGCTCTATGAATACGTGGAGATTCCTGCAGCTCGCGTTACCAGTGATATTTCAACCTATGAGTCTTTTGACGGGAAGAATTTTAATTTTACAGTTCAGCGTAAAAAAGACGGGTATCCGTTCGAACAGTTCCGCGGAGCTACGACCGACGGGGAAGACGGCTATCCAAATAATGTAGCATATAGCGTGCCTGAAAACCTTGTGCAGGCGTTGCCAAAGGGCACACTCTTCCCTATGAACCATACTCTTGGTGTGCTTAAAAATATTAGGCAGGGCAAGCGCTTTTATAACGCCACGCTATTTGATGGAAGTGATGGTGAGGGGCCGGTTGATGTGAATACATTTATTGGCAAGGAATATGCATACCAATTGCCTAAGCAAGCCATTGATGACAGCGAAGATCCTAAAGACGAAAATATAGATCCAGCGTTGTTAAATACTAAAGCTTGGGACATTCGCTTGGCTTTTTTTCCGCAAAATACATCAGATTTTGTGGCCGATTATGAAATGTCTGTGGTGTTTCATGAAAATGGTATCATCAGTAAGATGGAGATTGAGTACGAGGATTTCTCGATTATCCAGAATCTTATAGCTATAGAACCGATGGAGTTGGGGTGTGAAGACGCTTCTTCTAATGGCGAAGATGATGAGAAGGTGGATGAATAATGTGATTTAGGAAAAAAATTGGGAGTAAAGCAGTTTTTTTTACTTATGTTAACGTTTTGGCAAGTCTTAGGTAATAGTATATGCGATAGGAAACAGGATGTTTATATAAAGGTTTATATAAACGCCCTGATAAGCATATAAACAGCAACTCTTGCGTAGATATTTTTAGCATTACTATGACAAAAAAAGTTCTAATAGTTGAGGACAATGAGCTCAATATGAAGCTGTTCCATGACCTTCTTGAGGCGCATGGGATTGATACCGTGCAAGTTAGGGATGGTAAATTGGCTTATGATACGGCCTTGGAACATAGACCTGATCTGATCATCATGGATATACAGCTTCCTGAAATCTCTGGCCTTGATGTAACACGTAGGCTTAAAGAAAGCCCGGATCTTAAATCTATTCCTGTGATCGCTGTAACTGCGTTTGCTATGAAAGGCGATGAGCAGAAAATACGCGAAGGCGGGTGCGAAGATTATATTTCCAAACCTATTTCTGTGACTAGCTTTATTGACATAGTTAAAAAGCATCTAGGTGATGCGCAAGAATGCGTTGCGCCAGAGCCAAGAGAACAGCAAGAAGAATTGCAACAGAAAAATGAGCCAGAGCCAGAGCTAGAGCTAGAGCAGCAACAGCAAGAAGCGGAGGAGCACTAACATGTCAGCGCGCGTTCTTGTTGTCGACGATATACTTCCTAATGTGAAATTGCTTGAGGCCAAGTTAGCTTGTGAGTATTACGAGGTTATTTGTGCTACCAGTGGGAAGGAAGCTCTGGAAAAGATTAAGAGCGATAATCCAGATATTGTCCTGCTTGATGTAATGATGCCCGGTATGGATGGTTTTGAAGTTTGCCAGCGCATTAAAGCAGACCCGGAAACAGCGCATATTCCTGTTGTTATGGTTACAGCATTAACCGATATACAAGATAAAGTGCGCGGACTAGAGGTTGGCGCCGATGATTTCTTGAGCAAGCCTATTAACGATGTAGCGCTTATGGCGCGTGTACGCTCGTTGGCGAGATTGAAGATGGCGCTGGACGAATGGCGTATCCGTGAAAATGCGGCAACCCAGTTTGGCGTTGTAACTGAAAAAACAAACCTCATGGAAGAGCCAATTGAGGGTGCTCGCATTTTGCTTATAGAGGATAAAGAGTACGACAAAGATAAAATTATTGGAGCCTTGTCTGCTGACCTGAATATAGTCATGAGTGCACCTGATGGTATAAAAGCTATGGAGATGGTTTCGGCCCAAGAGTTCGATGTATTGATGGTAAGCTTGAACCTTAAAGATGAGGATGGCTTGCGTCTTTGTTCGCATTTCCGCTCGAATGAGCGTACGCGGGCTCTCCCTATAATTATGATTGCCGATGATAAAGATATGACCCGTGTAGCGCACGGTATGGAGATCGGAGCCTATGATTATATTTTGCGCCCATTAGAAAAAAGCGAGCTTTTGGCACGTGTGCGTACTCAAGTGCGTCGCAGACGTTTTCAGGAGCGTTTGCGTTCCAGCTATGAAATCAGCCTATCTATGGCTTTGACAGACAGTTTAACGGGCTTGTATAACCGACGTTATCTGGAAGTTCACCTTGATAAACTTATCGAGAGCAATATTCAGAGCAAGAAGGTGCTTGCAGTACTGATAATGGATATTGATCACTTTAAGGAAGTAAACGATACATATGGTCATAACGTTGGCGATGAAGTTCTTAAAGTCTTCTCGGATCGTGTTAAAAACAATACGCGTAGCTTTGACCTTGTTGCACGTTTTGGCGGAGAAGAGTTCGTTGTTATCCTGCCTGACGTTTCGCCGGAGCGAGCTTATATGATCGCTGAGCGTCTGCGTCGCTCGATTGGTGATACTCCAATTCCTTGCAGCGTAGAAGGTGGTTCAGTTAGAATTACGACGTCTATTGGTGCCGCGATTATTGAAAGCGGTAGGCATGAGATTGAAGAGGTTATAGGGCGCGCAGATAAGTGTTTGTATGAAGCTAAGAACGGAGGTCGTGATCGTACGATCTTTGAAGGCAAAGGCTTGATCTCCAAGGAAGATTATCAGGAGATAGAACGCGCTGTTTATACCGAAGACCTCGAAGAGTTCGGCGGTTAACCTCTATCTTTTCTGTTTGGATGTCGTCATTTATCGCTTACGTATAAGAATACGCTGCGCTTTTCATTCCTAACCAAACAAAAAATCTATTCGTTATTGCAATAATCGCCTTTTCCTCCGTTTTTCCCTTACGTTTTTTATTAAGACGTTATGATTTTTAGAGCCTGCGAACTTTTCCTTCGCTGTAAATTAGATTGCCATTCTTTTTAATCATAATTGATCTGAGGGCTAACCACGGCCATACTTTTACTTCTACAAGGTATTTATCTTCTTTATAGGTAAGGTCAAATTCTGGTACGAACCATGTCAGTGATGCCTTGGATTTTTCTACTAGTATATCGCCTTGAATTGAGGCGGATTCGCAACCTGAACCACGACCATTATACGTCAATAAAAGAGTTTTGTTTCCATCGTTAATTTCAACAATTCTCTTTAACCATCCTCGCTTTTTTAAAACAGCTTCCATTACTAACCCTTGTATAAAAATAAGACCTATTCTTAGCGTAAGTATAGATAGATTAAGGTTATTTTGTAAGTGTAGGTTAGAGGGATAAATATGATTATTCACGTTGAATTATCGCCCAGATCAGTCTTGAGGCTGAATTCAACGCGTTTATGCAGCGGAGAAACTGGATTATATGCGAAGAGCATTAAAATATTAACTTATCGACTTTAGTTGATGGTAATTTGGTTGTTTGTTTTGCCGGGTATATTTTTTCCTGTGTATGTCTTCATGATAAAAATGGGCGCCCATATGCGCGTCTTTTAAGTTTTGTTTCAGGACCTGCAAATCCTTAAAGTATGAACTCATCTGCGTAGGACTTATTGACCCAAAACTACTAAGGTCTGCCGACGGTCTATGGTTTGCTCATACGAGCTAGCTTGGGAATAGATATAAGACATAATTCCTATTACTGTCAAGGAATATTTTC
>Ga0070729_10002897_pt1 | contig 21042 bp, 14 predicted proteins | sample tdDd472_FD_66725 | JGI IMG/M metagenome (GOLD analysis project Ga0070729, IMG submission 66725) | Marine sediment microbial communities from the Atlantic coast under amendment with organic carbon and nitrate - tdDd47.2 | ecosystem: Environmental > Aquatic > Marine > Coastal > Sediment | place... | reverse complement strand
CCGACCATCGACCCCGCCGAGGGCGAAACCGCCGCCAATGCCCGCGTCATGCACCGCTGCAGCGTGCGCGGCTGGCGGGTGCCGAAAAGCGCGGCGGCATAGATCGGACCGCCCTGACGTGCGGGAAGTCGGGATTCCGACCATTCCGGCCGCGGCCTCGCGGCGGATCGAAAACGGTTTGTGCGCCGCAGCGATTTGTGGAACCCTCGCGCGAACCCGAACGGACCCCGCATATCCATGTCGATCAAGGCCGCCGTCTACCACCTGACCCATTATCGCTACGACCGCCCGGTGTCGCTGGCGCCGCAGATCATTCGGCTCAGGCCGGCGCCGCACAGCCGCACGCGGGTCATCTCGCATTCGCTCAAGGTCGGCCCGGCCGAGCATTTCGTCAATCACCAGCAGGATCCCTACGGCAACTGGCTCGCCCGCTTCGTGTTTCCCGAGCCGGTGAGGGAACTTAAAATCGAAGTCGACCTCGTCGCCGACATGACGGTCTACAATCCGTTCGACTTTTTCGTCGAGGAAAAGGCCGAGGAATTCCCGTTCGAGTACGACCCGGACCTCGAACCCGACCTCGTCATCTACCGCAAGCCGGAGCCGGCGGGACCGCTTTTGACCGAGTTCCTGGCCACCATCGACCGTTCGAAGCAGCGCACCGTCGATCTCGCGGTCAACCTCAACGCGCGGCTTTCACAGGAAATCGACTACGTCATCCGCATGGAGCCGGGGGTGCAGACCCCGGAGGAGACGCTTGAGGTCGGCAAGGGCTCCTGCCGCGACACCTCGTGGCTTCTGGTTCAGATCCTGCGTCATCTCGGGCTCGCCGCGCGCTTCGTCTCCGGCTACCTGATCCAGCTCAAGCCGGATCTGGTGTCGCTCGACGGGCCGCCGGGAACCGATCACGACTTCACCGACCTGCACGCCTGGGCCGAGGTCTACCTGCCCGGCGCCGGCTGGATCGGCCTCGATCCGACCTCGGGACTGCTGACCGGAGAGAGCCACATCCCGCTCGCGGCCACGCCGCATTACCGCAACGCCGCGCCGATCAGCGGTATGGCGAGCTTCGCCAACGTGGATTTCGCCTTCGACATGAAGGTGAAGCGCACCGCCGAGCATCCGCGCATCACCAAGCCGTTTTCCGACGAGGCGTGGGCGGCGCTCGACGATCTCGGCCGCAAGGTCGACGCCTCGCTCGCCGCAGGCGATGTGCGGCTGACCATGGGCGGCGAGCCGACCTTCGTCTCCATCGACGATTTCGAATCCGGGGAATGGAACACCGACGCGGTCGGCCCGCAGAAGCGAACCCTCGCCGACAAGCTGATCCGCCGCCTCCGCGCCCGCTTCGCGCCCGGCGGCTTCCTGCATTACGGGCAGGGCAAGTGGTATCCGGGCGAAACCCTGCCGCGCTGGACCTTCTCGCTCTACTGGCGGCGCGACGGCAAGCCGATCTGGGCCGATGCCGATCTCGTCGCCGAGGAGGGCAAGCAGACCGGCGCGGACGCGGAGAAGGCCGAAGCGCTGCTCGGGGCGATCGCGGGGGAACTCGGAATCGAGCCGGACTACGTGGCGCCGGCATACGAGGATCCGGGCGAATGGCTGCTGAAGGAAGGCAACCTGCCGGAGAACGTCACGCCGGAAAACTCGAAGCTCGAGGACCCGGAGGAGCGCTATCGAATCGCCCGGGTGTTCGAGCGCGGCCTGACCGAGCCCTCCGGTTTCGTGCTGCCGGTCCAGCGCTGGCAGGCGAAGGCCTCAGGCCACGGTTGGCGCTCGGAGAAATGGAAGACCCGGCGTGGCAAGGTGTTTCTGGTGCCCGGCGACAGCCCGGTCGGCTATCGCTTGCCGCTCGGCTCGCTGCCCTATGTGCCGCCGTCGCAATATCCGTATGTCAATATCGCCGATCCGACGGTGCCGCGCGGGCCGCTTCCCGATTTCGCGACCACCGACGAGATCGCGGCGGAACAGGGCGGCCATTCCCAGCCGATCGCCTCGTTCACGGCCGGCGGGCCGGTGCAGGACGTGATCGAGCAGGAGCTGGGCGAACTCGGCGGCGCGGTGCGTACGGCGCTCGCGGTGGAGCCGCGCGACGGCCGGCTCTGCGTGTTCATGCCACCGGTCGAACGAATCGAGGATTATCTCGAACTGGTGGCGGCGGCGGAGGCCGCGGCTAAGAAGCTCGGCGTTCCGGTCCATATCGAGGGCTATTCGCCACCGACCGATCCGCGCATGAACGTCATCCGCGTCGCTCCCGATCCCGGCGTCATCGAGGTCAATATCCATCCCGCCTCGAGCTGGGAGGATTGTGTGGCGACCGCCGAGGCGATCTACGAGGAGGCGCGGCAGACCCGGCTCGGCGCCGACAAGTTCATGATCGACGGCAAGCATACCGGCACCGGCGGCGGCAACCACGTGGTGGTCGGCGGCGCGACGCCCATGGACAGCCCGTTCCTCAGGCGCCCGGACCTGCTGCGCAGCCTGATCCTGCACTGGCAGCGGCATCCGAGCCTCTCCTACCTGTTCTCGGGCCTGTTCATCGGCCCGACGAGCCAGGCGCCGAGGATCGACGAGGCGCGCCACGACAGCCTCTACGAGCTCGAGATCGCCCTTCAGCAGATCCCGCATCCCGGCGCCGGCGAGCCGCCGCTGCCGTGGCTGGTCGACCGGTTGTTGCGAAACATACTCACCGATGTCACCGGCAATACCCATCGGGCGGAGATCTGCATCGACAAGCTCTATTCGCCGGACGGACCCACCGGCCGGCTCGGGCTGGTCGAGTTCCGCGGCTTCGAGATGCCGCCCAACGCCCGCATGAGCCTCGCCCAGCAGGTGCTGATCCGCGCCCTGATCGCGCGCCTGTGGCACCAGCCCGTGGGCGGCAGCCTGACCCGGTGGGGCACGGTGCTGCACGACCGGTTCATGCTGCCGCATTTCGTCTGGGAGGATTTCCTCGACGTGCTGCGCGACCTTTCGGGCCACGGTTTCGATCTCAGGTCCGAATGGTTCGAGGCGCAGGCCGAGTTTCGTTTTCCTTTCTGCGGCGCGGTCGATTACGAGGACGTGCATTTGGAAATCCGCCAGGCGCTCGAACCCTGGCACGTGCTCGGCGAGACCGGCGCCATCGGCGGCACCGTGCGCTACACCGACAGCTCGACCGAGCGGCTGCAGGTGAAGCTCGTGACCACCGACCCGGAGCGCTACGTGGTGACCTGCAACCGGCGGCGGGTTCCGCTGAGCAAGACCGGCACCGGCGGGGTCGCGGTCGGCGCAGTGCGGTTCAAGGCGTGGCAGCCGGCGATGGCGCTGCACCCCAAGCTCGAGGTCGACGCACCGCTGACCTTCGATATCTACGACACCTGGACGGGGCGGGCGCTGGGCGGCTGCGTCTATCACGTCGCCCATCCGGGCGGCCGCAGCTACGAGACCTTCCCGGTCAACGCCAACGAGGCCGAGGCGCGGCGGCTTGCGCGTTTCGAAGCCAATGGCCATACTCCGGGCGCTTTTGTGCCGCAACCGGAAGCGCCGCACCGGGAATTCCCGATGACGCTCGACCTGCGGCGAACTCCGGGTATCTGAGACCATGACCCTGCCTCGCGAACGGGCTGCCGACGGCGCCGTCGAGCGCCTGCTTGCCGGATACCGGCGGATGGACGCCGTCCCTGACGAACTGGTCGGTGCGGACGGCGCGATCCGGCCGGTCTGGGCCGACCTGATCGGATCGCTGGCGGCGATGCCGGCCGACGAACTCGCCATGCGCATGGCGCGGGGCGACCAGTATCTGCGCGACGCCGGCGTCTTCTATCGCCATTATGGCCCGCAGCACGCCGCCGAGCGCGACTGGCCGCTCAGCCACATGCCGCTCCTGGTCGACGAGGAGGAATGGACCGCCATCGGCGAGGGGCTGGTCGAGCGCGCCGAGCTCCTGGAACAGATCGTCGCCGATCTCTACGGACCCAACCGGCTGGTTGCCGACGGCCACCTGCCGGCGCCGCTGGTCGCCGACAACCGCGAATGGCTCCGCCCACTGGTCGGCACGGAGCCGCGTTCTGGCCATTTCCTGCATTTCGTCGCCTTCGATATCGGCCGCGGGCCGGGCGGCAACTGGTGGGTGCTGGGCGACCGCACGCAAGCCCCGTCGGGGGCGGGCTTCGCGCTCGAGAACCGGATCGCGACCTCGCGGATCTATTCCGACATCTACGGCCGCCTGAATGTCGAGCGGCTCGCCGGCTTCTTCCGCGAGTTCCGCGACGCGCTGATGGGTTTGCGCGACGACCAGTCCGGCCGGGTCGGCATCCTCACGCCCGGACCGATGAACGACACCTATTTCGAGCACGCCTATATCTCCCGCTATCTCGGCTTCATGCTGCTCGAGGGCGAGGACCTGACGGTGCGCGACGGCAAGCTGATGGTGCGCACCGTGGCCGGTCTCGCGCCGATCAGCGTGTTGTGGCGGCGGCTCGACGCGCAATGGTCCGATCCGCTGGAACTCAACGAGGCGTCAAAACTGGGCACCCCCGGCCTCGTCGGCGCGATCCGCAACGGCTCGGTCACCATGATCAACGCGCTTGGGTCGGGAATTCTCGAAACCCGCGCCTTCCTCGCCTTCCTCCCGCGCATCGCCGAAGCCTTGACCGGCGCGCCGCTGAAGCTTCCCAACATCGCCACCTGGTGGTGCGGGCAAGAGGCCGAACGCGAGCACGTCAAGGCGAACGCGGCGCGGATGACCATCGGCAACGCCTATTCGACGCAATTGCCGTTCGAGCCGGAGGAGGATTCGGCCATCGGCGGCGTCTTCCGAAGCGGCAACTCAGATGCGGTCGACGCCTGGATCGATCGAAGCGCCGGCAATCTGGTCGGTCAGGAGGCGGTGACCCTGTCGACGGCGCCCGCCTTCGTCGACGGCAAGGTGGTGCCGCGGCCGATGAGTCTGAGGGTGTTCCTCGCCCGCACCCGGGACGGCTGGCGGGTGATGCCGGGCGGCTTCGCCCGCATCGGCCGCTCCGGCGACACCCCGGAACTGGCCATGCAGCGCGGCGGCTCGGTCGCCGACGTCTGGGTGATCGGCAAGATGCCGGTCGCCACCGACACGATGCTGCCGCAGCCGGTGGCGCCGTTCGTGCGCAACCAGCCGGGCATCCTGCCGAGCCGGGCGGCCGACAACCTGTTCTGGCTCGGGCGCTACGTGGAGCGGTCGGAAACCATGATCCGGCTGATGCGGGCCTATCATTCCCGTCTCGCCGAGACCGCCTATCCGGACACGCCGCTGCTGACGGCGCTGGCCGAATACATGACCCATGTCGGCGTCGACCCGGAGAAGGGGCTGGAGGAGGAAATCCCAGCGGCGATCGCCTCGGCGGCCACCTCGGCCGGGCACGTGCGCGACCGCTTCTCCCTGGACGGCTGGCTGGCGCTTACCGATCTTCACAGAACCGTCGCCGGGATGGCGAAGTCGGCCTCGGCCGGCGACGACATGGCGCGGGCGATGAGCGTGTTGCTGCGCAAGCTGTCGGGATTCTCGGGGCTTGTGCACGAGAACATGTATCATTTCATGGGCTGGCGATTTCTTAGTATCGGCCGGTCGCTGGAACGGGCGATCGCGATGACCTATCTGCTGGCCCGCTTCGCCGATCCGGCGGCGCCGGAAGGAAGCTTCGACCTCGCCATCGAAGTCGGCGACAGCGCCATGTCGCACCGGCGGCGCTACGCGGTTGCGACCAGCCGCGAGACGGTGGTCGATCTTCTGGCGCTCGATCCGCTCAATCCGCGTTCGATCGCCCATCAGCTGGAAGTCCTGCAGGAGCATTTCGGCCATCTGCCGGGCGCCGAGCGCCACCGACCGGCGACCGGGCTGCAGCGGGCCCTGCTCAAGACCCACGCGGAACTGGCAACGCAAACGCCGGAGACGCTCGATACCGAGGCGCTGCTCGATATTGGCGGCGAACTCGCCGCGCTTTCTGGGGAACTCGGACAGGCCTATTTCCGGTAAGCATGCTCTACGACATCGCGCTCAGGATCGAATATACCTACCCAGACATGGCGGAGGCGGGCCGGCATCTGGTGCGGATCATGCCGGCGGATCTGCCAGGCGAGCAGAGAGCCGTCGCCGGTACGATGACGGTGACTCCACGGCCGCAGGAATGGATCGACCGCACCGACTTCTTCGGCAATCGCTGCACCGAACTGCTGTTCGTCGAGCCGCACGACTCGCTGTCCGTCGAGATGCAGGCGCGGGTCGACCGTCTGCCCGCCGGACCGCGTCTCGACATGTCGCCGCTTCTGTCAGAGCTCTCCCGGGATGTCGCGGCCTGGCGCGACATCGGCGCGGACGCGCCGCACCATTTTGTCGGCGCTTCCGCCAAGGTGCCGGTCGAGAGCGAGATCACCGACTATGCGCGGAGCGTCGTCGATCCGGCCTCGAGCACGCTGGACGCGGTCAAGGCGGTCAATCTGGCGCTCAATCGGGATATGCGCTTCGATCCGGACGCGACGACGGTGGAAACCCCGGTACTCGAGGCCTTCGAGCGCCGGCACGGCGTCTGCCAGGACTTCTCCCACATCATGATCGCCTGTCTGCGCGGCATCGGCGTTCCGGCCGGCTATGTCAGCGGCTATCTGAGGACGATCCCGCCGAAGGGACGGCCGCGGCTCGAAGGGGCCGACGCGATGCACGCCTGGGTCAGGGCCTGGTGCGGGACGGAGATGGGCTGGGTCGAGTTCGACCCGACCAACGCGGTGATGGCCGGCGAGGATCATATCGTCGTCGCTCGCGCCCGCGACTATTCCGACGTCGCCCCGGTCAAGGGCGCGCTACGTCTGGTCGGCGAGCAGATCAACACCCAGTCGGTCGACGTGGTGCCGGTGGGATAAGACGGGCAGCTATTCGACCATATACCGTCCGTCGGCATCGAGCAGGCCGACGGTGGCGGCGATGCGCCGGATCGTGTCGGTCATACAAGCCTCGGCGAGACTGCCGTCGGCGTCGCGCTTGCCTTCGCCGGTCCGCTGCAGGAAGGCGCGCATGGCCTTTTTCGTTCTTCGCCCCTCCCACTTGCTGTCGAGCACGTGCGAGAGGAACGCGACTCGCAGGTTCTCGTAGGTGGAGCGGGACACCAGACAACCGGTTTGCGCGATATAGGCGGATCGCGAGGTCAGGACATAGGGGGCGACGCCCTTCGGTGCGGGTTCTCCGGCCTTGACTATTGCGTCGGCGGAGTAGCCTTTGGCGTTTTCCTGCGTAAAGCCGGCGGCGCGGCCCGCCGCGACAAGAACCGGATGGGCACAGACCGAGCCGCGGGCGATGTGGGCGAAGACCGGTCCGAACAATTCCCGCGAATGCCGGCGGGTGTATGACGCGCCTTCGGTCCTTTCGCCAAAGGCGTCTTCGCCGGAGACCGGTTCTGACGCGAACACGACGCTGGCGATGATCTGGCGTAGCGACCGGTCGTAGCCATCGGCCGAGACCTTACAGCCGGTCGCCTTTTCGTAATCCGCATGGGAAAAGACCGGAAAGGCATCGGCAGACGCCGTCGGTTCCTCGGCGGCAGCCGGCCGGCTTTCGCAAATCCAGGCAACGACGATCAGGGTCAGGCTGAGCGCCAGGGCACGGCCGGTTTTTCCGATTGGCGACGCCTGTGTCCTTCGCATGCGTTTTCCCTCTCTTCTCGTTTCGGTTTGTTGTCGCCCTGCCGTCAGGTGTCTACTCTAACCCGGCAAAGCAATGCGCAACAAGACGAGCCGGCGGACTGAAATGAGCATCGATCAGGCGAAAAAATACATCCGGAGACTTCGCGCCGAAGTGCCGTTGCGCCGGCAATTCGAGCTGGTGTGGCAGGGCAAGCGCCGCGATCCGGACAAGATCTACAGAACCTCCGGAAAGCCGGTCGTTCCCCACGTGCTCGCGGCTTCGATCCCGGACAGCAAGACCGATCCTGAAGGCTATCGGCGCTGGTGGGCGCTTCAACGGGCGCAGCAGGACATGCACGACCTGCTCTTCAGCAAGGGAGAGGGGCGGGACCACGCACAGCGCTATGTGGACGATCTGATGGTGACCGGCGAGCGCATCACCGAGGTCATGAACGAACCGGAGATGGAGGCGTCGCTCGACCTGCTGGCCCGCATCGCCAACGCCACGACGGATGCGTCCATAGACCTCGACGACATGAAGGCGGCGTGGCACGGCTTCGTTCGATGGGTCTTCCATACGACCGAATATTCCGCGCGGAACGACGAGGTACGCCGGCTGCGCGACGCGGCGGCGAAAGATCCCGCTTTGCGCGACCGGGTGAACGGACCTGTGGCTTCCTCCGGCATGTCCGCGGGAGCGGCCATCGCGATCCAGAACTACCTTGAAACCGGTTTCGCTGCCGAGGACGCTTATGAAAAGCTCGACAGCCACAAGGCATGGATGGAGGAGGTCGCGGCTGCGGCGCGAGAGGCAGGGTACGATTTTAGCGTGCTCGACTACGTCCGGGACTGCATCTCCAAGCAGCGGGAAGACGATCCGGGACCGGACCTGGACGACCGCTACTGGCCGGAAGACGATCCCAACAAGTGGAACTACGAACCGCCGCCGGTATTTTTCACGTTCTGAACGGGCAGTCGTCGCGATCGCGGCCGCGCCTTGTGGGCGTTGTGTCGCGCCACCGCAATCTTGCAATGCAACAAAAACCTGAGATAGTGACGGAGTGTCGGCGACCGCGCCGCCACGGCGCCCTCGGGCGCCCTCCAGCGCCCGGTAAAGCTTTTTGAGGATGCCGCAGAAGCAGACCCTGACGCCAGACGGACTCCAGGCCCTGCTGGACGTCCTTCAAGCCCGCGGTTATCGCGTCGTCGGACCGACCGTGCGCGATCGGGCCATCGTCTATGACGATATCTCCTCGCTCGCCGATCTGCCGGCGGGCTGGACCGACGAACAGGACAACGGACAGTACCGGCTGGTCCGTCGCGACGACGAAGCCCTGTTCGGCTATGCGGTCGGGCCGCAATCTTGGAAGCAGTTCCTGCACGTGCCGATCCAGCGCCTGTGGAAGGCGACGCGCGCGGGAGACGACATCCGCGTCAGCCAGGAGCCGGTCGCGGACGAGAAACTTGCTTTTCTCGGCGTGCGCGCCTGCGAACTCGACGCTATCCGTATCCAGGACCGGGTGATGACCGGCGGCGAGTATGTCGACCCGCATTACAAGGCGCGGCGAGACGGGGCGTTTCTGATCGCCGTCAATTGCTCGACGGCCGGCGGCACCTGTTTCTGCGTATCCATGGATACCGGACCGAAGGCGGAAACGGGCTTCGACCTGGCGCTGACGGAACTCGACGACGGCGCCGGGTTCGTCGTCGAAGCCGGGTCGGAAGCCGGCAAGGCGGTTCTCGACGAATTGCCGGCGCGCGCCGCGAACGCGGATGAAGAAGCGGCAGCCGAGGCGGTCGTCGCCCGCACCGCTTCGTCGATGGGACGCGAGATGCCGGCCGAGGGTCTGCGCGAGCTGCTGCTCGACAATCTCGAACATCCGCGCTGGGACGACGTGGCGACACGCTGCCTCACCTGCGCGAACTGCACCATGGTCTGCCCGACCTGCTTCTGCACCTCCGTCGAGGATTCGAGCGATCTGACCGGAACCGAGAGTTCGCGCTCGCGGCGCTGGGACTCGTGCTTCACGATGGACTATTCCTACATCCATGGCGGCAGCGTGCGCTCGAGCACCGCGTCGCGCTATCGCCAGTGGATGACACACAAGCTCGCCACATGGGTCGACCAGTTCGGCAGTTCCGGCTGCGTCGGCTGCGGTCGCTGCATCACCTGGTGCCCGGTCGGCATCGACATCACCGAGGAGGTGCGCGCGATCCGCGACTCCGGGCGGGCGGAAGGAGGCCGAAATGCAGGCTAGCGGACTTGACCGGATCATCCGCGAGCACCGGTTCTTCGCCGGGCTCGACGAGGAGGCGATCGCGCTGATCTGCGGCTGTGCGAAGAACGTGCGCTTCGAGGCCGGCCAGTATCTGTTTCGGGAGGGCGACGCCGCCGACCAGTTCTACCTGATCCGCCATGGCCGCGTGGTGATGGAGATGGCGGCGCCGGGCCACGGGGCGATGAGTTTCCAGACCTTGGGCGAGAACGAGGTGGCCGGAATATCCTGGCTGATCCCCCCCTATCGCTGGCGTTACGACGCCAAAGCCATGGATCTGGTCAGGGCGGTCTCGCTCGACGCCGCCTGCCTGAGGGGGAAATGCGAGGTCGACCACCATCTCGGATACGAACTCATGAAACGCTTCGTGCCGGTGGTCGCCGAACGCCTGCACGCCACCCGGATGCAATTGCTGGATGTCTACGGTACTCCTGCCTGATCCGGCGCCCGTGGGCGCCGATCCGATGCTGCCGCGCGTCGCCCGCGTGCTCGCGCGACGGCGCGACGGACCGGACGTGTGGACGCTCGATATCGAGGAGGAGGGCGGCGGCACGGGATTCGCCCCGGGACAATTCAACATGCTCACGGCCTTCGGCGTCGGCGAGGCGCCGATCAGCATCAGCGGCGACGCGGCGTCGCCGAACCGGCAGGTGCACACCATTCGCGACGTCGGCCCCGTCTCGGGCGCCCTGGCGCGGCTGAAGCCCGGCGACCCGCTCGGACTGCGCGGACCCTTCGGGGTCGGATGGCCGATGACGGAAGCCGAGGGGCAGGATGTGGTCGTGGTGGCCGGCGGGCTCGGGCTCGCGCCGCTGAGGCCGGCGCTCTATCACCTCCTCGCCGAACGCGAGCGCTTTGGCCGGATCGTGCTGCTCTACGGCACCCGCAGCCCCGGCGACATCCTGTTCCGCCGCGAACTCGAATCCTGGCGGCGGCGGCTCGATGTCGATATCGAGGTGACGGTCGACCATGCGGGTGGCGACTGGCGCGGCCATGTCGGGGTGGTGACGACGCTGATCCCGCGCAGCGCCTTCGATTCGGCCAACGCGATCGCGCTGGTCTGTGGCCCGGAGATCATGATGCGCTTCGCCATCGTCGCGCTGCGCGATGTCGGCTTGGCTGACGAGGCGATCTACCTGTCGATGGAGCGCAATATGAAATGCGCCGTCGGGCTCTGCGGCCATTGCCAGTTCGGGCCGGACTTCGTCTGCCGCGACGGACCGGTGTTCCGCTACGACCGGCTTTCGAGGCTCATCGGGCTGAAGGAGATCTGACGTGCGCAAGAAGCCCCGGCTCGGCGTGTTCAAATTCGCATCCTGCGACGGCTGCCAGCTCACCCTGCTCGATTGCGAGGACGAGCTGCTCGCGGTCGCCGGCGCGGTCGACATCGCCTATTTCCCCGAAGCTACCCGCGGCGATCTGACCGGCCGTTTCGACCTCGCGCTGGTCGAGGGCTCGGTCACCACGGCGCATGACGCCGAACGGATCAAGGACGTACGCAAGCGGGCGCGGACGCTGGTGACCATCGGCGCCTGCGCCACCTCCGGCGGCATCCAGGGCCTGCGCGACTTCGCCGACGTCACCGAATACACGTCCATCGTCTATGCCCGGCCCGACTATATCCATACGCTGGCGACCTCGACCCCGATCGCCGAGCACGTTTCGGTGGATTTCGAGCTGCGCGGCTGTCCGATCTCCAAATTCCAGCTCGTCGAGGTGCTCTCCGCTTTCCTCGTCGGACGCCGGCCGGCGACCCCGGCGCACAGCACCTGCATCGAATGCAAGCTCAAAGGCAATGTCTGCGTCGCCGTGGCGCACGGCACTCCGTGCATCGGGCCTGTGACCCATGCGGGCTGCGGCGCGCTCTGCCCGTCCTACGATCGCGGCTGCTACGGCTGCTTCGGGCCGAAGGAAACGCCCAATCCGGCGGCGCTGACCGAAACGCTGAAGGAGCACGGCATGGACGCGGACGCGATCCGGCGCGTCTACCGGACCTTCAATGCCAAGGCGCCGGCCTTCCGCGAGGAAAGCGAGCGCCATGGCGGTTAACCTGCATTTCTCAACCTCCGCACGGCCTGCGTCGCGCGTCCGGCGCGGCAGGTGGGGTGGCGGATGGCGAAAGCGTATCGGGGCCATACGGTTGAGGCGTCCGGCGCTGCAGATGCCCGCCGAAAGGCGACCCGAAGGGCCGCCTCAAGCAGACGACAGGGCGCGGAAAGCGGCTTGCCCGATGCCCCACATCGCACTGCGCCGCTTTCCGCGCCCTGTCGCCTGCTTGAGACGGCGCAGGCCATGCGGAGGTTGAGAAATGCAGGTTAAGACAATCAAGGTCGACTATCTCGCGCGGGTCGAGGGCGAGGGCGCGCTGAAGGTGGTGATCCGCGACGGCGAGGTGCGCTCGGCAGTGTTCAGCATCTTCGAGCCGCCGCGCTTTTTCGAGGCGTTCCTGCGCGGCCGCGGCTACGAGGAGGCGCCGGACATCACCGCCCGCATCTGCGGCATCTGCCCGGTCGCCTACCAGATGAGCGCCGTGCACGCGATGGAGGACGCGTTCGGCGTCACCGTCGACGGGCCGCTCAGGGCGCTCAGGCGGCTGCTCTATTGCGGCGAATGGATCGAGAGCCACACGCTGCACGCCTACATGCTGCACGCGCCGGATTTTCTCGGTTATGACGGCGTCGTCGACATGGCACGCGATCACGGCGACGCGGTGCGCCTGGGGCTCGAACTGAAGAAGGCCGGCAACGACATCGTCAACCAGATCGGCGGGCGCGAGATCCATCCGATCAATGTCCGAGTCGGCGGCTTCTACAAGGTGCCGAGGAAGCGCGATCTGGCGCCGCTGGCCGAAAAGCTGAAGCGGACGCGCGAGCAGGCGCTGGATACGGTCCGCTGGGTCGCGGGGTTCGAGTTCCCCGATCGCGAGCGCGACTACACCTTCGTCTCGGTCAGCAATCCGGACGAATATCCGTTCAACGAGGGCCGCATCGTCTCGAACCGGGGGCTCGATATCCCGGTCGCCGAATACGACGAGCATTTCGAGGAGATGCATGTCGCCCACTCGACCGCGCTGCAATCGCGGATGAAGGCGGATGGTGGCGCCTATCTGGTCGGTCCGCTGGCGCGCTACAGCCTGAATTTCGAACGTCTGTCGCCGGACGTGCAGCAGGCGGCGAAGGAGGCAGGGCTGGGACCGGTGTGCCGCAATCCCTATCGCTCCATCGTGGTGCGGGCGGTCGAGGTGCTGCATGCCTGCGAGGAGGCGCTGCGCATCATCGACGATTACCAGGAGCCGGACAGCCCCTTCGTGCCGGTCGAACCGCGCGCCGGCATCGGCTTCGGGGCAACGGAGGCGCCGCGCGGGATGCTCTATCACCGCTACAGGCTGGAGGAGGACGGGAAGATCGCGGAGGCGCGCATCGTCCCGCCGACCTCGCAGAACCAGCCGAGCATCGAGGCGGACCTTGCGAATTTCGTCGGCACCTTTCTCGACATGCCCGACGAGGCGCTGCAATACCGCTGCGAACAGACGGTGCGCAATTACGATCCCTGCATTTCCTGCGCCACCCATTTCCTCAAGCTCGAGATCGACCGGGGCTGACCGTGGTCGGTTCCGCGTTGGTGATCGGCATCGGCAATCCCGACCGGGGTGACGACAGGGCCGGCCGCGCCGTGGCGCGATTGCTCCGCGAAACGCCGCCGCCGGGCGTCGAGATCGTCGAGCACGATGGCGAGGCGACCTCGCTGATGGCGTGTTTCGACGGCGCCGGAGCGGTGTGGCTGATCGATGCCAGTTCGTCGTCCTCGCCGCCCGGAACCGTCCGGCGCTTCGACGCGACCGCCGCGCCGCTGCCGGCTGGGGAGGTCGGCGTTTCCTCGCACGGGCTGGGGGTGTCGGAGGCGATCGAGCTCGCCCGTGCGCTCGGTACGCTGCCGGCTCGATGTGTCGTCTACGCCATCGAGGGCGCCTCGTTCGAAGCCGGCGCGCCGCTTTCGCCCGAGGTCGCCGCCGCGGTGGCGGAGGTCGGCCGGCGGGTGCTGGCGGAGATCGCGGAAACGGGGCGAAGCCTCCCAGCCGGTGATTGAAATCTCCCGATCGGATACCGATTGTACGGAAATCAATGGTTGATTCGGATCGGATGGCATCAAAAACAATCGCAATTGCCGGCGCGGGACTTGCGGGATCGCTGGCGGCGCTGGAACTCGCGGACCGCGGCAACGGGGTCGTCCTGTACGACTGCGCCGACGCGCCGCTCGAGGGCGCGTCCTTTGTCAACGAAGGCAAGATCCATCTCGGCTATGTCTACGCCGCCGACCCGTCCGGAAGGACCGCCCGCAAGATGCTCGAAGGGGCGTTCGCTTTCCGTCCGGCGATCTGCCGCTGGATGGACCGGAAGCTGTTCGAGGCGACCGTCACGGGCCCGTTCGACTATGCGGTTCCCGAGGGTTCGCAGCTCCCGGCGGGACGGATCGAAGAACATTTCGCCAAGGTGACGGATCTGATCGCATCGTTGTCGGCGGCGGGCGGCGACTATCTCGGCTTCGGCAAGCTACCCCGCTATCGGCCGCTGAAGGAGCACGGGTACGGGTCGGCGGACCAGAGGATCCTCGCGGTCTATTCGACGCCGGAACGCGCCGTCGACACCCATCGAATCGCCGAGGCGATAAGGGGCGCGGTGCTGTCCCACCCCCGGATCGAGTTCCGGCCGGGCCAGCGGGTGGAGAAATTCTCGAGCGATGGACGCGGCTGGCGGGTTCATACGCAGACCGGGGGCGACGGACCGTACGACACGGTCGTCAACGCCGCCTGGCACAACCGGCGCCTCGTCGACCGGAATTCCGGCTTTGCCGATTCCGGGAGCTGGTTCCTGCGCTACAAGGCGGCGGTGCTGTTGCCGGACCGTTTCGACGACTTGAGGAACTTTACCCTGATGCTGGGCAGCTACGGCGATCTGGTCCGCTACCCGTCGCGGCGGGTCTATGCTTCCTGGTATCCGACGATGATGCTGGCGAGCACGCGGGAAATCGAACTCGCGATACCTGTGCTGAGCGCCGGCGAAAGAAACGCGTTGATCGAGACGTCGCTTCGTGAACTGTCCCGCTTCTACCCTCCGCTCGAACGTTTTCTCGGTTCGGCGGAGATCGTATCGGCTTCGCTGACCGGCGGGCACATCGTCGCCCGGGGAGAGACCGACATCGCCGACCGGGAAAGCCGGCTCCACCAGCGCACCGATATCGGCGTGTTCGCCCTCGACGACGGCTATTTCAGTCTCGAATCCGGCAAGTACACGACAACGCCGCTATTCGCGAAGCAAGCCGCCGACGCGATCTCGCCGCCGGTTTCCGTGCACCGGTCGATGCGCGTATGAGATTTCCCGGATTGGCATCCGGACGCGGGCCGAGGCTGACGGTCTGCATCCCGGCCTATCGCGCCGGGCGCTTCATCGAAAGGACCGTGGACTCGGTGCGCACCCAGAGCTTCCGGGACTGGCGGATCGTCATCGCCAACGACGGCGGCCACGATCGCGAGGCGATCGACCGGCTGGGCGGGATTCCGAACCTGGATATCGTCCATCACGAGGCGCGGCTGGGATGGCGCGAAAACGCCAACTGGCTGATCCGGCGGGTGAGGACGCCGTATTTCGCGATCCTGCCGCACGACGACGAGATCCTGCCGGACTATTACGCGGCTATGCTCGATCTGCTGGAGGGCCGGCCGAATGCCTTCTGCGCCTGTTCGGCGATTCAAACGGTGGGTCTTGCGGAGGACAGGGTCGTCTCCTGGAAACCGGTCACGGGAACGCAGATGGAGCGGATCGAGCAGGTCCTGACCGGGGCCTGGGAAGCGGTCGGCTTCCGGGCCGTCAACCGAAGGGTCGGCGACAATCGGGCGCTGACGATCCCCGCGACCCGGTCCGGCGACATGTTCGCCGACAGCGCCTGGACCATGCGCCAGGCGCTCCGGGGCGACATGCTGTTCGACACCCGGCCCCTCTATGTGAAGCATTTCCACGACGCCAACACGCATATGGGCTGGTATTCGGAGGATCCGGGGACGATCGCCCGCGCCTGGTACGTCTATTGCCTGAAGATGGGCTGGCTGGCGTCGCTCGCGGTCCGCTCGGGCGAGGAGCGGTCGCGAATCCGTCTCCTCGCCATGCGACGGGTGTTCGGCACCGGCGGCGCCGGCCGGCCGGCCAATATCCGCCGGGTTGTCGACGAGGCGTGGTCGGAAGACCGGCAAGCGGCGCTGAAGATCCGGTTCCGGGAAACCCTGCGCCGCGCCGTCAGGATGCGCGGCCTGCGGCGATGGGGATTCCTTCCGCCGGGTTTGTGTGGCTGGTGAAAGCCGGCCGGCGCGCCCGCGATCCGGTGCCGGCTTTAGGTATTTGTTTCGATTTTAACGGTATTCTGACCGTTAACCCAAACCTCGATCTCTCCGGGAGGGGGAGAGATCGTGAAGTAACACTTTCGCGGAATGTAATGTCGGACAGTTTTATTTCCAGAATGGAAACCAGTCGCGTCCTGTCGCGTCCGAACGTCATTGCCGTCGGCATAGCCTGCGCGGTCATCGTGGCGACGTGGATGTTCGCCGAGACCCAGAACCGGGCGATCCACCGCCAGAGCGCGCGCGCCGATGTCAGCGAACAGCTCGGCCTGGTGCGCGCCCGGCTCGAAGGCAACATCAACAGCAACCTTCAGCTGGTTCGCGGCCTCGTCGCCGTGATCGCCACCCAGCCGGATATCGACCAGGAGCAGTTCGGCCGCATCGCCGGCAGCCTGGTCGGCGAACATTCGCAATTGCGCAACGTCGCCGCGGCACCGGATCTCGTCATTCGCCTGATGTATCCGATCAAGGGTAACGAGAGGGCCATCGGGCTCGACTACCGGAAGAACGAGCAGCAGCGCGCGGCGGCCATGCGGGCGGTCCATTCGCAGAAGATGGTGCTTGCCGGTCCGGTCGACCTGCTGCAGGGCGGCCAGGGCTTCATCGGACGGTTCCCGGTCTTCGTCGACAATCCGGACGGTTCGAAGCGCCTGTGGGGCCTGGTCGCCGCGGTCGTCGACGTGAACCGCCTCTATGCGGATAGCGGCCTTACCGATCCCGACCTGCCGATCGATATCGCCCTCTCAGGGCGCGACGCCACCACGAAGGACAAGTCCGTGTTCTTCGGATCGGAGGCGGTGTTCGCCGACGATCCGGTCGTCTCGGAGGTTTCGCTGCCGACCGGCCACTGGCGTATCGCCGCGCGTCCGCGCGGCGGCTGGTCCGGAACGCCGGACAACGCCTGGCTGCTTCGGGTCCTGTTTCTCGCCGGCGGGCTGCTGGTCATCCTGCCGATCCTGATCGTCGGCCGCCTCTACGAGCAGCGACGCGCCCATATCGGCGAACTGCGGCAACGCCAGGACCAGCTCGAACGCCTGTCCCGGCGGTTGAGGCTGGCGCTCGACACCTCGCGGATCGGCGTCTGGGAGCTCAATCTCGACACCGACGAACTCGCCTGGGACCAGCGCATGCGCGAGCTCTACGGCCTCGACGAGGACAGCGAGGCGACGGAATACACTGTCTGGTCCAGGACCCTGCATCCCGAGGATCGCGAGAAGGCCGAGAAGGAGTTTCGCCAGGCGATCAAGCGCGGCGGCACCTATACGTCCGAGTTCCGGATCGTCACCGCGGGCGGGACCATGCGGTGGATCCGCGCCATCGGCGCGGTGCACAACAACGTTTCCGGCCAGCGCTACATCGTCGGCGTCAACTGGGACGTGTCGTCCGACATCGAGCTCAAGACCCGTCTGCTCAACGCCAAGCAGAGCGCCGAGGTCCGCAACCGCGAGCTGGAAGACGCCCGCTCGCAGATGGAGCACAATTCGCTGCATGACAGCCTGACCGGCCTGCCCAACCGCCGCTTCCTCGACCAGCGCCTGCTCGACGGCGCCTCCGAGCGCAAGACCACGGCGCTGCTGCATATCGACCTCGACCGCTTCAAGCATATCAACGACACGCTGGGCCACGCCGCCGGCGACGCCATGCTGGTGCATGCGGCCAACGTGCTCAAGGAGAACACGCGCGAGAACGATTTCGTCGCCCGCGTCGGCGGCGACGAGTTCGTCATCGCCATCTCCGAGGAGACCGACGAGGAGCATCTGTCGGCGCTGGCCGGCCGGATCATCGAGCAGATGCGGCAGCCGGTCCCCTTCGAAAAGCACCGGTGCCGGTTCGGGGTCAGTATCGGCATCGCCATGGCCGACACCAGCCTCGACGACTACGGAAGGCGACTGCTGATCGACGCCGATATCGCGCTCTACCGGGCCAAGAGCAACGGCCGCAACCGCTTCGAGTTCTTCTCCGACGCGCTCAAGGCGGAGATCGTCCGCAACAAGCGGGTCGCCGACGACATTCTCACCGGGCTGGAGCGGCAGGAATTCCTGCCCTATTTCCAGCCGCAATTCGACGCCAAGACGCTCGAAATCGTCGGCGTCGAGGCGCTTGCGCGGTGGCAGCATCCCGACGAGGGCCTGCTCCTGCCCGACGCCTTCCTCAAGACCGCCGACGAGCTCAACGTGGTGCCGCTGATCGACCACACGATCCTCGAGCAGACGCTGTGGCAGGCGACGCGCTGGAAGGCGGCAGGGATCGGGATCCCGAAGATGTCGGTCAACGTGTCGGCCGGCCGGCTGCACGACGCAGACCTGATGAACAGCCTCGACGACCTGGCGATCGAGCCGGGCACGCTGTCGTTCGAACTGTTGGAATCGATTTTCCTCGACGACGAGAACGAGGTCATCGCCGCCAATTTCGAGCGGCTGAGGGCCATGGGAATCGATGTCGAGATCGACGATTTCGGCACCGGCTACGCTTCGATCGTCAGTCTCATCCACCTGCGCCCGACCCGGCTGAAGATCGACCGGCAGCTGATCACCCCGATCACCCGGTCCGGCAGCCAGCGCCGGCTGGTCGCTTCCATCATCGACATCGGCCAGTCGCTGGGCATCAAGGTGGTGGCCGAGGGGGTGGAGACGATGGAACACGCCGCCATCCTGCGCGACCTGGGCTGCGACGCCCTGCAGGGCTACGCCTTCGCCGAGCCAATGCCGTCGGCCGAGCTGATCGCCTTCGTGCGCGAGGAGAGGTGGCGGAAGGTGGCGTGAGGGTGTGGAAGTTCGCGTGGACGTGGGGCGGGAGTCGGCCTAGTTTGCGGTTATGAGCGACGACGTTTCGGGCGAAAATATTTCACTTAGGGACTTTCTCTCGGAAGCCTCCGCGTCCGGTGGTTCGGAACGGGCGAACTATCAGCTTTTCATCGTTGGATTGTGTGGCGAGCTCGGCGTCGAGCGGCCGAGCATGGCCAAGGAACAGAACGAGCTGAACGACTATGTCTTCGAACGCCGGGTGGATTTCAAGCACCCGGATGGCTCGAAGTCGAGCGGATATGTCGACTGCTACAAGCGCGACTGCTTCATTCTCGAAGCCAAGCAATCGAGCAAGCGCTTGAAAAGGACGGAACGGAATACCGACCAGCTACCGCTGATCCCGGAGGATGCGCGACAGTCCAAGCCGGGACATGCCAAGCGCGGCACCAAAGGCTGGGATCAAGTCATGGTCGCGGCGCGCAAGCAGGCTGAGGACTATGCCAAGGCGTTGCCGGTCGAGCATGGATATCCGCCGTTTCTGCTCATTGTGGATGTCGGCCATGTCATCGAGGTTTTCGCGGATTTTTCCGGTCAGGGTAAGAACTACGCGCATTTTCCCGACCGCCGGTCCTATCGGATCGCCGTGGATGATCTGCTCGACGGCGATATCCAGAAACGTCTGAAAGCGATCTGGACCGATCCTCATTCGCTCGACCCGGCAAAGGTATCGGCCCAGGTTACGCGCGACATCGCAGCCCGGCTGGCGCGGATCGCGAAGCGTCTGGAACGCGACCACGACCCCAAGGACGTGGCCGAATTCCTGATGCGGTGCCTATTCACGATGTTCGCCGAGGATGTCGACCTGTTGCCAGATCAGGCCTTTGAAAAACTGTTGGGCGACCTGAAGGACAATCCGAAGCAATTCGTGCCGGCTTTGGAGAGCTTCTGGGCTTCCATGGACAAAGGTGGATACGAACCGCGCACGATGGCGACGCTCAAGCGCTTCAACGGGTCCCTGTTCAAGAAGCGGACTGCGTTGCCGCTGGCCGAAGAAGACATCCATGAATTGTGGGTCGCCGCCAAACAGAAATGGAACGATGTCGAACCGGCCATTTTCGGTACCCTGCTCGAAAGGGCGCTGGATACACGGGAACGCTCGAAACTGGGGGCTCACTATACCCCTCGCGCCTACGTGGAGCGGCTCGTGGTGCCGACGATCATCGAGCCGTTGAGAGCCGATTGGGAGGACGTACAGATCCGAGTCAAGGATCTCCACGATGCCGGACGCGACGACAAGGCCATCCAGGCGGTGAAGGATTTCCATCACAGGCTGTGCACCACACGGGTGCTGGACCCCGCCTGCGGCACCGGCAACTTTCTCTATGTTTCGCTGGAATTGATGAAGCGTCTGGAAGGCGAGGTTCTGGAGGCACTCGAAGCCCTTGGCGAGGAGCAGGCACGCTTCGCCATGGCAGGAGAGACGGTCGATCCCAGCCAGTTCTATGGTCTCGAGATCAATCCAAGGGCGGTTCCCATCGCCGACCTTGTCCTGTGGATCGGCTATCTCAAATGGCAGCTTCGGACCAGCGGCCTCAATGCCATTACCGAACCGGTTCTCGACGCCTACGGGACGATCCGCGAGCAGGATGCGATCCTCGCCTATGACAGACAGGAACTCTTGCGCGACGAGAACGGGAGACCCTTGTCCCGATGGGACGGCGTAACGAAGAAACTGCATCCGATCACCGGCGAGGAAATCCCCGATCCGGCTGCGCAGATCCCGCTTTATTCCTATTCGAATCCTCGCCCGGCATCATGGCCGGAGGTGGAATTCATCGTCGGCAACCCGCCGTTCATCGGCGGTAAGGACATGCGCGCGGAACTGGGGGACGGGTATGCGGAAGCGGCCTGGAAGGCGCGGCCGCATATTCCCGGCGGTGCCGATTTCGTCATGCATTTCTGGGACGAGGCGGCCGTGCGTCTTGCGAGAAAAGGCACGAAAAAGGACGCC
>Ga0070729_10002895_pt1 | contig 21046 bp, 15 predicted proteins | sample tdDd472_FD_66725 | JGI IMG/M metagenome (GOLD analysis project Ga0070729, IMG submission 66725) | Marine sediment microbial communities from the Atlantic coast under amendment with organic carbon and nitrate - tdDd47.2 | ecosystem: Environmental > Aquatic > Marine > Coastal > Sediment | place... | reverse complement strand
CAGTAGCCAGCGCGCGCTGCCGTCGTTGGCGAGGAGCGCGCTGAGCACGCCGGGCGTGGCGGCGAGGACGGCGGCGAGAACGGGGGTCATGGGGTGGCCTCCGGCGGGCTGCGCCGCCACGCGCGGGCGCGCTGTGCGAGCCCGCCCACGCCGAGTCCGCAGGCGATCGCGAGGAAGGGGACCGTCGGCAGCCGGTAGCGCGCGACGGGGAGCTCGACCAACGACGTGAGGACGACGAAGTAGGCGACCGAGACCAGGGCGGTCAGCGCCAACACCCGCGCGCGACCCGCCACCAGCAGGGGCGAGAGCAGCGCCAGGAGCAAGACCGGAGCGCTGGACGTCGGCTGGAAGGCGTGGACCCAGCGCGCCACCCACCCCTCGGGGTCGGCGGGGGGGAGCGCCCAGGCAGGGAGCTCCGGCAGGACCTGGTTGTGGAAGCGGAGCAACGTCATGGGGTTCTCGCGAGCGACGAGCAGGGCCCAACTGTACTCCAAGGTGACCCGGGCGAAGGCGACTGGGTGGCGCAAAGCTTGCTCGACGTAGAACCGCTGCATGGCTTGCTCGATGGTCGCGTCCTCCCAGCCGAGCTCGGCGTCGATCGCGCTGTAGGCGTCGAGCCAACCGCCGTCCCTGTGCTCCCAGATCAGCTCGCGCGCGTGCTCGTAGGGGTCACCGGGCTCGGCGCTGGGGTCGGTCAGGTCGGGGACCCCCCGGGTGACGCGGTAGTAGAGGTTGCGGCCCAGGCTGGCGGTCAACGAGGGGCGCCCGTAGAAGACCCCGTTGTGCGCGATCGTGGCAGCGAGGGGCAAGAGCGCGGCGGCGAGGTAGAGCAGCAGCGCGCGCTTGCGCTGAGGAAACCCGAGGCAGGCCACCGCGAGGGCGCCGGCGACGAACCAACCCTGCATGGCTTGCCGGGTGAGCGTGGCCAACGCGCTCGCGAGGCCCCCGGCGACGAGCCAGCGCTGAGGTGTAGGGCTGCGGGGAGCCGCGAACAGGCAGGCCGTAGCGAGTGTGACCCAGCCGATCGAGAGCACCTCGGACATGACCTGCTGCGCGTAGAGCGCGAGGTGGCCGCAGCACACGATCAGGAGCCCGGCGCACACTCCCGCGAGCTGGCTGCTGGCGGTGAGGCGCACGGTGCGCTCGACGAGCAGGCCCACGCCCAGCAGCGCCGCATGCTGCAGCGCGACGAGCGCCGTCAAGGCGAACACCGGGTCTGGGGCGCCGTTGGCCAGCTTGACCAGCTCGGCGTAGAGGGGGGTGAAGTGCGGCGGGGTGCCCCAGTGCTGGAACAGGGGCGGGCCCCACACGTTGGCCCAGGAGTCGGCCTGGACCAGGGGGCCGTCGTGGGCGAGGAACACAGCGCCCTGAAGCAGCACCCCCGCGCCGAATACGACCCAGGCGGCCCGCGACCACGACGGGGTCAAGGCGGGCGCGTCCGCTGCGCGCACGTCCCAGGCCCAGGCGGCGGCGCCGCGCAGCAGGGGAGCGCAGGCGAGGGCTCCGAAGCAGAGCACCGCCGCGCCGACCATGGCGTACGCGGGGGTCCGCAGCAGCTCGGCCAGCGGGTCGGGCTCCGCGCAGCCGAATCCCCCCAGCCCGCCAGCCAGCGCCGCCATGCCGGTCGCAGCCGCGCCGGCGCAGGCCAGCGCGACCTCGTGACGGGCCGGCGGGGTCTCTCCCCGCAGCAGCGGCTGGGCGAGGACGACCCACGCGATCAGGCTCGAGAGCGCGAGCAGCTCGACGACCCCGGGCACCCAGGCGCCCAGCCCGAGGGAGGCTCCGGCGAGGGTCGGCAGCGCGCAGGCCAGCCCCTGGAAGCGAGCGGGGCGCAGTGCTGCAGCGGTCACGGCCAGTCTCGCCCTCCTTGGCGGCGAAGTATACCGCGGCGGCTGGCTCACACCGCGCGCTTGCCCCAGCGCGCGGAGAGGCGCCTGACGAGGGAGCCCACGCTCAGCCCGCAGGCGATCGCAATGAACGGCGCCGCGGGCAGGCGATAGCGGGGCACCGGGAGCTCGACCAGCGACGTCACCAGCACGAAGTAGCCCACCGAGAGGAACGCGGTCACGGCCAGGATCCGAGCCCGTCCTCGCACGACGAGCGGCGCGATCACCGCCAGGAACAGCACCAGGAGGTTGGAGGTCGGCTGGAAGGCGTGCAGCCAGCGCGCGGTCCAGCCCTCGGTCTCGGTGGGGGGCAGGTGCTCCCAGTCCGTGAGCCTGGAGAGGATCGTGTTGTGGAAGCCGAGCGCCGACGGGGCGTCCTCGTGGGCCAGGAGCAGCACCCAGCAGTAGTCGAGGGTCACCCGGGTGAAGGCCAGCGGGTGCCTCTTGACTTGCTCGACGTAGAAGCGCTTGAAGGCCTCCTCGACCTGCTGGTCGCTCCAGCCGAGCTCGCCCGTGATCGCGCTGTAGGAGTCGAGCCAGCTCCCGTTGCGGTGCTTCCAGATCAGCTCACGGGCGCGCTCGTAGGGGTCCCCGGGTTCGGCGTCGGGGTCGGTCAGGTCCGGGAGCCCTTTGGCGACCCGGTAATGCAGGTTGCGGCCCAGGCCCGCGGTGAGCGAGTAGCGCGAGAGGAAGACCCCGTTGTGCACGATCAGGGCGGCAACCGGGATCAGCGCCCCGGCGAGGTAGAGCGCGAGGGCGCGCTTGCGGTGCCCGAAGCCGAGCAGGACGACCGCGATCGCGGGGGCCACGAACCACCCCTGCATGGCTTGCCGGGTGAGGGTCGCTCCCGCGGCGGCCAGGCCTCCCGCGATCAACCACCGCGCCGGACGAGCGCTGCGGGTGGCGCTGAACACGCAGCCGGTGGCGAGCACGGTCCAGCCGATCGAGAGCGTCTCGGACATCAGGTGCTGGGCGTAGAGCGAGAGGTGTCCGCAGCACACGATCAGCAGCCCCGCGCAGCACCCGGCGGCGTCGCTGCGCCCGGCCAGGCGCACCGTGCGCGCGGCGATCAGGCCCATGCCGACGGTGAGCAGGTGCTGGGCCGCGATCAGCAGGGAGAACCCGAGTGAGCTCTCGGGAGACAGGCCGTCGAGGCCCTTGATCAGCACGACGTAGATCGGCGTGTGGTGAAAGGGATCTGGGCCGTGGGTGAACAGCTGCGGCTCCCACATATTGGTGTAGGAGTCGACCTGGATCAGGGGCCCCTCGTGGGCGAGGAACACGACCCCCTGCACGAGGAGTCCTGCCCCGAGCACGATCCACTCGCCCCGCGACCAGCTCGGGTTCAGCGGTAGCGCGCCAGGGGGGCGCACGTCGCTGACCCAGGCGTAGGCTCCTGCGAGGAGCGGCCACACCGCAAGGGCTCCGAAGCAGCCCAGCGACGCGGCGACCATGGCCAGGGCCTTGGGACGCAGGAGGTGGGCCAGCGGGTGCGGGTCGGCGGTGCCGAAGCCCGTTACCCCCCCCGAGATCACGGCGACGGCGGCGGCGGTTACCCCGAGCAGGGCCAGCCCGACCTCGGGCAGCGCAGGGGCGGGTGCCGCGCGCAGCCGGCGCTGGGCGAGCACGACCCAGCCGGTGAGGCTCAGCAGCCCGAGGATCTCGACGACCCCGGGGACCCGTGAGCCCAAGCCCAGGGAGGCTGCGCCGAGGGGGGGCAATGCGCAGGCCAGGGGCACGAGGCGGGCAGGGCTCCAGCGGGCGGGCCGACCGGTGGGCGAGGTCCGCGGCGGTTGCGGGTCGGGGGTGCTCAGCCGGCGGTCTCCTTGGCGGCGGAGTATACCGCTGCCGAGGGCCAGGTCAGCCCGTAGACCCCCGCGAGCGGGCGGCGACGAGCCGTAGCAACGCCCCCAGGCCGAGGGCGCAGGCGATCGCGAGGAAGGGGATCGTCGGCAGGCGATACCGGGGCACGGGCAGCTCGACGAGGGAGGTCACGACCACGAAGTAGGCGACCGAGCCGACCGCCAGCAGCGCGAGCACGCGCCCTCGGCCGCGGGCGAGGAGCGGGGCGCAGGCCGCGAGCAGGAGCACCGGCCACCAGGAGGTCGGCTGGAAGGCGTGCAACCCTCCCCCGACCCACGTCTCGGGGTGCCCCCGGGGGAGCCCGCGCCAGATCGTGAGGTCGTCGAGGACTCGATTGTGGAAGCGGATCGCTTCGTCGCCGGACTCGGAGGCGTCGAGCAGGGTCCAGCAGTAGCCGAGGGTCAGGCGGGTGAAGGGCACCGGGTGGCGGAGCACCTGCTCGACGTAGAAGCGCTGCATGGCTCGCTCGATCTGCGGGTCGCTCCAGCCGAGCTCGGTTTGGATCGCGCTGTAGGACTGGATCCAGCCCGCCTCGCGGTGCTCCCAGATCAGCTCGCGCGCGCGCTCGTAGGGGTCGCCTGGCTCGGCGTCGGGGTCGGTGAGGTCCGGCAGCCCCTTGGCGATTCGGTAGTGCAGGTTGCGCCCGAGGCCGGCGGTCAGCGAGAAGCGCGCGCGGAACACTCCGTTGTGCACGACGAGGGCCGCGAGCGGGAGCAGTGCCGCGGCCAGGTAGAGGACCACCGCGCGCTTGCGGTGGCGCCAGCCGAGGAGCGCGACGGCCAGCGCGCCGACCACGAACCAGCCTTGCATGGCTTGCCGGGTGAGGGTCGCCGCGGCGGTGGCCAGACCGCCCGCGATCAGCCAGCGCTGGGGCCGGGGGCTGCGCGGCGCGGCGAACACGCAGGCGGTCGCGAGCACCAGCCAGGCCGTGGCCAGGACCTCGGACATGACCTCCTGAGCGTAGAGCGAGAGGTGTCCGCAGCAGGCGATCAGCAACCCCGCGCACACACCGGCCAACGCGCTGCCGGACGCGAGTCGGGTGGTTCGCTCCGCGGCGACGCCCATGCACACGGTCGCCACGTGCTGGAGCGCCACCAACGCCGTGAGCCCCAGGACGGGATCCCTGAACCCGTTGGCGAACTTGATCAGGTAGGCGTAGATCGGCGTGTAGTGGTGCGGGCGCTCGCCGAACTCGAACAGCGGAGGCTCGTAGAGGTGGGTCCAGGAGTCGACCTGGATCAGGGGCCCTTCGTGGGCGAAGAACACCACCCCATGTACGAGCACTCCGACGAGCAGCACGACCCCGCTTCCCCAGGTCCACGACGGAGCGAGGGGCTCGCCCCCCAGCGGAGGGACGTCGCACAGCCAGTGGCGGAGCGGCTCGAGCAAGGGAGCCAGGGCGAGCAGGCCGAAGCAGGCGGCCGAGGCGACCGCGGCCAGCAGGGCGCGGCCGCGCAGGAGGTGCGCCAGCGGGGGCGGGTCCGAGCTGCCGAACCCGCTCAGGCCTCCGGCGAGGGCGGCGACCCCGAGGGCGACCCCACCGACGATCGCGAGCAGCAGCTCGTGGGGCTCGGGCGGCGCCGTCCGCAGGCGTCGCTGGGCGAGGATCAGCAGCCCGATCAGGCTCGCCACCGTGAGCGCCTCGACGGACCCCGGGGCCCAACGCCCCGCGCCACTCACGGCGGCCGCGAGAGCTGGGAGCGCGCAGGCGAGCGGCAGCATGCGCTGTGGGCTCCAGCCGGGGAGGGGGCTGGTCCGGGGGTCAGCGCCGGGCGAGGTCGGCGACGGTTCCGCTGCGGGCGTGCTCAGCCGGCGCTCCTTGGCGGCGGAGTATACCGCCCCGCGCCGGGGGCTCGTCAGGCTGAGGGCTTGCTCCAGCGCGACGACGCGAGTCGCGCCAGCGCCCCCACGCTCAGGCCGCAGCCGATCGCAAGGAACGGGACCGCGGGCAAGCGGTAGCGAGGGAGGGGGAGCTCGACGAGGGAGGTGATCACGACGTAGTAGGCGACGGAGAGGAAGCCGGTCAACGCCAGGATTCGCGCCCGCCCGCGGCAGAGGATCGGCGAGAGCAGCGCGAGCAGGAGCGCGGGCCAGGTCGAGGTCGGCTGGAACTCGTGCAGCCAGCGCCCGGCCCAGCCCCCGGGGTTGGCCCGCGGCAGGTTCTGCCAGATGGGGAGGTTGGGGAGGACCTGGTTGTGGAAGCCGAGGACGCCCGCTCCAGGCTCGTGGGCGCGCACGAGGGAGCCGCAGTAGCCGAGGGTCACGCGGGTGAAGGCGCCGGGGTGGCGCTTGATCTGCTCGAGGTAGAAGCGCTGCATGGCGGCTTCGATCTGCTTGTCGCTCCAGCCGAGCTCGTCCCGGATCGCGCCGTAGGAGTCGATCCAGCCCGCCTCGCGGTGCTCCCAGGTCAGCTCGCGGGCGCGCTCGTAGGGGTCGCCTGGCTCGGCGTCGGGGTCGGTGAGGTCTGGGAGCCCCAGGGCCACGCGGTAGTGGAGGGTGCGCCCGAGACCGGCGGTCAGCGAGTAGCGGTCGTGGAACACACCGTTGTGGAGCACCATGCCCGCGATCGGCAGCAAGGCCCCGGCCAGGTAGAGGGCGACCGCGCGCTTGCGGTCGCGGAAGGGGAGGAGCAGGGTGGCCACCGCGCCGGCCACGAACCAGCCCTGCATGGCCTGGCGGGTGAGGGTCGCCGCGGCGGCGGCCAGCCCGCCGCCAAGCACCCAGCGGTGGGGGCGGGGGCTGCGTGCCGCGCCGAACACGCACGCCGTGGCGAGCACGGTCCAGCCGATCGAGATCGTCTCGGACATGATCAGCTGCGCGTAGAGCGAGAGGTGCCCGCAGGTCACCACCAGCAGCCCCGCGCAGAGGCCGGCGAGCTCACTCTCGGCGGTCAGGCGCACCGTACGCTCCACGGCGAGGCCCATGGCCACCACCACGGCGTGCTGGATCACGACCAGGGCCCAGAGGGCGAGGACGGGCGCAGGGGTCGCGTGGGCCAGCTTGACCAGCAGGGCGTAGAGCGGGGTGTGGTGGTGCGTGTGCGTGGAGAAGGTGAACAGGTTCGGTTCGGCGACGTTGACCCAGGAGTCGACCTGCACCAGCGGGCCGTCGTGGGCGCAGAGCACGACCCCGTGGACGACGAGGCCCACCAGGAGCACGGCGGAGCTCCCGCGGGTCCACGCCGCGGCGAGGGTCAGCGGCTGCTCCGGGGGCAGGGCGCAGATCCAGCCGCGCAGCCGTCGCAGCTGCGGCGCGAGGGCCAGGGCCAGGAAACAGAGCGCCGACCCCGCGGCCAGCGCGCGGGCCGGCGTGCGCAGCAGGTGGGCCAAGGGGGGGGGCTCGGCCGCCCCGAAGCCGCTCAGCCCACCTGCGAGGACCGCCAGGGCAAGGGCGCACGCCCCGCCGAGAGCGAGGACCCGCTCGTGGGTCGGCGGCGGGGGCGCCCCGCGCAGCCGGCATTGGGCGAGATACGTCCAGCTCGCGAGGGTCGCCAGCGCCAGGAGCTCGACCGAGCCGGGGACCCAACGTCCCAGCCCCAGCGCGGCGGCGCAGAGGGTCGGCAGCGCGCAGGCCAGGGGGAGGAAGCGGCGCGGCTCGACCGAGAGGGGTGCCTGGCTCACGGGTGCGTGCGCTCGAGGGCGAGGGCGGCGCGCTCGAGCTGGCGCGGGCGCGGGTCGGGGCCGTCGAAGCCTCCGTAGAGTCGTCGCTGGCGCGCGGTCGGCGAGAACTCATTGAGCAGGATCAGGCTCCACTTCAACGCCCAGCAGGGGAACAGGCGCTGCACCCGCGCTTCGAGCGCGGGCTGGGCGTAGCGCGCGAGGGCGGCCTGGACGACGTGCGCCTGCAGCTCGCGGCTGAGCGGGATCCGAGGGGTCAAGCAGGCGTCGCAGATCGCCTTGGCGGGGTCGTCCCAGCCCCCGTATTCGAAGTCGACGAAGACCCAGCCCGCGTCGGTGCGCAGCGCGTTGTGGAAGCCGAGGTCCGAGGGGCTGAGCGTCCACTCCGTCCGAGGCAGAGGCAGGTCGAGGCAGTCGCAGAGGTTGCGCTCGAGCTGCTGCAGGCGGTCGCGAATCGGCCCCTCGAGGAACGCCTGGGCCTGGCGTCCGAGGGTGTCGGGTTCGATCCCGCGCAGCAGCCGCGCGCGCCGCTCCTCGAGCTGGCGCAGCAGCTCGCCCGGGCTGAAGGTCGCGTCGGAGGCGAGGGAGAGGGCGTCGGCGCCGTCCGCGAGGCGCGCCTCGTGCATGGCGCCCAGCAGCGCGACCAGCGCGTCCGCGTCGGCGGGGGTCAGCTCCTCGGCGCTGGGCACCTCACCAGGGTGGTAGCTGTAGAGCGCGACCCGCCGCTCGTAATCGACCGCGAGCGGCTCGGGGACCCTCTGCACACCGTGGCGGTGCAGGTGCTGAAGCAGGTCGAACTCCTGGCGCACCCGGTCGCGAGGGTCGCCTTCGCTGTGGAAGTAGGCCTTGGCGAGCACGGTGCGCCCCGCCAGCTCGACCCGCGCCACGAGGTTGTTGCCGCTGCCCGGCAGGCGCGCCACGTGCGCGGGCTCCTCGCCGCAGAGGGCGTGCACGATCAGGGGCAGTTCGTCGGCGGTGATCACTCGCCGCGGATAATACCGCCAAATCTCCAGGGAGCCTCTCCCAGACCCTCGCTAGACGCTGCCACGCGTTCGTCGCTACACTCGGTCCAGGAGACCCGTGAGCGAGCCTTGCCCTTACAAGAGCTTCCCCGAGCGCAACTGGTGGCGGCGCGCGGTGGCCGACGTCCCCCGGGGCGAGCTCGACCCCCACAGCGGCGAGGACCCACCGTTCACGATCTCCCCCCAGACCCAGATCGCCACCGCGGGTTCGTGCTTCGCGTCGAACATTGCGATCGCGCTCCGCGAGCGCGGGTTCAGCTACCTCGTCACCGAGCCGGGGCCCGCGGAACTCGACGCGGAGGCTCGCACGCGATCGAGCTACGGCGTCTACTCCGCGCGCTACGGCAACGTCTACACCCCGCGCCAGCTGGTGCAGCTGGTCGAGCGCGCCGAGGGCAGCTTCGTCCCCGACGAGCCCTTCTGGGAGCACGGGCGCGGTTGGCGAGATCCCTTCCGCCCCCAGGTGCAGCCCAACGGCTTCGCGAGCGAGGCGGCGGCCGCCGCCGACCGCGCGCTGCACCTCGCCGCCGTGCGCGAGCTATTCCGCAGCTGCGAGGTGTTCGTGTTCACCCTCGGGCTCACCGAGACCTGGGCCTCGACCGTCGACGGCGCGGTGTTCCCGGCTTGCCCGGGGTGCCCTCACGGGAGCTACGACCCCGCGCGCTACCGGTTCGAGAACTTCACCGTGGCCGAGTTGATCGTCGACCTCGAGCGCTTCCTCGAGCTGCTCCGGGGGCTGAACCCGAGCTGCAAGGTGATCTTCACGATCTCACCGGTGTCCCTGGTCGCCACCGCCGAGCCGCGGCACGTGCTGACCTCGACGGTCTACTCCAAGTCGGCCCTGCGCGCGGCCGCCGACGAGGTCGCGAGCCAGCACGAGCACGTGGCCTACTTCGGCTCCTACGAGGTGATCTGCCACAGCGGGAACGACTACTTCGCCGCCGACCGGCGCAGCGTGACCCCCGAGGGGATCGCCCACGTCATGGGCTCGTTCTTCCGCTACTTCTGCCGCGGGACCTGGGGGTCTGGCTAGAAGTCCTCTTGCACGACGGCGGTGAGCTCGAGCCTGAGGGCGGTCTCGGCGTCCCCTTTGACCTTGGGGATCGTGGTCACGAGGAGCTCGCGGGCCTCCGCGTAGCGCTTCAGCTTTCGCAGCGCGCGCGCGCGAAGGAGCGTGACCCGGGAGAGGCGTGTCCGACGGGGATACTTCGCTGCGAGCTCGCCGTCAGCGAGGGCGCCTTCGAGCCAGGACGCGTTCCGGGTCGCCTTGAAGAGCAAGAGCTTGGCCTCGCCCCGATAAAGCACCCACCTCTGCCACAGCCGGTGCTTCTCCTTGCGCCCTAGCTCGATCGCCCGGTCGAGCTCGCGCACCGCCTCCTCGAGGGAGACGTCGTCGCGGTCGGTCGGGGAGCGTTTCCAGCGCTCGACGAGGGCGTGCCCGAGGAGGTCGTAGCCGTCGAGCAGCTCGGGATACTCGGAGCGGACGGCCCGCGCGTGCTCGATGGCGCGCTCGAAGCGCCCTTCCTGGCGGTTGAACACCGAGCTGATCCACAGCGCGTGACGCCGGGCCTCCGGGCGGCGCTCGGCCTCGACCCAGGCCGCCGTCAGCGGGAGGACCTCCGCGCGTGACCTCTCCGCCTTGTAGAGCGCGCGGGCGTAGGCGGTCAGAGCCTCGCGCCGCTCCCGGTCGAGATCGGCGAGCTGCGAGTCGGGGATGTCGGCGCAGCGGGCGCCGGCCTCGGCGTAGCGGGCGCAGGCCAGCTCCTGCTCCCCGTGCTTCGCGCTCGCCCGCGCGAGGTGGAGGTAGCCGAGGCCCGTGAGCAGGTCCGCCTCCTCGAGCTCAGCGCCGCGCGCGAGCACGGCCTCCAGATCGTCGTCGAGGGACAGCGCACAGAGCTCCCGCGAGGCGGTTCGCGACTGGGCGAAGGTCTGCGCGTTCGAGACCTCAACGGGCGCAGCAGGGAGTGCTTCGACTTCACTCGTGAGTGGCGACGGGTCCTCAGCGCCTCCTCCCGCGACCCGCTCAGCCGCGACCACGGCGCCCGCCAGGAGCAGGCAACCGGTCAGCGCGAGCGGGAGCGCGCGCCGCCTGCGCGCGCCCTGCCCCGCGACGAAGCGCTCGAGCTCACGAGCGAGGCCGTCGGCGTCGGGGAAGCGCTTCCCCGGGTCCTTGGCCAGGCAACGCAGGCACACCTCCTCGAGTTGGCGAGGGATCCCCGGGCGGAGGCTGCTCGGCCGCGGAGGGGGGTCCTCGAGCACGGCCTTCAGCACCACCAGGCTCGAGCCGCGAAACGGCGGCCGTCCGGTGAGCAGGGCGAACAGCACCGCGCCCAGGCCGTAGACGTCGGCCCTGGGGTCGACCTGGGCCTGGCCGTTCGCCTGCTCGGGGGACATGAAGCTCGGCGTCCCCAGCACCTCGCCGGTGCGGGTCAGGTGCTCGCGGTCGGCCCCCGGCTCGCGGGCGAGGCCGAAGTCGGTGAGCCGGGGCTGGCCCGCCGCGTCGAGCAGCACGTTGGCCGGCTTGAGGTCGCGGTGCAGGATCCCCTGCGCGTGGGCGTGGGCCAGGGCGCGCGCCAGGGTCGCGACCAGCGTCGCGGCGCGCCGCGGCTCCCAGGGTCCCTCGCGCTTGAGCGCGGCGTCGAGGGCCACCCCGTCGACGAACTCGAGGGCCAGGTAGGGGCGCCCGCGGTGCTCGCCGCTGGAGTGCACACGCACGATATTCGGGTGCTGCAGCGCGGCCAGCGCCCGCCCCTCGCGCTTGAAGCGCAGGAGGAGCGCCTGGCCGACGAGGGCGTCGCCGATCAGCTTCAGCGCGACGCGCTGGCCGTTGGCCGGGTGGTGCGCCGCGTAGACCACGCCCATGGCCCCGCGACCGAGCTCGCGCTCGAGGAGGTAGGGGCCGACCTGTTCACCGGGCTGCACCCTTCGAGGCTAGTCGCCCCAGAGCGTCGCGGCCACCGCGTGGAAGTCGGCGCACACGGTCGTGCCCTCCGGCACGTCGCTGATCTCTCCGCGGCGGTCGAGCAGCAGGCGCCGGGTCGCCTCGGGGAAGCCTGCCTCGGTGAAGACCCCGGGCAGGTCGTCGACGAAGGCCGCGCAGCCTTCGCTCGCGACCCGGGCCACCTTCTCTGCGCGGGTCGCGTTGAAGAACACGCGCTCGGGGGCGACCCCCAGCTCGCCCACGATCCCGCGCGCCTCGAGGAAGGCGCGCGCCGCGGCGCGCAGGTCGTGCTGCGGACCGAGGGCCGGGAACCGGGTCTTGTGGCTGATCACCGAGACCTCGACCCCGCGGGCCTGGCAGGCGCGGAGGAAGTCCTCCAGCCCGGGCCCCAGCGCGGCTTCGTCGAGCTTGGTCCCATAAACCATGCCCTGGAGCTCGGTCCAGGGGGTGTTGCCGTCGGGTTGATCCCAGAACCAGGCGCGCACCGCGTGCTTGGTGGGCTGCACGCTGGCGGGCATGCCCCAGGCCTGGGCGTGGCGGTGAAAGACCTCGTCGTAGATCGCGATCGTGTTGTCGAAGTCGAGTCCGATTCGCACGTGCGGCTCCTCTCGCGGGTTCCCGTTCAGGGTTTGTGCACGTAGGCGCGCGGCTGCTCGCGGATCGCGTCGAGGTTCTCTCGCATCCAGCTCACCACGTCGCGGACCCCGTCCTCGAAGCTCAGCTTGGGCTCCCAGCCCAGCTCGCGCTTGGCCCGCGAGCTGTCGAGCAGGTAGGCCGCGTCCTTGCCCGGGCGATCGTCGACGACCTTCACCACCTGGTCGAAGTCGGCCCCCAGCTCGGCGAGCACGGCCTCGACGACTTGCCGGATCGAGATGTGGCGGTCGGTGGAGAGGTGGTAGACCGAGCCCGGTTGCCCCTGGGTCGCGGCGAGGTAGGTGCCCTCGGCGACGTCTCGAATGTGAATGAACGAGCGCACCGAGTGACCGCCCCCGTGGAGCTCGAGGGTCTCGCCGACCAGCGCGCAGAGCGCCGCGCGGGGCACGATCCGATACAGCTGCTGCCCGGGGCCGAACACGTTGGCGGCCCGGGTGTAGACCACCGGGAAGCCGTAGTTGGCGCGGAAGGTCTCGAGGCTCATGTCAGCCGCGGCGCGGCTGACGGCGTAGGGGGTGCTGGGGTTGAACGGCGCGTCCTCACCGACCAACCCCTCGCAGGAGCCGTAGACCTCGGGGGTCGAAATGTGCACGTAGCGCTCGAGGAACGGCAGGCTGCGCAGGCGGTCGTGGAGCTCGACCGTCGAGACGACGTTGGTTTGGAACCAGTGCTCGGGGTGCTGCCAGCTCTGTCCGACCATGCTCTGCGCGGCGAAGTTGACCACGTAGGGGCTCTGGGCAGCCTCGATCACCTCGAGGATCGCGTCGAGGTCGTGGTTCAGGTCGAGCTGGTGGAAGCGGAAGCCCTCGGGGTGACGGGTGTAGGGGAGGAACACCGCGTGGGGCTCCGGGGAGCGGCTGATCCCGAGCACCTGCTCTCCGCGCTCGAGCAGGTAGTCGACGAAGTGCGAACCGGAAAACGAGTTACTGCCGATCACGACGAAGCGGGCCACGGTCACCTCCTCGCCGGAGGCTATCACGGCCCAAATCCGTGGGAGACCGCGGGCGCAGGCTGCGCTATAGTCCCGCCTTCGAGGATTCCATGGGCAGCACTGGCCAGCAGACCATTGACGACTTCGGTGCGCAGTGGACGCGCATGCGCGAGAACGAGGGCTACTACGCCTCGAACGAGCTCTTCGCCGACCTGATCGAGCCCCTCGCGTCTCCCGCCGACTTCGTCGGCAAGCGCGTGGCGGATATCGGCAGCGGCACGGGGCGGATCGTGAACATGCTCGCCCAGGCCGGGGCGGCGTCGATCCTCGCCGTCGAGCCCTCCGCCGCCGCCGACGTGCTGCGTGAGAACACCCAGCAGTTGGAGAACGTCGAGATCCTCCAGGTCCCCGGCGACCAGCTGCCCGCCGACCGCGAGCTCGACTGGGTCGTCTCCTTCGGAGTGATCCACCACATTCCCGAGCCCGACCCGGTCATGCGCGCCATGCACGACGGGCTCAAGCCCGGGGGCAAGGCCCTGATCTGGCTCTACGGCCACGAGGGCAACGGGCTCTACCTCGGCCTCGCGAAGCCCCTGCGGGCGCTGACCTGTCGCATGCCGGACCCGCTCCTGGTGGGGCTCTCCTGGGGGCTGACCCCTCCGCTGAGCATCTACGCCCGCGCGTCGAAGTACCTCCCGCTGCCCATGAAGGACTACATGCAGGACCACATCCTGCGGCTGGCGGTGGACGCGCGCATGCTCACGATCTACGACCAGCTGAACCCGCGCTACGCGAAGTATTACCGCCGGCAAGAGGCCCTGGACCTGATGGCCCGCGCGGGCTTCCGCGACGTGCGGATCCACCACCGCCACGGCTACAGCTGGACCCTGGTCGGCACCCGCTCGGAGTGACGCGTGCGCCCGCGGGCGCCGGTGTGGTGTAATCTGCGCGTTCGCGAGGTCCGCACCCCATGCCAGGAGACACCTTGAGCGCGCCGCCGCCCTCCAACCCGGCCCCCCCGCCCGGCACCGACGACGGCTACTGGTCGGCGCACTTCGCCTACGACCCGGCCCGGGCCGCGGTGTGGAAGGAGCTCGCCGCCGAGATCCAGAAGGACATTCCGCCGAGCTCGCGGCTGCTCGATATCGGCGCCGGCTACTGCTACTTCGTCAACCACGTGCAGGCCCAGGAGCGGCACGCCCTGGACCTCGACGAGCGGATCAAGAACTACGCCGAGCCCGGGGTGCAGACCCACGTCGGCGCGTGCACGAAGCTCGACATGTTCGAGGACGGCTCGCTGGACGTGGTCTTCGCGAGCAACATCTTCGAGCACCTGACCCGCGACGAGTTCGAGCAGACGATCGGTGAAGTGCGCCGCGTGCTGAGCCCAGGTGGGCGGATCGTGATCATGCAGCCCAACTACCGCCTCTGCTCGAAGGAATACTTCGACGACTACACCCACCGCACGGTGTTCACCGACTGGAGCCTGTCGCACTGGCTCCAGGCCCGTGGGTTCCGCATCCTGCGGATGCGGCCCCGGTTCATTCCCGGCGACTTCCGCTCGTCCAAGCCCAAGTGGCCCTGGATGGTTCGGCTCTACTTGAAGCTCCCCTACCGGCCTTTCGCGCAGCAGATGTACTGCGTCGCCGAGCGCAGCTGAGGCCTGCATGAGCGACCTCGCCGCCGCGCCGACGGAGTCGGCCCGCCACTCGGCCAGTGAGCACCCCGTGCTCTCGGTGGTCGTCCCGGCCTACAACGAGGGGCGCGCGATCGTGCCCGTGCTCCAGGCCCTGCTGGAGGTCCTCGAGCGCCTGCCGATCCCCTGGGAGGTCGTCGTCGTCAACGACGGCAGCCAGGACGACACCGGCGACAAGGTCCGCTCGGTCCCGGGGGTGCGTCTGATCGAGAACCCGGTGAACCTGGGCTACGGGCACTCCCTGATCCGCGGCTACACCGCCGCCCGCGGTGAGCTGCTGGCCATGATCGACGCCGACGGGACCTACCCCCCGGAGCCCTTGATCGGGCTCTACGGCATGATCGCCAAGGGCGCGGACCACGCGATCGGCCAGCGGACGGGCAAGAACTTCCAGCGCCTGTGGTCCAAGCGCCATATCTACCGCTGGCTCTGTCAGTACGTGACCGGGCAGCGCGTGCCCGACGCGAACAGCGGCATGCGGATCTTCCGTCGCGAGCTGCTCGACAGCCTGCGCGGCGACCTCTGCCTCGGCTTCAGCTTCACGACCTCGCTCACGCTCTCGTCCATGATGAGCGGCTACGTGGTGACCCACTCCCCCATGCCTTACGAACAGCGGGTGGGGCACAGCCACGTGCGCACCCGTGACGTGCTGCGCACCATGCAGTACCTGTTCCAGCTGATCTGCGTCTACAACCCGCTCAAGCTGTTCTTGCCCTTCGTGTTCCTCGCCTTCGCGGTCGGGGTCGCGGGCACGATCTACGGGGTGACCCAGGCCAGCGCCAACGGCTTCCTGCTGGCGGTGATCATGCTGGGGACCATGTTCCTCCTGATCGGGCAGGCGGCGCAGGCCTACATTCACTCGCGCATGGGGCTGTTCCCTGGCTCTCGCCTCCACCCGAGCAGCGAGGAGACAGGGAGCCCGAGCACGCCCGAGTGAGCTGGCGCGCTCGCCTGGCCGCGCTGCTGGGCGGCGTCCAGGGCACGCCCGGGGCGATCGACCTCCACGGAGCTCCGGCGCTGGTGGTGCGGGGTTCGTCCGGGGCGCCGCTGCCCCAGCTGGAGAACCCGGGCTCCTTGATCGAGCTGGGCGCCGGCGGGCGCGCCGAGGCCGTGGTCGTCGACGACCTCGCCAGCGTCAGCCTCAGCGACACCCTGCGGGCGGTGCGCCGTGGCGGGCGCCGCTTCCACCTCGGGGTGGCGCCGGGGGCGACCCTCGAGGTCAATCACCGCGGGGCGTTGGCGCTGGTCGGTGTGCAGCGCGCGCTGCGCGCGTTGGCCGCGGTGCCGGGGCTGAGCGCCGCGATCGAGTCGCTGGCGGCGCTGCGGATCGACCTCCCGGCGCCCTCGCTGGAGGCGACCCTGGAGGCGACCCGGCGCGCGGTGTCCCTCGTCCGCCCGCGACCGAGGCGCCCAGGGCCGCCGCGGGTGGTGCACCTCACCGGACGCTTGGGGCCGGGCGGGGCCGAGCGTCAGCTGTGCTACCTCGCCGAGGCCCAGCGCGCGGCCGGGTCGCGGGTCGAGGTGTGGACCTTGACTCCGATCGTGGGCGAAGACGCGCACTACCTGCCCGACCTGACCCAGGCTGGGGTGCCCGCGCGCGCGATCGCGCCCCACCCTCGCTGGCGGCCGGCGCCGCCGCTGCCGGGGATCGACCCCGAGCTCGTGGCCCTCTGCGAGCGTCACGCCGCGGCGGAGGCCTTGCTCCCCCTGGCCGCGGCGCTGCTCGCCGATCCGCCGGACGTGCTCCACTGCTGGCTCGACGAGCCGTGCACCGTGGGCGGGCTGGCCGGGGTCCTGGCCGGGGTCCCGCGGGTCGTGCTCAGCACCCGGAACCTGAACCCGACGCACATTCCCCGGCTGATGCGTCCGTTCTTCGCGGGGGCCTACCGCGAGCTGGCCGAGGCGCCGGCGGTGCGCCTCGTCGCCAACAGCCAGGCGGGGGCCCGCGACTACGCCGCCTGGTGCGGGGTCGACCCGGGGCGCTTCACGGTGATCCCCAACGGCGTGCCCGTGGCTGCGCTCGGCCCCCTCGAAGGCGCCGAGCGCGCGGCGGCCCGGCGGGCCCTGGGTTACTCCCCGGACGCGTTCCTCGTGGCGGGGGTGTTCCGCCTCGCGCCCATGAAGCGGCCCGGGGACTTCCTCGACGCGCTGGAGACGGTGCGGGCGGAGGAGCCGCGGCTGCAGGCGGTGCACCTCGGGGCGGGGCCCCTGGCCGATTCGATCGAGGCCGAGGTCCGCCGGCGGGGGCTCGACTGGCTGCGGCTCCTCGGTCGTGTGCGCGATCCCTGGGCGCACCTGCGCCTGGCCGACGCCAGCCTGCTGCCTTCGGTGGCGGAGGGCTGCCCCAACGCGTCCCTCGAGAGCCAGGGGCTGGGGGTCCCGATCGTGCTCACCGACGCGGCCGGGTCTCCGGAGACGGTGGCCCCGGGTGAGACCGGGTTCGTGGTCGGGGTCGGCGACACCGCAGCCATGGCCGCTCGGCTGCTCGAGCTGGCGCGGGACCCCGAGCTGCGGCGGCGCATGGGGCGCGCCGGGCGCGCGCGGATCGCGTCGGAGTACTCGCTGGAGGCCATGGTGCGGCGCACCGCCGCGCTCTACGGGGGGGCCGCGTGAAGGCCTGGCTGCGGCCGTTGCTGGGCGAGGTCCGCGGGACTCCGGGGGCGATCGAGCTCGAGGGTCAGGCGACGCTGGTGCTGCGCGCGAACCTGGACGAGCCGCTCCCGCCCTTGTCCCACCCGGGGCGGGTGATCCTCGCCCAGGACGGCGGCGACACGCCCCCTGGGCTCGAGGAGGCCGAGCGGGTCTCCCTCGCCGGGCTGGGGCGGGTCCGCGGCGTCGAGCAACTCGTGGTCCACACCCTCGGGACCGCGCGAGCCCGCGACGCCCTCGCCGCGCTGCGCCTGCGCCCGACGAAGGTGCACCTGGTCTACGGTCCGGAGCTGACCCTCACGGCCTCGGCCTCTGGGGCGGCAGGGCTGATCCTCTCGCGCAGCCTGGGCCGCCGGCTGGACCAGGTGCCTGGGCTCGCGGGGTTGGCGTCGCGGGCCGGGGTGCGCCTCGACCCCGCCTGGGCCACCGCGGCCTCGACGCGGATCGCGCTGCAGGCTGGGCTGGAGTATGCGCGCACCCAGGACCCGGGGCCCGTGCCCGCCGGGCGGCTGCGGATCGTGCACGTGATCCCGAGCCTCCCGTCGGGGGGCGCCGAGCGGCAGCTGACCTACCTCGCCCCGGCCCAGGTCCAGGCCGGGCACCAGGTGACCGTGCTCACGACCTACCCCCTGGAGGGGGCCGAGGCGCACTACGCGCCGGGGCTGCGCGCGGCGGGGGTGGCCGTGCGCCACGTGCCCCCGCGCCCGCGCTGGCGCCCGCTCCCTGACCTTGGCCTGCCGCCGGGGTTGGTGGCCGAGCTCGCGGCCCACGCCGCCGGGGAGGACCTCCTGGGTCAGGTCGCCGAGCTGCAGCGGATCGCCCCGCACGTGCTGCACTGCTGGCAGGACGAGGCCAACGCCACCGGGGGCCTGGCCGGCCTGGTCGCTGGCGTCCCGCGGGTGCTGCTCAGCACCTGGAACGTGAACCCGAGCAACTTCCCCCGCTACCACAAGGCGTGGTTTCAGGACTCCTACCGCCTGTTGGCGGACTCGCCGCGGGTGACCTTCACCGCCAACTCCCGCGCGGGAGGCGACGACTACGCCGACTGGAGCGGGGTCCCCCGCCCGCGCTATCGCGTGATCCCCAACGGCTTCCCGATCGAGGCCTGGTCGCCGCTGAGGCCGGCCGAACGCTCGGCCGGGCGCGAGGCCCTGGGGGTCGCCGCCGAGGCCTTCATGGTGGCTGGGATCTTCCGCCTCGCGCCGGAGAAGCGGCCGCTGGACTTCCTCGAGGTCGTGCGCCTCGCGGGCGAGCGGGTGCCTGGGCTGCGCGCGCTGCACATTGGCACCGGCGGGCTGACCTCCCAGGTCCAGGCCTGCGCCAGTGAGCTGGGGCTGGACGGGGTCCTGACCTTCGTCGGGCGCACGGAGACGCCGGCGCAGATCCTGGGGCTGGCCGACGTGAGCCTGCTCACGAGTCAGGTGGAGGGCAGCCCCAACGTCTCGCAGGAGAGCCAGGCACTGGGCTTGCCCATGCTGCTCACCCGTGTGGTCGGCTCGCCGGAGACGATCCTCGAGGGCGAGAGCGGCTGGTGCTTCGAGGTCGGCGACGTCGAGGGCATGGCGGCGCGGATCGCCGAGCTCGCCGCCGACCGCGAACGCTGTCGCGCCATGGGGGCGCGCGGGCGCCAGCTCGTGCGGGAGGAGTTCTCGATCGAAGGCATGCTCGAGCGCACCGACGCCGCCTACCGCGCCTGAGGCTCGGCGGGCGCCTTTCGATTGGGGGCCTGCGGCGGCCTCGGTATACTTCCGGCGCGCCGCAATCCCCGATCGATCGACGGTCCTTCGCATGTCCACCCCCAGCGATTCCCCGCAGGCCCCGTCTCCGGGGAACACAGCGACCCTCGCGCGGGTGCTGGGTGGAGCGCTGCTGGTGGGGCTCCTCGGCGCCGGTGGGTGGCAGAAGACGAGCGGTGGGCTGCAGATCGAGCTGATCGCGCTGGCCGGCCTGCTCGCTCCGCTGGGTGGGCTCGCGCTCTACCCCATGACCTGGGCGGGGCTGCGCTCACCCGCGGGGCCCCTGCTCGGGGTCGTCGCGCTGTTCGCGGTCGGGAGCGTGGCCGTCGCCGAGTGGGGCCTCTGCGTGGCGGCCTTCGCCTGTGCGGTCGGGATCTCGGGGCTGCGTGCAGAGCGCGCGCTGCCGGCGGCCCCCTGGCTCGCGCGGGTGGCCGTCGCGGGTGCCGTCGCGGTGACCGCGGCGGGGTTGGCCCTCGGCCTGTTCCACTCGGTGCTCAAGCTGCTGCTCCTCGCCCCGTTGGTGTGGGAGGCCTTCGCCGGCTGGCGGGCGCGAACGGCGACCGCCGAGCTGCGCCGCGCGGCCTGCGGCTGGCTGCTGATCACTTCGCCTCTGGCCGAGCTCGTGCGCGGCAGCGCCTGGGAGGGTCAGTTGCCGATCACCCCAGGGCTCGTCGCCGCCCTGGGCGTGGCCTGGGTCGCCGCGGGTCGCGGCCTGCGCGAGGCCCCCGACCCTGCGCAGCGCAAGCGCGTGCGCCGGACCCTGCTCAAGGTCGGCACCCCGCTGGTCATGCTCCTGCTCTGCCTCGTCGGCGGCGAGCTCCTGTTCCGGGTCGTGCCCAACTCCTACCGCCGGCGGGTCCTGCCGGACCCCCACGCCAGCTTTCACGAGCCCCACGGCACCTCCAGCTACCTCGGCTGGAACTACGCCGAGCCGGAGTACGACGAGCCGATCTCGATCCGCTGGAACGCGCACGGCTGGTTCGACGTCGACCACGAACTGGAGAAGCCGCAGGAGGTGCGACGGCTGCTGGTCGTCGGCGACAGCTACGTCGAGGCGATCCAAGTCGCTCTCGAGGACCACTACCACCTGCTGCTCGAGGCGGCGCTCGCGGAGCGCTCGCGGCGACCGGTCGAGGCGATAGCCTACGGCTGGTCGGGCTGGGGCCAGCACCAGGAGTTGGCCGCGCTCACCGAAGGCGTCAGCGACGGCGAGGCGCGGAACCTGCCGAACTACCCGGCGGGCCTGGACTACGGCCCCGAGCTGGTGGTGCTCGAGGTGCTGCCCGCGAACGACGTGTTGAACAACCTCCCCGAGCTGGAGCGCCTGGCCAACGCCGAGCAGGCCAGCGCCCTGCGCCGCCAGTTCGCCCGCTCCTTGGAGCGAGGGCTCTACTTCAGCGCGTTCCTCGCCGACAAGAGCGACCTGCTCTGGAAGGGCCTGACCGGGGTCAAGGACCCGATCGACGCGGGGGTGTTCCAGGAGTCACCCGTCCGCTACCCCGAGCTGTGGGGCAAGGCCTGGCGCAGGACCGAGGAGCTCCTGCAGGAGATCCGCGCGGCCGTGGAGGCGCGCGGTGCGCGCTTCGTCGTCGTGCTCTTCACCTCGACCATGGAGCTCGCCGAGCTGCGCAACGGTCAGCAGGGTCCCTACCGCTTCCGCTCGGCCAGCCTGCGCCTGGTCGAGCTCTGCGAGCGGCTGGGGATCCCGTGCCTGGACCTCGCGCCGCAGCTCGCCGAGCACGACGAGGTGCACCTGGTCCACGACGGTCACTGGAGCGCGAAGGGTCACCGCCTGGCCGCAGAGGCCACCGCGCGCTGGCTGCTCGAGAGCGGCCACTGGCCGGCCGGCGAGTGAGCGCTTCGTGATTCGTCGTTTACACCGACCAGCGATCCCGCGAGAATGCCGCGCGTCATGAGTGAACCCGGCTTCGACACCGAAGGCTTCAGTACGAAGCCCGTGCACGGCCTCGAGCTGATCAAGGACTGGGCCGCCTTCGCCGGCGTCGGCGCCTACCTCGGCGCGACCTACGGCTACCTGCGCCTGCGGCGCA
>Ga0070729_10002888_pt1 | contig 21071 bp, 16 predicted proteins | sample tdDd472_FD_66725 | JGI IMG/M metagenome (GOLD analysis project Ga0070729, IMG submission 66725) | Marine sediment microbial communities from the Atlantic coast under amendment with organic carbon and nitrate - tdDd47.2 | ecosystem: Environmental > Aquatic > Marine > Coastal > Sediment | place... | reverse complement strand
AATCCTGAACGGTCCATTCACCTATCCTTACTTCGAAAATTTTGAAAGCTGGGGTGGTGGATGGACCGTTCAGGATTCCAGTCAAAACCCGTCCTGGGCATATGGACAGCCTGTCGGTACCGTAATCAATAGAGCAGCTGGTGGAAATGGCGCTTGGGTCACTAATCTTGGCGGAAATTATAATGGCGCAGAGCTTTCTTACCTGATTTCGCCCTGTATGAATTTCTCCAATATGAATGCAGATCCTACACTCGCCTTTTCGCTACAACTATATACCGAAACCTGTTGCGATGAAGCGTGGGTGGAGGTACGTACCGAAATGGATACCGTTTGGCGAAAAGTAGGAACGGTTGATACGGGTATCAATTGGTATAATAATACAGCTAACGAATGGTGGAATGGTGATGAGCTATTCAACGGTTGGGTGATTGCCTCCAATACCCTGGAAAATACCGCCGGTGCAGAAGATGTGCGGGTACGGTTTGTCTTCTCCAGTGATGGATCCATTGGCCGAGAAGGGATGGCCATCGACAATGTATATATCTTCGAAGAGCTAGACAATGACTTAGCATTGGTATCAGCCAACAACGCCACCGAAGGTTGTGGAGCTGATGGCGATTCTATCATAGTAGATATCTTTAATTTTGGTGATGCCACTGCTAGTGGTTTCGATATTAATTATCAAATTAATGGCGGAGCCGTCATCACAGAAAATGTCGGAGCGTTAACGATTCCGACTCAAACCCAGGCAACTTACGCTTTCCAACAGACCTTTAACTCATTGGCCGAAGCCAATAATGACATCAATGTATGGATCAATCTTCCCGATCGGTTGCTGGCCAATGATTCGATTTCCTTTAACTTCCCACGCTATCAGCCCTTACCTTTCGCGGAAGATTACGAATCGGGACAATTGCGTGCCGGTTGGAGCTTTAATAGTTCAACCAACCCCATATTTGCGGCAGATGATCATAATAATTCGTCGACTGTAATTGCAGCTAACTTATTTGGTGGTAACCCTACTTTTGAGTTGTCCTCTCCACTTTACGGGCCATTAGCGGCTAATATGTCATTTTCCTTTGACTATCGTTATACCTTATGGAGCGAAGGAACCGAACCATTAACACTAACGACAGACTCATTGATTCTTCAAATTTCAACGGACTGTGGTAACTCTTATCAAACACTTTTGAAAATTGATAAAGACAGTCACGTTCCCACGGCTACCTTCAGGAAAGTAGGAGTTGATTTAAGTGCTTATGAAGGCCTGGCTGCTCAATTCCGTATCGTTGGGACATGGGGTAGTGGCGATTACTGGCTAGACGTCGACAACCTCAACATCAGTGCTTGTTCGTCAGCACCTTTTACCCTGACCGCTGATGTAATTAATGTATCAGAAGACGGGGCCGAAGATGGCAGTATTACCATTACACCTACGGGCTCAGCAGGTCCATTTAGCTATAATTGGTCAACTGGAGACACAGAGGCCATGCTTTCTGGCCTAACACCTGGCACTTATGCGGTAACGGTGTTTGACAGTAAAGGCTGTCAGCAAAGCTTGCAATCAACGATAGATGTGGGAACAGCTGTGCGTGAAATCGAACAATTGAGCGAGCTGCGCTTGTCGCCCAACCCCACCAATGGAGAAAGTCTGCTGCAGGCTGCCTTCAATAATCCGGTAGATGTAGAAATCGCGGTATTTAACCTGCATGGACAGCGTTTGTTCTATCAAAATTTTGCGCGAACTAATACCATTAACTATACGATTGATATGAATGCACACCCAAGAGGCATCTATCTCATCCGCTTAATGGTTGATGGTCAGTTAAATACATTACGACTAGTGAAGGCTAATTAATGGGGAAATTAAACTAGCTATTCAACTCTTTCCGATTTTAACTGTTTTATCGGGAGAATGGGCACGAAGTGTATTCGCTGCCCATTCTTTTTAGAAGGCACCTATCCAAGGGATTCATATGTTATAATGTGTTAAAAACACCTAGGACAAGGACAAAATTAGCTTTCTTTAGGGGCCTTGGAGAATAATGATCATTAAACAGCCAGATATAAACTATTTATGAAGATCGGAATTGTCTGCTATCCAACCTACGGTGGCAGTGGAGTACTTGCTACCGAACTAGGGATAGGATTAGCCAAAAGAGGACACGAAGTTCACTTTATCACTTATAAGCGTCCTGCTCGTTTAGTTACCTTCCAAGAAAATGTTTTCTACCATGAGGTTTCTGGGGAAGATTATCCTCTCTTTGAATATGCGCCTTACGAAACAGCACTGGCTAGTAAGTTGGTAGAGATTGTAAAGTTTGAAAAGCTGGACCTCCTACATGTTCATTATGCCATTCCTCATGCTGCGGTAGCTTATATGGCTAAAAAAATACTATTGACCGAAGGAAAGTATATCCCTTTTGTTACCACATTGCATGGTACGGATATCACCTTGGTGGGCAATAATAGCAACTTTGAACCCGTCGTTTCTTTTTCCATCAATAAATCTGATGGTGTGACCGCTGTTTCCGAGAGTTTGAGACAGCAAACCCTAGACCAGTTCAATATCGAGAATGATATCAAAGTAATCTATAACTTCATTGACTTTGCCCGTTTTAGAAAAAGCGATAAAGATCACTTCAAAAAGGCCATTGCGCCTAATGGGGAGAGAATTCTAGTCCATACCTCCAATTTCCGAAAAGTAAAACGGGTAGAAGATGTGATTGCGGTCTTCAAGGAAGTTTATCAAGAAATTCCGAGCAAATTGCTTTTGATTGGCGATGGTCCAGAACGGCATAACTTGGAAGAATTATGCCGTAAAATTGGCCTTTGTCATGAGATTCGCTTTTTGGGTAAGCAGGATGCCATTGAAGAACTATTGGCGATCGCTGACCTTTTCCTTATCCCCTCTGAGAAAGAGAGTTTTGGCTTAGCAGCCTTGGAAGCGATGGCTTGCGAGGTGCCTGTAATTTCTACTGATGTAGGAGGACTTCCCGAGGTCAATATTCATGGCAAGACGGGTTTCATGAGTCAGGTGGGTGATGTACAGTCCATGGCTCAACATGCCATTAACATCCTCAGCGATGATGATATCCTAAACAAGTTCCGCAAAAATGCTATGGAACAGGCCAAACGCTTCGATATTCATGAAATTTTACCTCAGTACGAAGCTTATTATGAGTCTGTTCTGAAAGCGGCGGTGTGGTAAGGCCTCGGCACTCAGACTTCTGAAGTTTTCTCAGGTATGCCCTAGGAAACTTCAGAAGTCTTGCTAGCTTTAATGTATAAGCACAATCTTCGCCACAGCCCCATCTGGCTTACCAAAATTAACATGTCTAGGATTACTGGAACTAAAAACCAGGTAAACACCAGAATTGGCGCGTCGCCCATTGTAATCATTTCCATTCCATATCGCCTGGCCACCTAGTGCTTTAGTCTCATACACTAATTTGCCATTCACATCAGTGATTTTCACCGTGGCGTCTCGCGCCAAGCCCCGTATGGTCACATCTCCGATATAGTCGGGACGAACCGGATTGGGGAAAACCTCTATCTTCTCTTGATTGAGGCGAAAACCAGCAATGGCATCTCCTTGGTAGGAAACTACCCCTTTGTTGGTTCCAAAAAAGACTTCGCCCGTTTTATCATTTACAGCAATATCAATAATCGTATTATCCGGCAGTGGTGAGTTTTCAGCGGTAAAACGAGCAATGAGTTCTTCGCCATCTGGAGCCAACAGGAAAACGCCACTTGTGGTACCCACCCACTTTCTATTCGCGCCATCCACCGCTAAGGCTTGAATACTTTGCGACTCCATCAAATAGCCATTAAAACCATCATCCCATTCAACAACGCGCCGAGTCCCCGTACAAGCCGCTTCAAAAGCACTGCCTCCGCATTCGAATATAATCACGCCATCATCGGTGCCCACCCATACATCGCCTTCCAGGTCAGCTACCAAGCAATTGGTCGCATTGGTGGTCAACTCACTATTACTAGCATTGAATTCTTTGCAGCGGTCATCATTGGGATCTTCTAGTTCTCCTTCATTAAAAGCCACAACCCCCGAACCTGCATTACCGACGATAAACCATTTAATTCCACTTAAATCTACATCTACTTCAAATAAGGCCGTTTCGCCACAGCTCTTACTGAAGGTTTGAAAATTTCCTTCACTATTCAGCATAGCGATAGGGTGGCCGTCAAAAGCAGAGTGGTTACTAATCCATAGATTCCCTTGTTCGTCGAAGTCTAGCCCACTAATTCGGGTCCGTTTCTCATCCCCTCTCGCTTTTTCCAAAGGAGAGTTATTGAAATTATACATCTTTACCTCATTCCCATCTTCAGTGATTTTCATTTCGGCCAAGCCAGAGAAAAAAGAACCTCCGTATACAGTCCCCTCCGTTGGATGTACCGCTACGGTCAATAGATCGAATAAATCATCCTCCGGACTGGATTTGTCTTCACCATCTAAGCCAGGAGTCGTATAGCGATTAAAAGTAGTCCATTGTCCCTCCTTCAATCGAAAGAAGCCATGGTCCAGGAACAATTGACTCAAGGTTTGATTCAGCGCTCCCGCCGCAATCCACAATTCATTATCTGCTACAATAATTTGCCAGTTTTTTTCTGACCAGGGAGAGTTGATGTTGATCAAATTGCAATTGGGATCGGTAATGTTTTCGACCATGCGATAAGCCCGAAAATCATCGGCAAACCATACTCGTCCCTTCTGATCCTCCAGGGCGTAATACGGGACAGCTATGCAGTCCCATGCCAACTCCCCCAATATCGTATTCTTGTCAAAATAGAAGACCTGACTTCGAGAACAATTGCTCTTACATCGGTATCCCGCTAACAGGTGAGCACCCTCAGCGGAAAGATACTGCATATCATAGCCCTCCGTTGCCTCTTGTGCTAATACCGGAGCTCCTTCTCCTTCCAGGTAATACAAATCATGGTCAATGCCGAGGTACAAACGATTCTCATATAAAGTCAACTGTTGACTGCTATAATCGCCCGGAAAGCCTTCATCAGTACCCAATAATTCCCAGAGGGTGAAATCTTCTGGAAAGTTGGCCGCTTCATCCAAGCGATAAAGCCCTTCATCTGTAGCGATATACATGTTCCCATCATAGACAGCCGTCGCATTTACTTCTACTCCGGTAAATGTAGAAAATACAAAGCGAGCCGTTTTAACATTAAACTTCGAAATACCGTAGGAGGCAGATAAGTATACAATAGAATCATTTTGAACGAAAACATCATTGATCACCTTTGCACCCGGAAAATTGACGAAGTTTTTGATATTATTCAGTGTTAATACCTTGCCCTCTTGGTAGAGATCGATGACACTGTTTTGATAAACCACCATCAATATTTCACTGCCCTTGATATATTTTACCAAGCGGATATCAGCATTACTGAGTCCTTCCACTTTAGACAAGAAATCAGTGGAACGTTCTTCTTTGTCCAATATGAGAATGGATTGGCGAGTAGCAAAAAAAACCTCGTTTTCGCTCTGGGTAACGGATAGTCCGTTTTGGTAGGGCAGATGGGCGCGCCATGCCCCTAGCGGCATTACATTTTGCCCCCAAAGTGACAGCCCAATCAAAGAAAAAACAACAAGTGAAAGTAGTCGAAATTGCATATAACTAGTATGGTCTTTAATAGAAGTTTCTCTGCTGTTTCTTACAGACAAAGAAAAGAAAATGGGAAAGGGATATACCTCCTCCTTCCTTGTATAAAACAAGGCTACAAAGGTATTATTGTTTCTGGAAAAAGAATTATTAGCGATTGTCAAACTGACTACAATGGGAAAGGATGCCAGCGCCGATGGGCTATAGTCGGGTAAATTCGCCTCTCGGCGCCGGCTGAAAGAAAATGTAGATTGTTTTCAGTACTATGATGCAACGATTACTTGATCCCCCTATTCCAATAATTATTTTTTTTAAAAAAACTGTTATCTCTTTAGTTGAGCGCCTATTTAGGCCGGAACCTGGCCTGCTCTCGCGCCAAATAAAAGGCTATCTCCGCTTGATTCTATATGGATGGATTGCCCTGCCGGAATCATGAATATCTCTCCCTGCTTGGCATACCACTCTGCATCATTTGTTTGAATGGCAATTTTCCCTTCCATCACAATGTAAATGAATGCCGTATCCTGGGCTTCTTTCTGCAAGGACTGATGGGTCTCACTGAAGGCCAATTGCCACAAGGCAAAATCAGGCGCCGGTGTCGGGAAGTAGGTTTCAACCTCATTCTGCTTTTCCCCTTGAAAAATAACCGGATCAACCGGATCAAAGACTAAGTGCTGCATTAGTTCGGGCACATCTACATGTTTGGGCGTTAGACCTCCTCGGAAAACATTATCAGAATTAGCCATCAGTTCTACATTCACGCCTTCTAGATAAGCATGAGGGATGCCTGCGGCTTGAAAAATGCCCTGTCCCTCAGGAATGAAAACAAGATTGAACAGGTAGATCGAAAAAATCCCTCTATCATAATGGCCATCTCGGGTATAATCTTGGAAAGCCTGCCATACCCAATAATCTGGAGACGACTTCACCAAAGAACCCGCTTGGGCTTGTATTTTCAAGCGCTCTTGTAATGGGGCCAGTAGTTCATCCACTTGTGTCTGCGGCATCTCCATAATAAATTGATAGAGCGCCTTGATGTTTTTTCCTTCAAAGTGAGACTGTAAAGAGCTAAATTCGGGTACCTCCTCTAACACCTTGGCGATCGCCTCTTCCCCCCTAAAACCATGTAAGAGCCAAAAGTCAGTGAGTGCCACCATTACTTCCGGCTTATGGTTGTCATCTTTATAATTGCGATGCTTGGCGTCTAAGGGGACTCCTTGTTCATTCTCCAATCGAAAGCCTTCCAATGCACTGCTTTTGGTAGGGTGCGCTTGGATCGAGAGCATTTTCTTCACATCCAGAATCTTAAACAGAAAAGGAAGCTGTCCGTCAAAGTAGGTAGCTACCTCCTGTCCGAGAATGGTTTCGGGCGATGCTTCAATAAGTTCTTTTAGTGAAATTTCTTGCTGGGCTAAAAGGGCAGTAGCTGTTCCATTTTTATGAGTTCCCATCCAAAGTTCGGCCTGGGGTCTTTTCGTAGGGTTGGATTGAGATAGGAGCTGAGCGATAAAATCGGAACCACCCCAGTCATAATGTTGGACGACGCCTTTGAGGGGAATAATAGACTGCATAAATTCGTTTTTAAAACTTATAGGTGAAGATATAACGCTTAGGTTTTTTTTAAACGCTGTCTATAATAGACTTGGTGGAAGGTCTAATGCTCAACCTTCTGCCGCAAAAATAATAAAATGAGCATTTTACGCCCACTTTTACCTTTACACTCCTTTATTTTTTGATTCTCTGACAATTCTTATTGAAGCCAACACTTATTTATAGTTCCCTATTACTGGGCAAATAGGGTTTATCAGATGAAAGTTGAAGGTTTATTGGCTTAATTTCTTGGCATGAACCTTCAACTCTAAGCTTTTAAACCCGGTTTTGGTGTAAAATGTCCCGTAGTATGTTATACAGAACTTAAAGTATAAAAAACTAATTATGAGACTTTTAATTATTTTTTTCTACCTAGTTTTAGGCTTATTCCTGATAACTATGCTGGTCTATCTCACTGATACAAATATTCCAAATCAAGCACTATTTGAAGGAAATACCAAATCCTATATCGTCTCTTCAATTAACGGTAAAATAAGCGCTCGTTTGTGCTAAGCTCACTCCTTTTTTGTTAGAAGACAATTTCATTCTAGATAGACAAAGCGACCAAGAAAAAACTTTAACTTTTTTTTAACTACTGACAACTTTTTGCAATACTCCTTCGTTGTATGTCTTTTGTAATTTAAACACGCTTTGCATCATGAACACAACAATTAAGTTTTTATTGGCACTATGTAGTGTCGTAGTACTTGCCGCTTGCGGCAATGCTCCTGCTGGAGAAAAAGTAGAAGCTGAAGAAGCAGTTGAAACAACAACTGAGGCTAGCTCTACTGCTATTTCTTACAATGTTGATACCGAAGCCAGCCAAATCAATTGGATTGGTAGTAAGCCAACAGGTGACCAGCACACAGGTCTGATTAAACTCAATACTGGTGAGTTATTAGTAGAAAACGGCACCATTACGGGCGGTACTTTTGAATTAGACATGAATTCTATTGCCGTATTGGATGAGATGGGTGATAAGATGAAGGCTAAACTCGAAGGACACCTTAAGAATGGTGATTTCTTTGAGGTAGAAAACTTCCCTACCGGAAAGTTCGAGATTGCTTCTGTCGCTGTACTTGAAGGTAACGAAGAAGCTACTCACAGTATCACGGGCAACCTTACCATGAAAGATATCACTAAGAGTGTAACGATTCCTGTTAAGATTGAAATGTCAGAAAGTGGTTTGATGGCTACATCTCCTTCTTTCGTGATTAATCGTACAGAGTGGGATGTAATGTACAACTCTGGCGTTATCGGTACCGTAAAAGACAAATTGATCAACGACGATGTTGCTTTGCAACTGAGTTTGTCTGCTTCTCCTCAACAAGCAGAGGCGACTAACTAGTCATATTGCATCAATAAAGAATAGTAGTTAAGTGAGAAAGCATGAGCGACGGGATTTACTTCCGATCAACGCTCATGCTTTCTTTTTTTGCGTATGCCGGGCCTAACGAGCGCTAGTGCTCATAAAAATTTAATTCCCTTCTGCTGTTAAAGCCGGCAAATCTTTCACCTGAGGCGCTGACTCAAGAGCACAAAATTATCAGAGACCCCCGCTATGAAACTTAAAAATGGCTTGGTCTTCCTTCCACTCAAAATTTATTTCTTGATATAAGCCTTACACAGACATCAGCCAAAATAATCAATTCAATAGCAATTAAACACTGTTTGGAAACAAGAGTAGGAAGGTGAATAGCTTTAGCAATAGCTATTCGTTACGAGTCAATAATGGAAGAAGGCTAAGCTCAGACAGCAGCTACGATATTACCCCAAAAACTTGAAGTTGTAGTTGTATATACCTACGACCAAAACCACAAATAATAACAAAGCGATAAAGAAATACATCAAGCAGTATCCCTTAGTTCCTGCATTTTCAATCTCAGACATGATACCGTAATTTATAAGATTTTACAATTCGCTGCAAAGATGAATAAAAAAACAATAATGGCAAAACTAGAAGCGGTCGACTTTCCAGAGAAAAGTCGACCGCTTAGCATATTATAGTTTTTCAGGGCTAGTCCTAGTAGAACTTAGCTCGAAAATCATCAACATCCGCTTGTTTCACCATACCTTGCACTAATCGGCTAGCTACCTGTGACCTCGCTCGAGAAGACATGGTTTGTCTGATCTGAGGAAGGTTATTAGGAGCCGAAAGCGCTGGCTTCAAAGTTGTTTTTACTAAGTATACTCCCGTTTCACCAATGATTGGCTCAGACACTGCGTCTTGGGCTAGATTGAAAGCCGTAGCAATCACCTTGGGTTCATTACCCAAACCAGTCAAGAAACTTTGTGAGAATTTAGCTCCTGTGATGGTATCTACTTTCGTATCAAACTCTCCAGCCAGTGCGGCCAAATCCTTACCACTCATTTTGCTAGCCAATTGCTCTCCTTTCTTCTGATTCATCACCAATTGCTCAATTTCAGACTTCATACTCGCTACACTTGGCAGACCTGCCTTCTGCACATTAGCCAATGCGGCTACTACATATTTATTATCATAGTAACCAATTGGATCCTGGAAAGAATAAACAGATGGAGATACTTTACCTTCAGAAGCAGTATAGGCCCATTTGACGATTTGTCGAGCATCTTCTGTTGCGCCCAGGCTACCTACTAGGTAATCATTAGCTTTCAAGGGAGAGGAAGACTCTAAGCTTAAACCCTCAGCTTGAGCCGCTTCACGTACCGCTGCTAGGCTTTGATTGCTACCAATAAACTGAGAAGCTTTTTGGAACAAATCATCTTGTGTATCCTTACTAGGCTCGATTGGTGCCTGAACATAAGCTACTTTTACTCGCGTTGAAGTAGAAGCACTACGCTTCAGTACTTCAATCAAATGCCATCCGTAACTTGTTTTGACCTTATATAGCTTATTCAAGGCTCCCGTTTGGAATAATACCTTGTCGTACTCAGGTACAAATTGGCTAGGTGTTGTGTTTTCATATTTCCCGCCATTGGTAGAACTTCCTGGGTCTTGGCTAAACTTAAGCGCTAAAGAATCAAAAGATTCCGCTCTAGTTTCTAATAGAAGTTTTAGACTATCAATCGTTTTTTCTGCTGTATTGAAGCTCTCCGTAGTCGTAGCAGAAATCAAGATGTGGCGAGAATCAGCAGAATCAGGCATTACCACTTTTTCTCTCAACTTCACTGCACGGTAAGCACCTGCATCAATGTAAGGGCCATATACTTGGCCAACTTCCATATTTTCGAATACTTCTGTTTCGATGAGGTCACTAACTGCTGAGCGATCCACAAATCTTGGGTCAATCAATCCTTGCTTGGTAAGTACAAAAGAAGAATCATTGGTACTTGCTTCGAAACCAGGAATGTAATCCGCCACTTGCTTACGGAGCTTAGCGCTATCTTCAGCAGTAGGTGATACGCTAAAAACGACAAAGTCTACTACACGTGTCTCTTCATCAATTTTATACTGCGCCTCGTTTTCTTTTAGGTATGCGCTATAGTCTGCATCACTTAATTCTACAGAAGCATTATCGATTTCGTCAAAAGGCACCTTAACGTAAACAAAGTTTACCGGGTGATTTTCTTCTGCAAAACCCATTTCTGCCATCCAAGTAGGCGTATACATCGCCTTACTCACCATATTGTTGAGCTTGGTTTGTAATCTACTTTTCACAATTTCCTCTCTTTGGTACTTCCAGTAGGCAGGAAATTGAGGGTTCAACTGTCCCGAGTTAATAGCTTGTGTCAAATCTCCTTGATCGATCAATTGCTTGATTTGATTCAATTGATTAACATCCACTTGACCGGGTGCCTGTGGATTTTGGAAACGAGCCATGATCACAGGGCTGTAATTGGGTCCAAATTCTAAAGTAGCTAATTCTGTATTGCTTACAGAAAGTCCTAAATCCTCAGCTTCCTCTTTCACCAAAGCTTCCTCTAGAAAATAATTCCACAATTGTGCACGCTGGTTATAGATATTGCCACCCGAGTTGGCATAAACTAAGCTATAAGCTCTTTCGAAGCGCTGGCGATCCAATTTGATACCGTCTACCTCACCCAATGTGGTTTGGCCTGCAATACCCCCGCCTAAATTGGAACTGGAAGTCATATCCATGATAATGAATCCACCCAAGCCGATACCAACCATTACTATCAGTATCCATGAATTTTTCCTAATTTTTCCTATTAATGCCATCCTTCTACAAGATTTTATTGTTCAACCTGTGAGGTATATTTACCCCTTTCCACTACAGTAACTAAATTAAATACTCACCCTTTCTATACAGCTTCTTGTGGGAGATAAAATCACCCATTACGATGCTTGTTCATTTCAAAAGGACTGCAAAGATATAATCCCTGCTGAAAAAATCCATGCAAAATAAAGGCTTTGATGTGTAAAATCAAAATTTTCAGTCTTTTAGCCCTGCATATGTACTGACATAAGGCAAATTTGGCCCATATATTCAGTATTTACTTGGGCAGACGAATTTGAAGCCCACCCCATGGATGTTCTCAATCTTGAGTTGTTCGTCTTTTTGTAAGTATTTGCGAAGACGTGAAATAAAGACGTCGAGGCTCCGCCCCATGAAATAATCATTTTCGCCCCATAATCGTTCGAGAATGGTGGCTCGCTTGAGCACGACATTGGGCGAAACGGCAAATAATTGCAATAGGTCGGCTTCCTTTTGGGTCAGCTGTCGGGTTTCCTCCTCAATAGCCAGACTGAGGTTTCCATAATTAAATTGATAGGCCCCTAATTGGAGCATATTAGCGACCTCAGGCTGCGTTATCTTGCTTCTACGTAGGAATATATCAATCTTCAAAATGAGTTCTTCTATACTAAAAGGCTTAGTGATGTAATCATCGGCTCCTAACTTCAAGCCGTGAATTTTATCTTCCTTCAAAGATTTGGCCGTCAAAAAAATGATGGGAATGTCCTGATTAATCTTCCGAATCTCGCGGGCGATGGTATAGCCATCTATTTTGGGGAGCATGACATCCAAGATGCAGAGGTCAAAAGTTTCATGCTTGATCACGTCCAGCGCCTGCAGGCCATCTTCGCAATGCGTAATCTTATAACCTTGAAGGCTCAAATTGTCTCGCGTAACAAAACTAAGCGTAGCATCATCTTCTACATAGAGTAAGTGTGCTTTCATTTCTTGGGATTAATTGATTGTATAGGGATATGAATATAAACAGTTGTTCCTTCTTTTTCCTCACTTTTCAAACGTAGCTTCCAGCCATGCGAATCGCAGACACTTTTCACATAAAACAAGCCTAGTCCGAAGCCTTTTACATCATGGATATCACCAGTCGGGACACGATAAAACTTATCAAATATCTTAGCTTGAAATTCCTTTTTAATGCCTATTCCATGGTCTTTGATAACGAAAATCAACTTCCGTTTATTGATCATTTGTAAGTCAATCTGGATATGTGGCTGCGTTTTACAATACTTTATCGCGTTATCAATTAAGTTATGGAGAATATTAGTTAAATGAAGTGGGTCGGCAAATATGCGAATAGAATCCTCTGGCATATTTGCTTCAAACTGGCCATTCATTTCCTGTACGCGCAAGCGGGTGCCTTCTACAATATCACTCAACAACTCATTCAGCACCACCGTTTCTCGCTTAAGGTCAAAATTATGATTTTCAATTTTGGCGAGTTGCAATACCTTCTCTACTTGGTGATTTAGCCGCTGATTTTGCTGTTGAATAATATTAGCATATTGAAAAAGTCGATCATTTTCTCTAATCACTGCATTATTCAGAAAAACATCGGCGGAAATCTTAATGGTAGAAATTGGAGTTTTGAATTCATGGGTCATATTGTTGATAAAATCTTTCTGCATATTCGAAAGTCGACGCTGTCTCAATATCACAGACATTGAATATCCAAAAAATAAAATGACCAAGAGCAGAACAGCGGCTAAAAAGATATTGAGCTGCATCTTACCCAACAAATAGCCAGAACGGGTAGGGAATTTTACACCAAAGTAATAGACAAATTTATTATCCTTCGGTAAGTCGGTCTCCACAGTCTTGATTTCTCTACCAGGTTCGTAGCTACAGTAACCACCATATTCCATGTTATTGGTGTTGCAATTGAATACTGCATACTCAAAATCTATATTGACCGCCAAAGCCTCTAAGTGTTTTTGCAAAAAATACTCTAGGTTCGCTTTATCTATTTCGTACTCAACATTTACGATGTAATAATTATTGGTTCGTTGATTGATTACCTCTCGGGTCGGCAATTCTGCATCATTCAGTTCAGCCAGTTCCTTGGCGACGTTATACAGGGCTAAGTTTACTTTTTTTCGAAACTCATCCTCATTGATATTCCAGGTGCTGATCACATAGTAAGCCTGCATCGTTACCGCCCCCATAAGAGCGATAACACCCAAAATAATCACTCGATTGATTGAACTGTTCCGCATAAAGTGCAATTTATTCCCATTTTTTGTAGCTAAAAAGCTATTAACAACGTATTAACAAAGGAGATTTTTATTTTTGCAAACACATGAGAACACGATTTTATCTTTTCTGGATCATTTGTAGCCTGTTTGCCGTTGGCAATATTCAGGCGCAAAACTCATCGAGCGACAACCCATTTGAGTTGACACCTCGTTTGAAGGAAAAGCCAGTGCCTAAAATTACACCAGAAGCTGAAGAAAAAGGTAACCCCTTTGAGCTTATTACACCTGAGAAGGAAAAGCCGGTTATAAAAGCACCCATAATCCCCAAAAAGGTAAGCCCTACCGAAGAGGCCTTTGGCAATAATAGTTTTTTACTAGGCGTCATTCTTTTTGGTCTTTTGGCTATGGCGGTATTGGTCACTAGTCTACGTCCCTTTTTGGTCAAATGTTACCGTGCTGTGCTCAATGAAAACATGCTCAACCAGATTTATCGTGAGCGGGAAACTGGCTTATTCTTGCCCTATTTCCTCTTGTATCTTTTATTTTTCCTACATGCCGGTACTTTTTTATTTCTCCTGCTAAAATTTGCTGAAATATCTTTTGCCCTATCACCTCTACTGCTGGTGATTGGTTGCATCCTAATTGTGGCCTTATTGTTTTTTTTAAAACACCTTTTATTGGCTGTAGTAGGAGCAATATTCCCCATCAAAAGGGAAATGAGTATTTACAGTTTTACCATCATGGTGTATAGTATCATGCTAGGTATGGTGCTAGCTCCAGCCAATTTAATGATCGCTTACGCTCCCACCCAGTTGATTTCTATTCTTATTGTTGCTAGTTTAATTATGATCGTCTTACTATATACCGTACGCGCTTTTCGAGGATTATTACTAGCGAACAATTATCTCCGTTTTCATATATTCCACTTTTTGTTGTATATTTGCACTGTCGAAATAGTGCCTGTCTTAGTGTTATACAAGATGATAACGAACCAATTAGCATAAACTCATAAATAATGAACAACGATAATTGATCTAGTTCAATGCGCATTTAGATTGATTTTGATTTTATGTGTTATAGGGCTATAGACAGGTTAAAAAAATCCTTGTTTGAATGACAGCAAATGGTAAAGCGTACGTGGAGACATTTAAAAAGGTAAAGACGATTCTGGTCTCGCAACCCAAGCCTGAACGCTCCCCTTATTATGAATTAGAGAAAAAGTATGACCTTCAAATTGACTGGCGACCTTTCATTCACGTGGAAGGTGTCGCAGCGAAGGAAGTACGAAAGCAAAGGGTTCGCCCCGATGAGTTCACGGCTATTATTTTCACTAGTAAGAATGCTGTAGATCATTTCTTCCGTGTTTGTGAAGAAATGCGCATTAAAATGTCACAGGATACCAAGTATTTCTGCTTGACACAAGCTATTGCACATTATCTACAGAAATTCATTGTGTACCGGAAAAGAAAAGTCTTTGCTGGTAAAAGAACCATTTTAGATTTAGCTCCAGCACTCAAAAAACACAAGGGGAACGAAAAATTCCTTCTACCTTGTAGCAATCTTGGCGCCCGACAGGTGTCTGCTTTCCTCAATGAGCATAGCTTCGATTGGAAAGACGCCATGATGTACCGTACAGTCAGCAGTGATCTGTCTGACTTAAGTGATGTTACTTACGACATATTAGTGTTCTTCAGTCCTTTGGGTATCACATCCTTGTATGAAAATTTCCCAACTTTCGAACAGAATGAAACACGCTTGGCTATTTTTGGAAATAGTACGAGTCGTGCCGTCGAGGATCATGGCTTGACAATTAATATCAAAGCGCCAGCGCCAGAAGCGCCGTCGATGACAATGGCCTTGGAAAATTACTTGTCTCGCTCGAATAAGAACGACTAATGGAGTCAGTCTTAACTTACTAGGCTCCTTGTAAAACTAAACGCTAGAAGACTTAAAGAAATTTCTAATCGTAGGCCCTGATCATTAACTTGTCAGGGCCTTTGTATATCAGCTATGATAGATTTCATCGATCACCTTCAGGAACGATTAAAAGCCCCCTTACCAGGGAGACCGGCTCAATATAGTCTCGCACATGCAGATCGACAGGATCGCTCTATTATACCCGATAATGCCAAACTAGCAGGTGTCCTAGTCCTGTTTTACCCCAAAAATAAAGGCTGGCATGTCGTGCTGATAGAACGAACCTCTAGGTATGTCAAAGACCGACATAAGGGACAAATTAGTTTCCCCGGGGGGCGACACGAAGAAAGTGATAGGTCCATGATCGATACGGCCTTGAGAGAAGCTGAGGAGGAAGTAGGCGTCAACCCTACTCAAGTAGAAATATTGGGTCCATTGAGTGATTTATATATCCCGGTGAGTAATTTCCATGTATTTCCACAAGTGGGCTTCACCACAGAAGCGCCCAAATTCGTCCCCCAACCCACAGAGGTGCAAAGCATCCTGGAAGTTCCCTTCGACCTATTTCAAACGCCTGACGCCCTACAACGTATGGATATGCCAATCTACAATGGCCTTATTCTTCCTGATGTACCTCATTTTAAAATATTTGGCAAGGTAGTTTGGGGAGCTACAGCCATGATGTTGGGCGAATTATTAGAAGTGGCAAAGAAGAAGTAAAAGCACTTTATTGTAAGAATAGACATGAATCATCCTGAATAGTGACACGGTCAAAATTCAGGATGAACTCCTCTTAGAGCATGTTTGGGCAGGCCTTAATTGCCTCCAAGCGGCAAATTATTTCGAGCTTAGACAAGGCAAAAAACGTAGGGCCCCACTTTAATGAGTCCCTCTATAATAACTTGATGCAATTCTATTAGCTTTTACTGTCATTGCCATAAATGTTCCTCCTGCATCATCCTGCCATTCATAAATGAGGTTTCCTTCTGTACTAACTTTATTAGATAAGGCAAAAGTCCAGTTTTTGGAAGAAATGGATAGGGTTTGACCGGCTAGTCCACTGCCAGCACTGCCTGAAGATGTACCATCTTTCGAGTAAAAGACGGGATTAAAGTCATCTACTCCGTAACAATTACCTTGATAACTGGCAGATATGCTAAATGGATGAGGCTTTCCTGCAAAAACTTTCCATTCCAGTTTATCTACATCGGCATATTGAAGACAAGGAATACCTCCTTGCTCCTCTGGCATAATGGCCCAAACCATCCCCCCTCCATAATCAAACTCTACAATATATTGGTCAGAATAGTACACCTTATTATTAGCATTGGTGTCGACAATTCTTATCTCTCCACCAAAGGTCTGGTAAAAACAATTGTCATTTTGTCCACCTGCTACCGCTATGCCTCCTGGATCTGGCGTATCGATTTCATTCCAACTACTATCCCCATTGCTCCAGTACAATTTTGCTCCTCCTCCATCAGGATCCGGAGTAATTGACAATATCCATACTGTTCCATCTTCTGAAACAGAAATACTCATGGCAAAATTTTCATCTGACATTGTGTGGACTTGACCACTCGTATCGACAGCAAAAACTTGGTAATTGTTGTTGATCCCCCACAGCGGATACTGATTCCCTTTTGTGTTAGACATACGAAAGTTATTATTTAGATAATTAAAAAGATAGAACTCCTTTTGTTATTGGAGGAAACTTATACTGTGAGAATTGAGAAGATGAGATTTACTTGCACTCGCAATATATAAAATCATAAGATCAGATGCAATACAAATAGTAAAAATTATATATATAAAGTCATAATTTAGTTGTTTATCGCTTTTTAGTATCTTGTGAACGCTATGAAGCAGCTGCTCAAACGACTGTTATTGTTCACGCTTTGCTTGTCTTATGGGATCGCAGGATGGTGCACCTATAAGGTCAGTGGGAAAGTCAACTTAGGGGAAGAATGGCAACCCAAAGTATTCATGGCAATGGTAGAAAAATTGTCAGATTACTACCGGGCCAGCCCCGATTTAATTGTCGATATAGCAGTGGTTCAAAAGGATGGTTCTTTTGTCTTAGAAGGCAAACAATTGCCAGAAGAAAATCGCTTCTATCGGCTCTATCTCATGAAAGAGCAAAATACAGATTATGATGCTTGCCTTTATGTAGGAGGTGACGATCACAACTTTATTCATCTCATCCTCAACAATTATAGTGAAGTCGAAATCATAGCGGATAGTACCTACTATTCGCCTTTTGGGAACTATCAGGTGCATGGGGATAAAGGCAATACATTAATGAGACAGCTCGCTCGGATGGTCTATCCTAGTTTTTACTTTTACCAAATTCGGTTCCCGACCGAGTTAAAACTATCCGAAGAAAAACTCTTCAATGATTTAAAGCTATTTGCTGATACCTGCGGCAATGATATGGCAGCCCTCGCAGCGATGGCCAACATAGACATGGAGGCCACATATGAATTGGATTCGACCTTCTTCAAAACCTTTGGCCAACGATTGAAGGCGAGCATGCCCAATGATGTTTATACCGAAAATTATTTGCGGAAACTTTATTATTTCGACACCCCTCATACTTCTTATATCCCATCTTGGGTGTGGTGGATTATGATCATCCAATTTATCACCATTGCTGGGCTAGCTATTGGATTACTGCAACCTAATCGATCCCATGCATCACCCGCCCATGCACAGACATCAAGTTCACCTCCTGTGCTGGTAGAGAAACTCACCGCTAAAGAGCAAGAGATTTTCGACCTTATATTAGCGGGTAAATCCAATAAAGAAATAGCCAATGCGCTCTTCATCGAAGTCAGTACCGTCAAGACGCATATCAATAAAATCTACGGCAAACTGAATGTCAAGTCACGCAAAGAAGTGATTCAATTAAAGCAACTCCATACAACATAAGCATTGCCCAAATTAGGTTATTGTTGTAGCAATTGTCGTAGCTCCTTTTTGAACACGGGATTAAATAAGGCACCACGATGACTTTCCCCCTCCAAGGTAAATAGCGTAGTTAAACTAGCATTAAGTTCCTTTATCTTTTGGGAAGAATCAAAAGGGATAACATTGTCTTCCGTGCCGTGAAACAAGGCAATGGGCCGCTTTATTTTAGGAATCCACTTACTGCTTTTCAATGGATACTTAATTAAAAAATTGGGAACGATGGGTGCCCACCTGTTTTTCAGGTTAATCATACTAAGATAGGGAGCTACGAGTATTACTTGCTTTGGATTGTTGTGGGCTGCTAGATGGGTCGCCATCCCCGTGCCTAAGGAATAGCCCAGTATGATAATATTATCTTCTTGATAGTGTTGCTTCAAAAAAGCATAAACCTTTTGGATATCCTCGTGCATTTCAGATTCAGCGGTAATCTCCCCATCACTTTTCCCGTAGCCGCGATAATCAGGCATAAATATATCGTAGCCATTCCCCCTCATTGCTCTTGTTTGACGCAGACACCGACGATTTGAGCCTCTGTTGCCATGTAGGTAGAGCACGACTCCTTTAGCATTGGGTTCTTTGATCCATAGGGTATTGAGTTTTATGCCTTCATCGACCACTATATCCAATTCTTCTCCCAAGCTGAATTGATGATTATCTGGTAATAGTTGCGGTCGGAAAATAATTTTGTCTTGGTATAAATACAGCCCTATGCAGCCTAAAAGGTACAGGCCTCCGAGTACGATCCCTATTTTTTTAAATATCCTCATCCTTAGCTATTTCATGAATTGGTTCTGGCATAAATAGTAGGAACGTAATATTGTGGAACAAAAATTTAGCCTTGAAGGTTGTTAATGATATTCAAATATCTTTGAAAAATCACCCACCTTATACAATTCTTTTCGCAAATTTGCGCTGTCAAGATAAGTAAAGAAAATTATCCTATCAATAAGATGATTTTTTCTTTGGTATAGCCACATATTCTGTTCTTTGAATGAACAGGTATTTCACAAAAAAGATTCATTCCTTAAGGCTTAGTGATGAGGCACAAATAAAATACACAACTATGCTTTATCTACCCCTCATTACTTATCGAGACCAGCATAGAATTAACAAGACAAAAACACAGCGAGACTATTCGATAGTCGAGCTTTTCTCCTCTTCTATCCATCTTGGACTACATTTTACCGTATTCGCTTTTATAGATACTATGAAGGCGCTATCGGCTTATTACCACTAAACGATATTGCACCTATGCCCTACCAATCACCTTGGCTGCTGCTTATGCTTTTGCTAAGTATAAGCAACTTGGCTGCCAATAATGGAAAACTAGGAGAAATTCCAAGTCTTGAAATCAAACGTACGCAAGAAAAGATCACCTTAGATGGCGTCCTAAATGAGGAAGCCTGGTTTGAAGGCACCCCTGCTAAGGATTTCTGGGAAAACTTCCCAACGGATTCCACCTTATCTCCGGTACAGACCGAAATCTACATGACCTTTGATGATCAGAACCTATACATTGCGGCCAAATGTTATTCCGTTGGCAAAGACTATGTGATCTCTTCTCTTCGAAGAGATTTTAGGGCAGGAGGAAATGATAACATTACCTTTCTCATCGATCCTTTTAATGATCGTACCAATGCCTTTGTTTTTGGCATGAATCCTTATGGTGTACAGCGCGAGGCGCTCATCTCGAATGGAGGTAATGATGGGGATGATTTTGACGAATCCTGGGATAATAAATGGAACGGAGTTTCTAAAATAAATGATGGATATTGGGTTTGTGAATTGGCCATTCCTTTTAGCACTTTGCGTTTTAAGGAAGGACTAAGAGAATGGAAATTTAACAGTTATCGCTTTGATACACAAAGCAACACACGTTCCACTTGGCACCGCATCCCTCAAAATCAAATTATCATGAGCTTGGCTTATATGGGTAATATGATCTTTGAGGAAGCACCCCAAAAACCAGGAGCAAGTATTGCCATCATTCCCTACCTTACGGGAGGACTTAGCAAAGATTTTGAAACCGAAACGCCCACTAAAAACCAATCTAACTTCGGCGGGGATGCCAAGATCAATGTTACCCCCAGTCTCAACCTAGATTTGACCATTAATCCAGACTTTTCACAGGTAGAAGTGGATCAGCAGGTGGTCAACCTCGACCGCTTTGAGATATTTTTCCCTGAACGGCGGCAATTTTTCTTGGAAAATGCCGATCTCTTTGGACGCTTTGGCGAAGATCGAGTCAATCCGTTTTTCTCTCGCCGTATTGGTTCAGCTAGGGCAAAATACCTCGATGAAGAGGGGGATGAAAGCAGCAAGAACATTCAAAGTCCGATTTTATATGGTGCCCGATTAAGCGGTAAGGCCGATGAGAATTGGCGGATAGGTTTATTGAATATGCAAACTGCACAGGAGAAAGACTATGAATTACCGTCCTATAACTTCACGGTTGCAGCGGTTCAACGCAAAGTATCTAGCCGTTCTAATATCGGTATGATCTTCGTCAATAAGCAAGCCCTCACGACTGATTTTAATCGGGATTATTACGATGAATATAATCGAAT
>Ga0070729_10002887_pt1 | contig 21073 bp, 14 predicted proteins | sample tdDd472_FD_66725 | JGI IMG/M metagenome (GOLD analysis project Ga0070729, IMG submission 66725) | Marine sediment microbial communities from the Atlantic coast under amendment with organic carbon and nitrate - tdDd47.2 | ecosystem: Environmental > Aquatic > Marine > Coastal > Sediment | place... | reverse complement strand
GCCGGGATAGTGATTTCACGGGGCAGAGGGGTCGTTTTTTTACTATGAATCGTTTTTATATTGATAATAGGCCATTTTTGGCTGCGTCATTGACCGAGGCGGGCCCGTGAAAACGCAAATTTTGACCCGAAATGGCCCGTGATTTGCAAAGTGCGTCCCGAGGAAAAGAAGTCAATTACGATGTTCTGGTGATTATTTCCTGCAATATTTGAGGTGATGACGCGCCGCGTCACGAGGAAACGGAAGGGGGACGTTAAAAGGGGATTTTAAAGTCCGGTATGCCGTGAAGTATGGTGCGATGTGGTTTGCGATATAATGGCGGCAAATTGGGGGGAGGTGATTTCTTCACAGGCCACCCTTCGAGACAGCCGCCGCTATCCTGAGGAACAAAACATCCTCAATGTTTTGTGTCTCGAAGGACGGCGGCTTCCTCAGGGAATGACCTGTGGTGATGATTTGCCTTGTCTGCACAGCCTCCCGACCCCCGCATTTTACCGGGGTTTGGCTCAACAGCTATTCCCCGGCATGGATTCCCGCTTTCGCGGGAGTGACGGTGGGGTGGTGTCGGGAATGCCTGCATTTTACCGGGCTGTATGGATTATTACCCGCTGTTCCCCCGTGTGGTTGGGAGGTAGGGGATGGCCCCAATACTGCGGGCTTCTTCCACTCTGGCCTCCAGATCCTTGATTTCTCCGATACGGAAGCGGGACAGCGGCCCCTCCGGGTCCAACCCTACTTCATCCCGGAACCACTCATCTAAATGTTCAGGCACGGGATAACCTTTATGCTGCATGTAGGTCAGCAGCGCGAAATCACGGGTGATAAAGCTCCGGGGTTTCGTATCAAAGATACCGTGTGGGGTATCAAGTCGTCGTTTTTTCGGGGTCTTTGTGTCGCCTTCGGTCAGAAAAAGGTCGCCGGGCAGGGGCGGGTGATCGCGGTCCAGAAGCGGGAACGTGGTTAATATGCGGGCATATTCCGGTACGGTCAAACCGTAGAGGTCTGCCACGATAGCGTCGATTTCAGCCCGTAAAACAGCACGCTTCCACAGGTCGCGCTCTGCACTGTCGTAAGTCCAGGGCTTATCAGGGAACACTTCATTCCAGTACGGTGCCAGCTCCGGCGTGGTGCATGAGAGTTGTAAGACTTGTTCTTGAATATTAAATTCCCTCGATAGCACTTGTTTGGGGAAGGGGGAAGGGATCATTGATAAGAAGTTCCAAGTCATACTGTTGCTAACCCGCATCCGTATTAAATAGTCATATACGAAAGAATTAAATATAGCCGTAGCTGCAAGCATTGTAGCACTGTCTGGGAGGATCAAGAATGGTACTTTATGACCAGCGATGTTATGAGGCCCAATAGCAGCACCAAGGCTGGTCCTTTCATTGGTTGCACCAGTTACATCTAGGAAACCCATGCGGTAAGGAGCAGATACTGTTGCCTCTACAGGGCTAACGAAGACTCTTGAACGAAGAAATTTATTATTAATTACTAGCTCACTCCAAATTGCCTTTCGCCCTTCACCGCTGATATACTGCTTTTGTGCGTGGTCAAAGTTGTGAACCATTCGACCCTCATACAGCGCAGTATACTCCGAAGTGGGAAAAATACGGAAGTGGTCTTCGGTAAAACGGCTGCCCTTTTTACTGGCCAAGGCGATGTCTTCGGGGTGGATATACCATTGCATTGCTTGGCCGTGAATCTGGCCTTCGCGCTGCTGATATCCCCGGCTCTGGTAGAATTTATCAGAGGCGGCAACCCAGTATTCGCCACCCTCGGGTAGCGTATTAGAGATACCCGCTACTTTACCGGGCCCGGTAATTTCCTGTTTCCATGTGCCATCCGGCTGCCGTACCGGCAATACCCGGGTAAAGCCCCGGCGTTGCATCCATTCCCGGTTTTTAAACAGCCAAGCAGCAGTGGTCATATTGAGATCGCCCTGCTGATACCTTATGGCCCAACCATTTTCAGGGTCGCCCAGTGGTTTGAGATGCGGCGTGCTGTGCAGTTTTTCCACCAGGGCCCGCTCGCCATCATTTTTTACGTCCAGCAGGGCAAGGGTTTCAGGGCTGATTTGATCTACGAACTCTCTCGTTAAGGGCAAAACCCTCTCCGGCTGTCCGCCAAACAATACATCCGGCTCCCGCAGCATGAAGGCCGCCGGAATTTCCTGTCTCTTTTTGGGGGGTTCTTTCTTAAAAACTACTGCTGTAAATTTGAAACGTGAATCAATAGAAAATGCCCACTTGCGGTAGTTTTCAAAGGTGTACAGGCTTTGCAGGGTGCATTCATCGAACAGGTAACGGCGTAACCCTGTACAGCCCTCTGCCTGCCAAAGGGTACAGGGCACCAGATAACCGATGTTTCCGCCCGTACCGGCGCATTGTGATGCTCGTTCTATGAAAAACTTAAACAGGTCAGGATGACCCAAACTGCGTTTTTTTCCTATTGTAGCCACTTGGTGGCGGTATAGCCCACTTTTCTTTAAAAATGAAATGCTCTTGTTAAGGGTATCCTCATATTGCGCCCAGTCTTTTACTAATTCAGGTTTGTCTTTTTCCAGGCGTGTAATGAGGGCGTTCAGGCTTGCCCCTTGGGTATTGGCCACTTCATCGCTAAATGGACCATAAAAATGCCTCTTTTCGACAATGATCTTATCCCAGGGCGGATTGCCAACAACCGCACTAAAACCAAAGCCGTCCTTTGGTGCACCATGTTCATCAAAGGCTACTTCCGGGAATTCAAGCTGCCAGTGGAAAAACCGGGTAGGCCGTGGACCATAGCCTTCATTTTTAGACTGCTGCAGGGCCTGTACCAGCGGGTTGCTCTGTACCTTTGCCAGTGCTTTTGCCCGTTTGGTATTGTTTGTGATTTCACAGATGTTTCTAACTTCTCTATAGAAGTTGCCAAAATCAATACTTGTAGCCTTATCTGGTTCCACTAAAAACCACTGTGCGCACCACAGGTCTGCAAGCAAGCGGTGGGCTGCAAGTTGCCTGCTTACAGACTCCTCATAGGCCAGACGTTTTGCTTTAATATCTTCCGGGCGGTCAGAGGGCTTATTAAGAGTCTTGCCGATGAATGAACGGAGCTCTCCAAAAAATGTGTGATTTATGGGGAATGGCAGGTTTAAATCATCTGCACGTTTTTTTCTTTTTTGGGCGGTTTTAACATCTACCCACGAGTATCCTTTTTTGGTCTCCTTTAGTTGCAAGCCAAGTGTGGAAAGGTCTTCAAGTGAAACACCAATCAGGCTGTTACCACATTTAAGGTGATGATCAAGGAAGGACAGCGGCTTGTCCTTTTGTGCGGTGTAGAGCCACAGGGCTACTTTAGCCAGTTCCACTGACATGGGGTTGTAGTCCACGCCGTAGATGCAGTTTTCTGCTACTTTGCGTTTCCAGTAGGCCATTTCACCGGGGCCGTTGTCCGCCGGTGCGCCTTCGTCCACGGGGTCGCAATGGGTTGTCAGGTATGCGGCAAGAACATCTACAGCCTTAACCAGGAAGTGACCACTTCCCATGGCCGGGTCGAGGACTTTCAGGGCCAGTATCTTTTCCGGGTCGTCGTCGCAGGCTTCCAAAAGCGGGTTTACTGTTTTTCGGACAAGGTGATCCACAAGGCTATCCGGTGTGTAGTACGAACCGCTGGCTTTGCGCTCGCCTTTCTGGTTTACCAATTCCAAATAGGAAAGTTGATTGGCATCTATTTTAAGTGTAAGCCGTTGCTCCAGCAGTCCTTCATAAATGTCTCCAAGGTCTCGGACATCAAGATCTGCATAAGGAACTGGTTCCTCAAGATTTTCTTTTTGATAGATGAGACCCCTGAGAATAGCGTACAGGGTGTCATCATCCAGTTTCAGACGGCTTAATTCCTTGTGAATCTCTGGATTAAAGAGACCACCGTTATAGGCGGGTATTTCTGTGTTTTCATTCCCCTGATCAATTGCCCTGAAAAGGTTTTCGAGTGCTCCAAAGCCAGCCGTAACACGGGCCCGGTAAGTGCGCTCAAGTGAACAAAGTTGAGCAAAAATCGCCTTTGTCGAAAGGATTTTGGCATACGGGGTTTCTGCTCCCAATTTTGTTTCCATGGGGAGCAGGTTTTGAGCTTCTGCCTTGAGGATAAACAGCAGGCGGTACAGGAAGGTCAGGGACAACTCGCGCAGATGGTCCAGTTCTGCCTGGGATGGTGTTTCGCTATACCCATTTCCGGGGTAACGCCAGAAGCCATTGGTGATAGCCTCCACTGCTTTGTGAGCCTGCTCCCGCAGAATATCCCGCACTTTTCTTGTGTCGGCTTCGCTTTCACTTTCGATTTTATCCAGCACACCGCCTGCTACAGCCGGTACACCGAATAGATTCCAAAACAAACGGAAAGTTTCCAGTGCTTCTGTGGTAATCCCGGTTTCGCGCAGGTCTTCAAGAAATATTACAAGGTTAAAATGTACATGCTCCTGTACCTTACCTTGGCGCATAAGTCGCCATACCCGACCATTGGTAAGGATTCCCCATTTTTTTTGATAGCCTCGCAAATAGCGCTCAACCTGATGCAGATCATCTATTGCAGTGGTTACCGAACGCCCCTTTTTGGTCCGCCTTTTTTTTTCTACATCCGGGTCATCGGCTCCCACGCCTTTATCAAAGCGCTTTGCATCTAAGATGAATTGCGCCCCATGACAAAACCTGATGCCGTTGGGAGTGCCTTTTTTTTGCAGTTCTGCTTCTAAGTTGGCATGGTCGCGAATGGCTCTGTCGGAAAACAGGACCATGTCAGGCCTTTGATTTAGTGATTTTACTTCCCCGGCAATACTGGAAGACAAGCGCAGAGTACGGTTGCTGGAAACCGAATAGCCGAGAATGGTTTCCAGTATAGGTGTAATGAAAACCTTCTCAATCTCGATCTCCGAAGAATACCTGATGGGTATGAACCCCTCAGGCAGTCCATCAAAAGGCAAGGGAACAAGCTGGGTTCTGTCTGCCCTCATAAACTGATTTCGTACACGTTCCCATAAATCCAAGAGCGTTTGTAGCCGCTGGGCACCGTCCTCCGGGAGGTCGTGCAGGACTTTTTTAGGGTCGGCGAGTACACCTTCAAAGTATGAGCTGGTAAAAAGACCGCCGTTGACAATATATCTGGACATGGGGAATCCTTACTTCTTATGGCCATAGTTGTTACTTGAAAGCTCTTTGTTTATATCGGAATAATATGCTGATGGCAAGCATATACCTATGGGGCTTCAATAATTTGTAGCATCAACTCGTAAATGAGCCCCGGCGATGCTCCGCTCTATTCCCGGGCATGGATTCCCGCTTTTCCCGGCATGTCGGATTAGAATTTAATCCGACCTACTACTATTCCCGCCCATGGATTCCCGCTTTCGCGGGAATGACGGCAGGGGGGGAGTCACGGGAAACCCTGTATTTTTCAAGGGTTTTGGTGCAGGGGGTGCCACGGTCTTTCACCGGAGGTGAATGGCCGTGCCAACGTTACTTCAGAAGAACACACTGCCATCGATCCTGCGGCTCGAAGACAGTGGCACCCACATAAGGGTTTATGAACTTTCCCGCCACCCTTCGAGACGCCTTCGGCTCCTGCGGGGTAGCGGAGTGAGGGGTAATAGCACCCGGCGTCCCTTGCATCTCGTGGCTCCGCTCCATTCCCGGGCATGGATTCCCGCTTTTCATTATAACCTCACTCCAACTCTCTCCATGAATGGAGAGAGCGGAAATGAATGCCCCGGCATATAATCGTGACAATCCATAAAGCCTTTCTCCATTTATGGGGAAAGGTTTGGATAGGGGTTGCCAGGAATGACGGTAAAGGGAATGACGGAAGGGGGGGACATATTCTTATCTGCGGGTACACAGGTGGCTTATGTAGGCATACTGTCTCACAGTGGGAAAAAAGTTGCATAAAAAACCGGGAGAGGGTACAGTTATACGTCGAGTAGATATGGGAAGCAACAGCAGGACGTGGAGATATTATGCCTCGAAAGCGGGCCACCACTGAAGAGACACCGGTTGTACGCCGGGAGGATATATTACCGGACATGGGAGACGCCGGGAGCAGCGCCTGTCTGGTGACCATTTACGGTCCCAATCTGGGCAGCCGCTTTGTGCTGGACGGCGTGCGGGAAATCGTGGTGGGCCGCGAGCCCCCAAGCGAACTGGTGATCCCCTCCATGGTCATCTCCCGGGAGCACGCCCGGCTGTACTTTAGCAAGGGCTTTTACTTTGTGGAGGATCTGGGCAGCACCAACGGGACGTTTTTAAATGATACCCGGGTGGAAGTGCCGGTGCCGTTGCAGATCAACGACCGCATTCGCCTGGGCACGGTGATCCTCAAGTTTCTCACCGGCGGCGACATTGAAAACCTCTACCACGAGGAACTCTATAATGTCAGCATCACCGACGGTCTGCTGGGCATTCCCAACCGGCGGGCGCTGTCCGCGTTTTTAGACAAGGAAATCAGCCGGGCCCGGCGTCACGAGCGCCCCTTGTCCCTGCTGATGTTTGACATCGATTTCTTCAAAAAGATCAACGATACCTGGGGCCATCTGGCGGGCGACACGGTGCTCAAGGAGCTCATCAGTCTGGTAAGCCCCAAAATCCGCAAGGAAGAGATGCTGGCCCGCTGGGGCGGCGAGGAGTTTGTCGCCGTGCTGCCGGAAACGGATCACATGGGCGCGGTGTCGGTGGCGGAGAAAATCCGCAGCGCCGTTGAAGAGCACAGCTTTTATTTCCAGGACGAGATCATCAAAATCACCGTCAGCGTGGGCGTGGCCACCTGGGACGATGTGTTCCCGGACGCCAACGCCTGGATACGGCAGGCCGACGAGCGGCTGTACCACGCCAAAACCCACGGGCGCAATCTGGTCATCGGCCAGCACGCCACCCTGTCGCTGTCCACCGGCGAGGAGTAGCCGGTGTTCGACCTGGCAGACCTCGCGGACTTTGTCTACGAGGATATCTTTACCCATACCGACCCTGAAAGCGGGCTGACCCTGGTGCTGGTCATCAACGACACCACCCTGGGCCCGGCGTTGGGCGGCACCCGGTTTCGCTATTACCCCAATAATCAGGACGCGCTGTACGATGTCATGCGCCTGAGTCAGGCCATGACCTGCAAGGCGGCGCTGGCGAATATTCCCTTTGGCGGCGGTGCTGCGGTGATCCGCGCCCCGGAAGGCCGCTACGACCGCACCGCCATGATGGAGGCCTACGGGCGGTTTCTCAACAGCCTGGAGGGGGCCTTCACCACCTACGAGGACAGCGGCACCCGTATAGAGGATATGGACTTTTTACAGGAGATTTCTCCCTTTGTGGCCGGGGTTTCCGACGCCCGGGGCGGCAGCGGCGATCCCGCCACCTTTACCGCTACCGGGGTGCTGCGGGCCATCGAAGCCTGTGTGCATCATGTCTACGGCGCGGATTCTCTGGCCGGACTGAAGGTGCTGGTGCAGGGGGTGGGGCATGTGGGCTCCCGGGTGGCCCGGCGGTTGATCCGCTACGGCTGCCGGTTGACCATTACGGATTTTCACCCGGAAAAATGCGACGAACTGGCGTACGAGCTGGGGGCGGACGTGGTGCCCTGGGATTCCTGCATCGACGCTGATGTGGACGTATTTGCTCCCTGCGGCATTGGTCCGGTGCTGCATCCGGGGACCATCGGCAACCTGCGGGCGAAGATTGTCTGCGGCGCCTGCTCCAACGTGCTGGGACGCCCGGAAGACGCTTTGGAAGTCCACCGCCGGGGGATTGTCTATGCACCGGATTACGTGGCAAACGCCGGAGCTTTGTTTAATGTGGCCACGGAACTGACGGGCTACAGCCGCTCCAAGGCGACCATATTAACCAACGGCATCTATAATACTGTAGAGCGGATTCTGGATATCTCCGACGAAACCGACACCCCCACCGCCGAGGTGGCGGACAACATGGCCCGGGAAAAACTGGAAGCCGTGCGCCGCGAGCGTGAGGAACGGGACTGAGAGGGAAGGGAAGGCATGGAATCTGACTTTTGCGTGATACTGGTAACCGCGCCGGACCGTGAGGTGGCCGGGGCCATTGGCCGGGCCCTGGTGGAGGCATCGTTAGTGGCATGCGCCACCCTGCTGCCCGGGGCAACATCTATATACCGCTGGGAGAACACGGTGCACGAGGACACGGAAGTGCAGATGATTCTCAAGGCCACCCGGGGCAAGTTCGATGATATTGTCAGTAAAATCAGAGGCATACATCCCTATGATGTGCCGGAGATCATCATGCTGCCCATCACCGGGGCCACGGCGAGCTATCTGGCCTGGATCGATGAGGTCGCCGGAGAGGACGCCGGAGGGTAAGCAGACAAAAACACCTTTGGCCGCCGATTTTTCCACCCCCCGGTAACCAGTACGTTTTTATGCTTTTTTTCAGTGTTCCAAACACCAAAAAAACTTGACACGGAAAATCACTTTTGCTAACAGTGATAGACCGTGCTGAATTAGCTTGGATATATTGTATTTATATTACAGTAGAAAGTGAGAGTCTGGGCAATGGACCAGAACGAAAAAATCGTATCGTTGAGCTTTGTTGTAGCAGCTTTGATCGTATGGTTTGCCATGGGTCGCTTCTTTCAGGAGATGATGATTGTGGCCAGCATACGCGATCCATTATGGAATACCTTTATGCCGCTGAGCCGCATTCTCGGCCTGGCCGTGGGCGGTGGCGTGCTTGTATATCTGTTTAAGGCCACCCGGCCCCACGACTTTGCCATGGATGTTGTCGCTGAGCTGCGCAAAGTGACATTCCCCACGTTTGACGAAGTACGTGCAGCCACTATCGTCACCATTATTCTGGTTATCGTCATCACCTCCCTTTTGGGCGTGTTCGATTACCTGTGGAGTGGCGTGACGAGTCTGATCTACAAAGCCTGAGTTTCCTGGCACGAACAGGACAAGGAGCCGGACAATGGCCGAAATGAAATGGTATGTTGTGCACACCTATTCCGGGTACGAGCAAAAAGCTCAGAAGAATCTCCTGGAAAATATCAGGCGGATGCGCCTTGAGGATTGCTTTGGTGAAATCCTGGTTCCCACCGAACAGGTAGTGGAATCCACTGGCAAGGAAAAGCGCACCACCACCCGTAAGTTCTTCCCGGGGTACATCCTTGTGGAAATGAAACTCACGGAACGTGCATGGCATTGTATTAAGGATACTGACCGGGTCACCGGTTTTGTTGGCAACGCCACAAACCCGCCCCCGGTTCCGGAACACGAAATTCAGCGCCTGAAGGCGCAAATGGTCGAAGGTACCGCCAAGCCCAAACCGGTCTTCTCCTACGAAGAAGGTGAAGCCGTGCGGGTTACTGATGGTCCCTTCGGTGGATTCAGTGGAGTCGTTGAGGAGGTGAAACCCGATAAAGGACGCGTTATTGTTAGCGTATCCATTTTTGGCCGGGCAACACCGATTGAACTCGACTTTTCGCAGCTCGAAAAGGAGTAACCCATGGCAAAGAAAGTAGTTGGTCAGATTAAGTTGCAGCTTGAGGCCGGTAAGGCGAATCCCGCCCCCCCGGTCGGTCCTGCGTTGGGTCAGCATGGCCTGAACATTATGGACTTCTGCAAACAGTACAACGCCCGCACCCAGAAGTATCTGGGCCAGATCATCCCCGTGATGATCACCGTGTTTGCGGACCGTTCCTTCAAATTCGAAATCAAAACCTCTCCCGCATCCCGGCTTCTGATCAAGGCCGCCGGTGTTGCAAAAGGTTCCGGTGAGCCCAACAAGCTCAAGGTCGGCAGAGTCACCCGTGAGCAGGTACTTGAGATCGCCCGCACCAAGATGCAGGATCTCAATGCTTACGATGAAGAAGCCGCATTCAAAATTATCGCCGGTACCGCCCGCTCCATGGGCATTGACGTTGTGGACTAACGGGAGGTTATCATGGCATTTCGTGGTAAAAAGTATGATGCGGCCCTTGAAAAAATCGACCGCCAGAAAAAGTATTCCCTGGACGAAGGCCTTGACCTGCTCAAGGAAGTCCATTACTCCAAAGCCGACGGCACCGTGGAAATCGCAGTACGCCTGGGTGTTGACCCCCGTAAATCCGATGAAATGATCCGTGGCGCCGTAGTGCTGCCCGCCGGTACCGGCAAAAACGTCCGCGTGCTGGTCTTCGCCAAGGGCGAAAAAGAGGCCGAAGCCAAGGCCGCTGGCGCCGATTTTGTCGGCAGCGACGACCTGGTGGAAAAGATCAAGGGCGGATGGCTGGACTTTGACAAGGCCATCGCCACCCCGGACATGATGAAAGACGTTGGTAAGCTGGGTCGTATCCTGGGTACCCGCGGTCTGATGCCGAACCCTAAAGTCGGCACCGTTACCTTTGAAGTCGAAAAGGCTGTCAAGGAACTGAAGGCCGGTCGTGTGGAATACCGTGTTGACAAAGCCGGTAACATTCACGCCGGTGTGGGTAAAGTAAGCTTTACCAAAGAAAATCTGCTGATCAACATCGCCAATCTGCTGGACGCCCTGGTGAAGGCCAAGCCCGCCGCCGCCAAGGGAACCTATTTCCGGTCCTTTACCATTGCTACTACTCATAGCCCTGGTATTAAGCTGGATACCAACCAGATCAATGATGTTGTTCGCGACGCTCAGCTCGGCTGAACGTAGTACGTAAAACAGACGTCGTATCCTGTCGGAGAAGTTGGGTCCCTTTTGGGATAAAGGCCTGCCGGGTCGCCCGCGGAGACGGAAGATGGTGAATGCTGTCTCTCCTTTCTTTGATGGGGAACGTGATACCATAACCCTTGAGCCTTGAAAGGAGGTTCCGTGAACCGAGAAGAGAAACAGCTGGTCATCGATAGGTGGCACGAGCGTTTCAGCAAGGCACAGGCGGTGATGCTCACCAATTATCAGGGGCTGAATGCCCATGAAATGGGTGATCTGCGTCGCCAATGCCATGAGGGTGGTGTGGACTTTGTTGTCCTGAAAAACACCCTTGCCAAGCTGGCGCTCAAGGAAACACCCTTCGAGAATCTCGGAGAGGATCTGAAAGGTCCCGTCGGTTGGGCCGTTGGCTACACCGACGAGGTCGAGGCCGCAAAAGTCATTACCAAATACTCCAAGGACTCCAAAAATAAACTGGAAGTCTTGGGTGGTGGTATTATCGGCAAAACCCTGGACGCCAAAAGCGTCGAGGCCCTGTCGAAACTGCCGGGTCGTGATGAAATGCGCGCCATGTTCCTCAACCTGCTTAACGCCGTACCCACGAAGTTCGTGCGTACCCTTAACGAGATTCCCGCAGGTATCGCCCGCTCCATTGACAAGCGGCGTGCCGCCATGGAAAACAACTAAACCTAACATTAAAAATATCAGGAGATTAGCACTATGTCCGTGACCAAAGAACAAGTACTGGAATTTCTGGATGGCCTGAGCGTACTGGAACTGTCCGAGATCGTGAAAGAACTCGAAGAGCGCTGGGGCGTCTCCGCCCAGGCAGCCGTTGCCGTGGCCGCCGCCGGTCCCGCCGTCGCCGCCGAATCCGAAGAAGAGAAGACCGAATTTGACGTCATCCTCGAAGACTTTGGTGCCAAGAAAATCAACGTCATCAAAGCCGTCCGCGCCATCACCGGCCTGGGCCTGAAGGAAGCCAAAGAGATGGTCGAAGGCGCTCCGAAAGCCATCAAGGAAGCCACCACCAAAGACGACGCCGAAGCCGTCAAAAAGCAGCTTGAAGAAGCCGGCGCCAAAGTTACCCTTAAATAAGCACTGCATTATACCACTGCGGGCGTCGGGGTTCCGGCGCCCGCAGATTTTCAGATTTTTGTTTGACCAAGGAGTCTGACGCATGAGCGTAACCAACGCTAACGTTGTAGAGTTCTTAAGCAGTTTGAAAGTGGCTGATGCCGCAAAACTGATCAAGGAAATGGATGAACGGTGGTCCGGTGAGTCGGCCGCGGCCGAGCAGACCGAAACTTCGGACGACAAGTAACCCCGGGGCTGTCATTAGCATGGCATACCCGATGCGTCCGCTGAAAATGCGGCGTTATCAAATGGCAGGAATGGCGAAAAAGGAATTTTTCGCCTTATCCCCATTTTAAAAGACAACCTATCCGCAAGGAGTTGGCTATGTCGCTCACATCGCTCAGCCAGAAGAATTTCCGGGCACGCAATAACTTTGGCTCCATCAAGCCGGTGGTGGATATGCCGCAGCTCATTGAGTTGCAGAAAGAATCCTACGCCAACCTGCTGCAGCGCAATACGCCGCCCGAAGAACGCCAGAATGTCGGTATTCAGGGCGTGTTTAACAGTGTATTCCCCATCCAGGATTACAACGAGACCGCGCAGCTCGAATTTGTCAGCTACAGCTTCGAAGATCCGAAGTTTGACGAAGACGAGTGCCGTGCAAAGGGGCTGACCTATGCCGCCCCCATGCGGGTTATGATGCGTCTGGTGGTCTGGAACAAGGATGAGGAAACCGGCGCGTTGTCCCTTGGGTACATGAAGGAACAGGAAGTGTACTTCGGCGAAATTCCGCTGATGACCACCAACGGCACCTTCATTATCAACGGCAGCGAGCGGGTGCTGGTGAGCCAGTTGCACCGTTCCCCCGGCGCTTTCTTTGAAATTGACAAGACCAAGAGCACCTCTTCCAGGGTGCAGTACACCGGTCGGATCATCCCTTACCGGGGTAGCTGGCTGGACTTTGAATTTGATCATAAAGACATTGCCTATGTCCGTATTGACCGTCGCCGCAAATTGCCGGTAACGGTGCTTCTGCGGGCTCTGCCTTCGGCTGAAGTATTGAAATATTTCGCCAAGGGCGTGTTTGAGCTGCCCGAAAAAGTGAAATTCGGCCAGGACGCCGAGGAGCTGCTCAATTATTTCTATGACAGCGAAACGATTTATATTGACGGCAAAAAGGTGTACAAATCCGTCAATCCCAATCTGCTGCTGTCACAGGAAGCCTCCCTTGACGTGCGGGATCCCGAATCCCGTGAAATCGTCATCAAAAAGGGCCGCAAGTTCAGCCGCAGCACGCTGCGTAAGCTGGTGAACGCCAACATCGAACGTATTCCCATTACGGTGGATACCATTGTTGGTCGCTTTGCAGCCCACGATATTGTGGATGAAGGCACCGGTGAAGTCATTGTGGAATGCAATGAGGAAATCACCGAAGCAAAGCTGGAAGAGATCCATGCCCACAGCATCTCCGAATTCGAGGTGCTGTACATTGATGAGCTGCATGTTGGCCCCTACATCCGCAATACCCTGGTAGTCGACAAGATGGACGACGCCCAGGAAGCGGCAGTGGAAATTTACCGCCGCATGCGTCCCGGTGATCCTCCCACCGTTGAGGCCTCCAACCGATTCCTGTACAATCTCTTCTTCAATCCCGACCGCTACGACCTTTCCCGGGTCGGTCGCCTGAAGATGAACCATAAATACGATCTGGATGAACCCCTGGAGCGCACCATTTTGACGTCCGAGGATATCCTCGAAACCGTCAAGTATCTGGTGGACCTCCGTGACGGCCGCGGAAACATCGATGATATCGATCATCTGGGTAACCGTCGCATCCGCTCCGGTGGCGAGCTTCTGGAAAACCAGTTCCGTATTGGCCTGGTCCGCATGGAACGCACCGTGCGCGAGCGCATGGCCATTCAGGAAGTGGAAACCATGATCCCCAACGATCTGGTTAACTCCAAGCCTGTCAATGCGGTTATCCGTGAGTTCTTCAACTCTTCCCAGCTGTCCCAGTTTATGGACCAGACTAACCCGCTGTCGGAAATTACCCACAAGCGTCGTCTGTCCGCACTGGGACCCGGTGGTCTGACCCGTGAACGTGCAGGCTTTGAAGTCCGCGATGTTCATACCACTCACTACGGTCGTATCTGCCCCATTGAGACCCCTGAAGGTCCCAACATTGGTCTGATCATGTCCCTGGCAACCTACGCCCGGGTCAACGAGTTCGGCTTCATCGAGACTCCCTACCGGCTGGTTCGCAGCGGCAAGGTGTCCAACAAGGTGGTGTATCTCTCCGCTTTGGAAGAAGAAGAACACGTCATTGCCCAGGCCAACGCCCCCATCGCGGACAGCGGTCTTTTCGAGTACGACATGGTGACCTGCCGTATCAACGGCGACTTCTCCATGCGCCCCCGGGAAGAAGTGACCCTGATGGACGTTTCGCCCACGCAGCTGGTCTCCGTGGCTTCCGGTTTGGTTCCCTTCCTGGAACACGATGATGCCAACCGCGCACTGATGGGCTCCAACATGATGCGTCAGGCCGTGCCCCTGCTGTGCTCCCATGCACCGCTGGTTGGTACCGGTCTGGAAGAAAAAGCCGGCCGCGACGCCGGTGTCGTGGTTATTGCAAAACGCTCCGGTATCGTAAAGAGCGTTGACGCCAACCGCGTGGTTGTGCAGGTGGATCTGGCCGAGGACAGCGATTCCGCCGCCCAGGTTGACATCTACACCCTGGAAAAATTCAAGCGCTCCAACCAGAACACTTGCTTTAACCAGATTCCTTTGGTTGCGGTGGGTGACCGTGTTGAAATCGGCGACATTCTTGCCGATGGACCTTCCACGGACCGTGGCGAACTGGCTCTTGGCCAGAACGCGCTGGTGGCCTTTATGCCCTGGGGCGGCTACAACTTTGAGGATTCCATCCTCATTAGCGAGCGCATGGTCTCCGACGATGTGTTCACCTCCATCCATATTGAGGAATTCGAATCCCAGGCCCGTGACACCAAGCTGGGCCGCGAGGAAATTACTCAGGATATTCCCAATGTGGGTGAGGAAGCCCTCAAGGATCTCGATGAGAGCGGTATCGTTCGCATCGGTGCCGAAGTGAAACCCGGCGACATCCTTGTTGGTAAGATCACTCCCAAAGGCGAGACCCAGCTTTCGCCGGAAGAAAAACTGCTGCGGGCCATCTTCGGCGAAAAGGCCGGCGATGTGCGCGACACCTCTCTGCGGGTTCCCCCCGGAGTTGAAGGCACCGTCATCGGCGCCCGTGTGTTCACCCGCCGCGGTGAAGAGCTTGATGAGCGGAGCAAGGAAATTCAGCGCCAGGAAGAAATGCGGCTGCTGAAGGACCAGACCGACGAAATCAAGATCATCAAAGACTCCACCTATGGTAACGTGCGGCAGCTGCTCATGGGCAGCAAGGTCTCTCAGGGCCTGTCCACTGCCAAAGGCAAGGTGCTGGTAAGCAAGGGCCAGATGCTGACCGCAGAAGCCCTGAACGCCATTCCCGACCGCGATCTGCCCCGGTTGAAGCTTGTGGACGGCGCGGTGATTATGAAGCGCGTTGACCGCATGGTCGAACTCATGAGCCGCGAAGTCGAGTCGGTACGCGACGCCTTCAAGATAAAAATGAGCAAGCCCTTCCAGGGTGATGAACTGCAGCCCGGCGTTATCAAGGTTGTAAAGATCTACGTCGCCATCAAGCGCCGCCTGTCGGTTGGTGATAAGATGGCAGGTCGCCATGGTAACAAAGGTGTTGTCAGCCGCGTGCTGCCCCGCGAGGATATGCCGTATCTGGCCGATGGTACCCCGGTGGACATCGTGCTGAACCCCCTGGGTGTTCCCTCCCGTATGAATATCGGGCAGTTGCTGGAAACACACCTGGGCTGGGCCAGCCGTGAGATGGGCAAGCAGATTGCCCGCCTGATGGACGAAGGCATGGCCACCAGCAAGCTGAACAAGCATGTGAAGAACATGTACCGCGATCCCAAAGCCCGGCGCAAAATTGATCAGGGCAATGCCGAGGAACTGAAAAAGTACATCGGCGAAGAACTGTCCAATGGTCTGTGCGTTGCAACTCCGGTCTTTGACGGCGCCCCGGAATCGGAGATCAAGAATCTCCTGACCACCGCGGGTCTGCCCACCACCGGTCAGGCTGTGCTGTTTGACGGTCGCACCGGCGAACCGTTTTCCAAGCCGGTCACTGTGGGTGTCATGTACATGCTGAAGCTGCATCACCTGGTTGATGACAAGATTCACGCCCGGTCCATTGGTCCTTACTCCCTGGTTACGCAGCAGCCCCTTGGTGGTAAAGCCCAGTTCGGTGGTCAGCGTCTGGGTGAGATGGAAGTCTGGGCCATGGAAGCCTACGGTGCAGCCTACTGCCTGCAGGAATTCCTCACCGTTAAGTCCGATGACGTCAGTGGTCGTACCAAGATGTATGAAGCTATTGTCAAGGGCGAACACGACGTGGAATACGGCGTGCCGGAAAGCTTTAACGTTTTGGTGAAGGAAATTCAAAGCCTTGGCCTGAATGTTGAGTTGATTGAATCCGAAGACCCGAAGCCAACCCGCTAATCGTTTAGCATCCGATATTGGAGGAGTGCCGTGCGCGATTTCTTCCTCAGCTATTATGACCGGTCTGCCGAGCCCCTGCGTTTCAATGCGATCCGCATCAGCCTGGCAAGCCCTGAAAAGGTACTTGAATGGTCTTTTGGCGAAGTCAAAAAGCCGGAGACAATCAATTACCGAACCTTCAAACCCGAACGGGACGGTCTGTTCTGCGCCAAAATATTTGGCCCGGTAAAAGACTATGAGTGCCTGTGCGGAAAATACAAGCGGATGAAACACCGCGGCGTCGTATGCGATAAGTGCGGCGTTGAGGTGATTCAGTCCAAGGTGCGCCGTGAGCGACTGGGACACATCAATCTGGCGTCTCCCGTTGCCCACATCTGGTTTATGCGCAGCCTGCCCAGCCGCATCGCCAACACCATCGACCTGACCCCCAAAGAGGTCGAGCGGGTGCTGTACTGCGAAGCCTACATCGTTCTCGAACCCGGCGATACCATGCTTAAAAAGAAGCAGATTCTCACCGAGGAAGAGTACGGCGAGGCTGTGGCCGCCTACGGCTACAACGGATTCACCGCCACCATGGGCGGCGAAGCCATTAAGCAGCTTCTTGAAGAAATCGATGTGCATCAGCTGGTGGAAGAACTCCGCGCCGATATGCGGGTCACCACCTCTGAAGCCAAGCGCAAGAAACTGGCCAAGCGCCTGAAGATTGCCAACGCCTTCAAGGAGTCCTCCAACAAGCCCGAGTGGATGATGCTTAACCGCGTCCCGGTGCTGCCTCCGGACCTGCGTCCTCTGGTGCCTCTGGACGGCGGTCGCTTCGCCACCAGCGATCTGAACGATCTGTATCGCCGGGTCATCAACCGCAACAACCGTCTCAAACGACTCAAGGAACTCCACGCTCCGGAAATCATCGTGCGCAACGAAAAGCGTATGCTCCAGGAAGCCGTGGATGCCCTGTTTGACAACGGTCGCCGTGGTCGTCCCATTACCAGCCCCAGCAAGCGCCCCCTGAAATCCCTTTCCGATATGCTGAAGGGTAAGCAGGGCCGCTTCCGCCAGAACCTGCTTGGTAAACGTGTCGATTATTCCGGCCGTTCGGTTATCGTTGTTGGTCCCGAGCTGAAACTGCACCAGTGCGGTCTTCCCAAAAAGATGGCCCTGGAGCTGTTTAAGCCCTTTATTTTCAACAAGCTCATCGAGCGCGGCACCGTGGCCACCATTAAGAGCGCCAAACGGTATGTCGAGCGTGAAGAGCCCGAGGTCTGGGATATCCTGGCCAACGTGATCCGCGAGCATCCGGTTATTCTTAACCGTGCTCCCACCCTTCACCGTCTTGGTATGCAGGCTTTTGAGCCGGTGCTGATCGAAGGTAAAGCCATTCAGCTTCACCCGCTGGTCTGTACCGCCTACAACGCCGACTTTGATGGCGATCAGATGGCCGTGCACGTTCCGCTTTCCATCGAATCACAGCTGGAAGCCCGCGTGCTGATGATGTCCACCAACAACATCCTTTCCACCGCTAGCGGTAAATCCATCATCAATCCTTCTCAGGATATCGTGCTTGGTTTGTACGGCCTTACCCGCGAGCGTCCCTACGCCAAGGGTGAGGGCATGGTGTTTGGCAATACCGATGAGGTTATTGCAGCCGAGTCCGACGAAATGGTGGATCTGGATGCCGCCATCCATGTGCGCATGGAGATGCCCGTCACTGACGAGGAAACCGGTGAAGTCCGCATGGAAAAGCAGATGGTGAAAACCACCGTCGGCCGTATTATCATGCGGGAAGAAGTGCCCAAAGAGATTCCCTTTGAGCTGATCAACCGGGTTATGGACAAAAAGACCCTGGGTGCTCTGCTGGATGAAACCTTCCGTCTTCGCGGCGGCAAGGCAACCGTTATTCTGGCTGACCGTATCCGTTCTTTGGGGTATGAGCGTTCCACCCGCGCCGGTGTGTCCATTTGCGTCGACGATTTGATCGTTCCCGATGAAAAGCAGGATTACCTCGACGAGGCCATGGGCAAGGTCGGCGAGATTGCCGAGCAGATCAAGCTTGGTATCCTCTCCGATGGTGAGCGTTACAACAAGGTTATTGATATCTGGTCTGTCGCCACCGACCGTATTGCATCGGCCATGATGAGAAAACTGTCCACCGATGATTATATCGATGAGGCGGGAAAACATCATCAGGTTCCCAGTAACAACTCTGTCTTTGTTATGGCGGATTCCGGTGCCCGAGGCAGCGCCCAGCAGATTCGTCAGCTGGCCGGTATGCGTGGTCTGATGGCTAAACCTTCCGGTGAAATTATCGAGACCCCCATTACTGCAAACTTCCGCGAAGGCCTCAACGTTGCCCAGTACTTTATTTCCACTCACGGTGCCCGTAAAGGTCTGGCCGATACGGCTCTGAAAACCGCAAACTCCGGTTATCTGACCCGCCGCCTGGTGGATGTATCCCAGGACATGATCGTCCGCGAGCAGGACTGCGGCACCATTGATGGTATCGAGTTGACTCCGCTGGTTGAAGGTGGTGAAATCGTTGAAACCCTTGGCGAACGTATTGTCGGTCGTGTGGCCCTTAGCGACATCGTTGATCCCTACACCGGTGATGTGATTGTCAAGGCCAACGAGGAAATCGACGAGATCAAAGTCAAGGATATCGAAGATGCCGGTATCAGCAGTGTCACCATCCGCTCGGTGCTGACCTGCAACACTACCAACGGTGTCTGCCGTATGTGCTATGGTCGTGATCTTTCCCGCCATCACATCGTGCACCTTGGTGAAGCCGTTGGTATTATCGCTGCCCAGTCAATCGGTGAGCCGGGTACCCAGCTTACCATGCGTACCTTCCATATCGGTGGTACGGTTTCCCAGCGGGCGGAACAGCGCAGCCACGAAACCAAGTACGAAGGTGTCGTGAAACTGCGTAACATCAAAACCGTTGAGCGTCCCGATGGCTCCCTGGTGGTCATGAACCGTAACGGTGAGTTTATCAACGTTGATGCCACCGGTCGTGAGCGTGAGCACTTTGGCCTGGTATATGGTGCGCTTCTTTCCAAGAAGGATGGCGACACGGTGCGCCCCGGTGACAGCGTCGCCGAATGGGATCCGTTTGCCATGCCGATTCTGAGTGAAATCGGTGGTCGGGTGGCCTTTGAAGATCTGATCGAGGGCAATACTGTCAGCGAACAGGTTGAAGAAACCACCGGTCTTTCCCAGCGTACCATTATCGATCATAAGGAAACCGAGTTTAAACCTGCGGTTGTCCTGATGGATGAGGACGGCAACATCAAGATTCTGCCCAATGGACAGGAAGCCCGGTACTTCATGCCCGTCAGCGCCATTCTCAGTATTGATGAGGGTGACGAGATTATCCCGGGTGATATTCTTGCGAAGATCCCCCGTGAGACTACCAAAACCAAGGATATTACCGGTGGTCTGCCCCGCGTTGTCGAGCTCTTTGAAGCTCGTAAGCCCAAAGATTTCGCCATCATTACCGAAATTGAAGGAACCATTTCCTTTGGTAAAGATGTCCGTGGTAAGCGTCGCGTGATTGTGACGCCTCCCATTGGTGATCCCCGTGAATATCTGGTAAGCCGGGGCCGCTACATTTCCGTGCACGAAGGCGACTATGTCAAGGCCGGTGAAGCCCTGATGGACGGCCCTGCCAACCCCCACGATATTCTGCAGGTTCTTGGTGAAAAAGCCCTGGCAAAATATCTGGTGGATGAAGTGCAGCAGGTCTATCGTCTGCAGGGTGTCCGCATCAACGATAAGCACATCGAAGTTATCGTCAGCCAGATGCTTCGCAAGGTCAACGTCATTGATATGGGTGATTCCGATTACCTCATTGGTGAGCAGATTGACAAGGAAACCTTCCAGAAGGAAAACGCCAAGGTCGTTGCCAAGGGCGGTCGCCCGGCACTGGCAGAACCTCTGCTGCTGGGTATCACCAAGGCATCGCTGATTACCGAAAGCTTTATTTCGGCGGCCAGCTTCCAGGAGACCACCCGTGTCCTGACCGAAGCCTCCGTTGCCGGTAAAATCGATTATCTGCACGGCCTGAAGGAAAACGTTATCATGGGTCGGCTGATTCCCGCCGGTACCGGTAACCGCGTGTACACCACCCTGGGTATCCAGACCAAGGATCCCGAGGATGGCGAACAGACCTTCGAGCCCCTGATCGAAAAAGACCGGAAGCTGGATATCGATGTATCCATGCCCGACGCCATTGCAGGGTTGCCCAGCGCGGCTATCCCCACCACGGCACCGGCTCCGGCTCCGGCTGAAGCAGAAGCCAAAGCGGAAGAGAGCACGCCCGAGGCGGCCGCTGCTCCCGAGCCCGAAGAGGCTGCTGAAACAGAAGAGTAATCTTCTGCATTGATCAACAAAAAACAGGCGAGTCCTTCGGGGCTCGCCTGTTTGCGTTTGGTGATAAAATATAAATGCAGTGCTTAGTGGTCGCTCCACTCGATGCTGTCAAGGTCAACACCGTCTTTGTGCATTTGCCACAGGGGCGACATTTCCCGCAGGTCATTTACTGCGGCGATCATCTTTTCCGCAATGTAATCAACTTCTTCTTCTGTGGTGAATTTGGACAGTCCCATGCGTATGGATGCGTGGGCGGTCATTTCCTTGAGTCCCAGAGCCAGCAGCACATAGCTTGCTTCCAGGGTATCTGAAGAGCAGGCAGACCCGGTGGACACTGCAACGTGGTCCCGCAGACGCATGGCCATGCCTTCGCCTTCGATAAAGGTGAAGCTGATGTTCAG
>Ga0070729_10002884_pt1 | contig 21101 bp, 23 predicted proteins | sample tdDd472_FD_66725 | JGI IMG/M metagenome (GOLD analysis project Ga0070729, IMG submission 66725) | Marine sediment microbial communities from the Atlantic coast under amendment with organic carbon and nitrate - tdDd47.2 | ecosystem: Environmental > Aquatic > Marine > Coastal > Sediment | place... | reverse complement strand
AGATTCGAAACCTGCTGAACCTCCCGGAAGTCTTCTGCCGTGAGCTTCTCGCGATGTGCGGCCAAATCATTGGCGATGGTGTTATAGACATCCTGGAAGGGATCTTTCTTTTCCGGGGCAATGCCGGAGTATTCTGACAACCTAAGCTCTTCCGAGTAGGACTTCTCGAACCATTTGACGTTGCGTGAATCGTAGGCTTCAATCTCGAGAGTCAGCTGCTCACCGTCGGAATGGACGATCGTCCCACGAACCTGGAGGTGGGCCTTGCTCGGAGCCGGTACCACACGTACCGCCCCCCAGTAACCGGTTCGCTGCATGGTGTATTTGAGCTGGATCGGCATGTAGCGCTCTTCCGCCCGGCGGATTTCTTCGGACAGGCCCAGTTCGCTGATCTCGTCGTCGGTCAGCTCTTCCGAGTCAAAAATGACGATTGCTACGTCGAGCAGCTCCGAACTGTCTAGCTCCTGCGCGGCAACCATCGGCCTGACATGATCCGCGACCTCGCTTTGCATCGTGGCACAACCGGAAAGCATCAGGAGAGCCAGAAACATTACAAACAATCTATTCATTGACCGTTCATTCTCCCTTCTTTACACCTTTATATTTCCAGTACTCCTCCCAGAGCTTCTTTTTTAATTCCGGGTCGGTTTCCTTCTCGGCGGCTTCGCGCAACTGCCTGGCAACGATATCATCGTCCTGCGGGGGCGGGAGCTTGCCGCCGGGAGCTCCGTACGCCGAATGGTCGATATTGGCATCGCCGGCGCCGGCATTACTGTGCGCGCCGGAGGCGGTCCCGGCCTGGGCGGTCTGACCATTCTGTGCAGAGCTTGAGCTGGCCTCGCTCGCGTCTGCCGATGTCGTGCCGGAGCCGTTCTGGTCGCCTGTGCCGTCGCCGGATTCTCCTGTCTCACCGGAGGCTCCGCCGCTGCCACTTGTGCCATCCTGACCGGCCGACCCAGATTCTCTCTGACTGGGCACTCTGGCAGAGACCTTCTCCTCTTCCTTCAGCAGCAGCTCGTCAAATTCGCCAAGGGCGGCAAACAGCTGTTTGTCCATGCTCGCAGTTTTTTCCGCCTGGGTGTGGGTCTCTGTCGGTTCGGAGACAGGGAGGTAAATGTATGTCTCTTCGGTGGGGCCTTGTACCTCTTCTGCATTGCCCGTTCCCGAGACGTCGGGACAAGGCAGCCCTTCCACTGTGGCCTCACCACTCTGTTCGGTCAGCTCCATGCAGTAGTTGACGATCCGGGTGTTGAGGTAGATGATAAAATCCCTGTAGTCGTCTATTTCATCCTGAGGCAGGGAGGTGCTCTCGAGTTCGTTGAATGCCGTCTGTCGAGCGCTGTCGAGGGCGAAGACACTTTTCCGCATTGACTCGATCTGGTCCTGGTCGGCGGCATGGAGGGGCGATGTCACGCACAAAATCGTGAAAACAAAAGCGTGTACAAAGGCGCTGATGGTTCGCGCAGTGGTAAGCGACTGGAGGAGGTTTTTTTGTGACTGACGCATAGGATTCTGCCTGTCAACAAAAGGGTCCATTGCGGGTAGAGATGCCTCCCGGCAAACCGGACAAGGCTCCGGAATCATTCCCGCACTGGTTATTATAACACCAGAGCGTGGCAAAACGAACAAACTCTCGAAAGATGTTCGGAAATGATGTCATGTGGATGTTTGGGAGAGCCCTTACAGGGATCTCAGCCACCAAAGGTTTTGACATGCGCGTAACAGCAATCCCTTAAACACTTTTAAAAATCTAATTTCTCTCCAAACGACCACATAACAGGTCTCTTGACAGGTCTCTAGTCGGGTGCTATTAATCAGTTGTGAGGAGGTGTAAATATGAGTGTGAAGTTTTCTGAGGATATCGTCCCCTTGACCGACATGAAGGTGAATCCAGGGAAGATAGTTAAACGTACCAACGAATCCCATCGACCTGTTCTGTTGACCAGCCGTGGTCGAGGTGTTGCTGTAATGCAATCTCTCGATGATTATGAAAAAGCGGAAGAGGAAAAAGCATTCATGCGGGCAGTGGTTGAAGGTCTTAATGACCTGGACAACAAGCGTGAGATCAGTCTTGAGGCTACCAAAAAACGCTTGAGCGTGACGTAGTATGTCAGATCATATTATCGTAACTTTCGCTGAATCTGCAGTTCAAGACCTAGAGGCTATTCAGGAATATTATCAGGAGCAAGAGGTCCCAGAAGTCGGCGATCGATTTGTTAAGGAGATAATAACTTCGGTTGAAGGGTTGACTACCCATCCTGATCGAGGCCGAGTTGTTCAGGAGTTCAACAACTCTCAACTGAGAGAGCTGGCCCATCCTCCGTTTCGGATCGTTTACCGTCGCTACAAAGGGAAAATTAGTGTTGTTCGAGTGTGGCGGAGTGAACGGTTGATGCGATTTCCGTAGAAAGTCGTGTCTACGGAGGGTTTATAGGATTCATGCACAATTACGAAATTTGACTTTCATTAGCCGCTGGCACAACTTTTAGGACAGTCTGATTTTTGACGTTTCAACCTATTTGCTGTAAATTACCGAGTGTGTCAGTTTCTTGGTGGATAGGATTCAGGGGGAAGTATTGAACGATAACTACAGGCCATCCGTACAACTGCGGGTCGCCTTTTTTTATTAATGGAGATTGTTACATGGAAGATGTAATCGGCGTCATAGTTGTCCTGGTTGCACTGTTTGTGCTGGCTTTTTTCATTTTGCGAGGGAGGTAACCAAGAAGTGATACTCTCGATAAAATTACCCCTGAGAAGGATAGTACGAAACTAGGGGTTCAGAAATCACGCCCCTGGATCACGGTGGGCGGTGTTTCAGCGACGGGGTGAATAGGAATATATAAGTATGGTTATCTTATGAGACTACTTGCTATATTTTTTGCAGTATCAGCTTTTGTATATTACATCACCGGTAGGTCTAGTAAATATTCACGAAAGCAAAGACTCATATGTGCGCTAATTACGTATGTGGCCTTGTATGCTGCTTTGCTCGTGACGGTACTGTTGTCTGGGGACAAGCCATAAGCGTGTGTCAACACCAAGCCGATGAAACGTGAAATCAGGTGTGCCAGCACCGAGGTGACCGAGACAGTTCTCATCTCCAAAATTCTAATGACAAAGATTGACAATTGGCAAGGATTGTCATAGAATGTTTCTGTAGTCTTGAATGGAAAGGAGATAGCTATGGCCACAATGAACATATCCCTGCCAGAGCAAATGAAGGCTTGGGTTGAAGAATGCGTACACTCTGGAAGATACGCTAACTCTTCGGACTACGTGCGAGACCTGATCAGAAAAGACCACCTGAAGTTGGAGCAGTTACGACAAGCGTTAATTGAAGGGGAAAACTCTGGTCCCTCTACTGGGTTGGATATTGAAGCTTTTATCACTGACAAGAAGAAGTCCTTGTCATTATGAGTGGGATTGTTTTATCCCCCAAGGCAAAAACGGACCTCTCGGAAATTTGGGATTACACATACTCTGAATGGGGCGTTGAACAAGCAGAGAAATATGTTCGTGGTCTATGGTCCGTGATGCAAGAGCAGACTCGTGATTTCACAAAATCTGTTGATATTGGTGATGTGAGAAGAGGATATCGGAAAGTAAGGTCAGGCTCTCATGTTGTTTTCTTCAAAACGATCAATGATGGCGTCATTGACGTAGTGAGAATACTGCACCAGAAGATGGATTTTGATAGGCATCTTTAGCCCATTGAGAGTGTCAGTGGCAGAGTTTGTAGGAATCAGTCAGAGTTGCCGAACTGACATCTAAGAAAATGGCCACCTGAAGTTGATCCAGGTGGCCATCATTATTGGCTTCTGTACTACTTTTTGTGAAGCTAACTCGCTTCGTAGGTCATACAATCTGGCTGTCCTCGTTGCCTTTCTACTGTGATCCTTGCCCGTTTGGATTAAACGACCTCTTAGATGTCTCTATCAACAAGATGCCAATTTTCCTCTCGCAATTCTGATATCTAAGAATATAACGTAGCTTGGTAGAGCTCCTGTTTCAGTAACAGGGGGTCGCTGTTGGGGTTGAGCGCTTTGAGGAGAAAAAAACGAATGCTCGATGGGTTTTCTATCAGCTTCCTTTCGGAGTGATCGGCGTCCTGGTTAATAAGATCTGGGGGAGGGATAAATTGAAAGAGATATTTAATTGTCGGGTTAAACGTTTGGTAGAGCTATTTGGGAAATCTACCGTATAATCATTAGCTAACCATACAAAACTCTATCAAATGTTTTGTATGGTTAAAAATGGACATTTTAGTCTTTGTTTTAGGTAGAGAATTTTCTTATGAAACGAATTACCTATGTGAGTCATTCAGCAATTTCAGACTCTGCGGAGATTGAAGAGATCGGCGCTATTGCCAGCCAAAACAATCAAAAAAACAATATTACTGGGGTTCTGATTTGTTTCGGAGGCCTTTTCTTTCAGATTATAGAGGGAGATGAAGAAATAATTACTCGGTTGTATGAAGAAATATTTACTGATACACGGCATACAGACGTTATATGCCTTAAAACCGAAGGGGATGTTAAAGAACGGCTCTTTCCAGACTGGTCAATGAAAACAATCAACTTGGATGAGTCAACAGATGTTGTGATCCAGCCGATGAAAGTTTTGCTCAATAACCTCGTTGAATCTCATGGCATTATCGCAAAGTATACACAACCGGCTATCCTGCGAATTATCAATGAAGGCCTCAATCCCCTGAACATTCAACCGGTGAAAGTCGAAAAGATTGTCTTCTGGAGCGATGTAGTTTCATTTTCACTACTAAGTGAAACGCAACCTGTGGAAGCTGTCGCAAATATGATCAATCAGTTTTTGGAAATTTCCAGCCATATCCTCAGCCAAAATGGTGGAGAAGTGACTAAGTTCATTGGTGATAGTGTCTTGGCCTATTTTGATCCATTACAAGCAGATGCCGCAGTGCAAACAAGCTTAGAAATTTTGGCTGAGATCGAAAAAATTCGTCATGCACCGTCACCGAATAATTTGCTGCACTTGCTCTATTGCGGTATAGGCTTATCAAAAGGAGAAGTGATAGAAGGGAACTTTGGCTCTTCTGTCAAAACAGATTATACAATCATGGGTGATCCGGTAAATATTGCGGAGCGACTGGAGGGATTGACTCGCCAAGTAAAAAAATCGCTAATTTTATCAACGGAGGTTAAACACAGCCTTCAGCAAGATTGGCCTATTGTGAAATTGGGGTCGTTTGCTCTGCAAGGTAAGAAAATGCAAGTAGAAGCATATACCCTTGATGATCCGTTGGTTGACCAATGGATTAGTCATGAACAGATTGTTAACGAGCTGTCTCAAATATAAGAGCGATCCCTAAATGTCCTGCATTATAAGAAAAGGCCACAGCTTGATCATCCCCTTTCAAATCGGTCCAGCGTTATGTTAAATTTCAAGATCGTATTAACAATCAATTAGAGATACTCCCATGACGGCTCTGCTACTCTACAAAATCTGCATTACCATGCTGGCGGTTCTCGGTCTCTCATTTGTTGCCGAAAAGATTAGCGCCAGACTGGCTGGCCTTCTATCTGGTTATCCAATCGGCACTGCCATAATTCTACATTTTTACGGCTTGGAATACGGTGCCCAATTCGCTGCAGACGCTGCGATATTCAACCTCTGTGGACTGCTCGCATCGCAATGCTTTGCATACACCTATTACCGAGTTTCGCAACGAACCGCATCGCTTGTTGTGACCTCGGCACTGGCTCTGGGGGGATACCTGATACCGGCTTTCTTCGTTAGTCAGACGAATCCGACCAGGCTGACTGCCCTGGTCACCGCCATCATTGCCACGACCCTATTCTGCATCCTGCTTCGTGACAATAAGGTCAGGCAGGTGACTGCGTCACGGCCCTGGTCGACCCGCCTGGTTGTAGGCCGGCTGATTTTCACGGCGACACTCGTTCTTCTTGTGACTGAGTTCGCCGATATCGTCGGACCGGGCTGGGCAGGTCTCTTCTCGGCCTTCCCTGTGGCCCTTTACCCGTTGGTTCTTTTGCTGCACCGGGAGTACGGACCCGAGACAGCGCGGACTGTCCTCGGGGTTTTCCCGTACGGCCTCTGGTCAGTCATTGCTTATGCCCTGACTGTATCCCTGCTCTACCCACTATATGGTGTGATCTGGGGGACACTGCTCAGTTTCGCCATTGCAACCGTAGTATTAGTGGTCATAGGGATAAAACCGTTACTCACGTACTGGAAAAGCCTAAGGCAAAGCACAGCGTGAAAGTGATACTCCTCTCCGCCTGTCGCTGATTGCGACCAGCCGGAGGACCCAACTTTGACTTTTACAACTACCTCAATTGGCTGTCCTATAAACCACGACATTTGAGGCATGAACCCCCCGCCTGGGTCTTCAAGTGGGGTTTTCCAGTAATACAAGGGAATTCAGCCTTTCGATAAATCATAACTGAATGGGGGGCATTATGTGGAACAGTAGGGTTACCCTCTTGGATGGCGGGATGGGGCGAGAACTTGAGCGTCGGGGAGCGCCTTTCAAACAACCGGAGTGGTCTGCCTTGGCCCTGATGGAAGCTCCTGAGATTGTTAAAGAGGTGCATAAGGATTTCATCAGAAATGGGGCTGGTGTGATTACAACAAATAGTTATGCATTGGTTCCCTTTCATATCGGTGAAGAACTCTTCCAAAGTCGAGGCCGGGCACTGGCGGCTTCTGCTGGCCAGATAGCATGTGAAGCTGTAGAGGAAACACAATCAAACACACGTATCGCTGGTTCTATCCCGCCTCTGTTCGGTTCTTACCGTGCCGACCTGTATCAGCCTGAAAGAGTCGCCGAAATTGCAACACCTTTGATTGAGGGGCTTAGTCCCTACGTCGATTTGTGGCTCTGTGAAACGCAAAGTTTGCTGGCCGAGGCTATCAGCATAAGATTACTCATCGACAGCTTAGATGATGAGAAAAAACCAGTTTGGATCTCATTCACCCTAGAGGATGCAGAGGTCACCAAGGAACCAGTACTGCGCTCTGGAGAACCTGTGGTCGATGCAGTCAAAGCTATGGCCGATCTGGGTATTGAGGCAATCTTGTTTAACTGTTGTCAACCAGAGGTTATCGGCGACGCCATTCAGGTAACGCGAGACAAGCTGGCATCCTTAAGTGGCTTAGAGATTGAAATCGGCGCCTACGCCAATGCCTTTTCGCCACAACCCAAAAACGCAACGGCAAACGAGGGGCTTGATGAAATACGTGCCGATTTAACACCTTCTTCTTACTTGAACTGGGCACAGCAGTGGCGAAAAAAAGGCGCTACTCTGATTGGCGGTTGCTGTGGTATCGGGCCTGATCATATAGCTTTGCTGACAGAGAAACTGGCGGTCTAAAAAAACAGCTCGTCAATCCCGGTAGATCGGCGAGCGTCAATTGCTTGCTGTTTAGGACCTTTCACGTTGTTTGTCTCGCCAGCTATTCCAGAAACAATTCCTATACTATCTAAGAATACCCGATTATATGTCGTGGTCAGGTCGCCAGGAGGCGATGATCTTTTCGACCGCCTTGCGGTCGCGTGTACGGTAAGGGCCAACAATCGCGCCGCGCAGGTTGGCCGGCGTCAGAAGTTCGCCAACGGTTTGCTGCAGTCCCGAGGCGGTTACCTTGTCGATGCCGGCGAGATCGTTGGCGATGGTGCGGCGGCAGTTGGCAAGCTCACCCCATGCGTAGCGCAGAGCCATTTCATCGACCTGGTCGCGAGAGTAATCGAGGTCACAGCGATAGCAGTTGAGGACGTGATCGAGTTCATCACGGGCGACTTCAGTGGTGTGCAGTTCAGTCAGGATGTCGAGGATGGCTACGGTTGCCTGCTCCAGGTTTTCTGCTGATACGGCCAGATCGATCGCCAGGATTCCGGCATCGGCATAGAGCCCGAGAGAGGCATCAACGGCGTAGGTCAACCCCAGTTCCTCGCGCAAACGCAGCATCAGACGGCTCATCCCTCCCCAGCCGAGCAAGCGGCGCAAGACCCGCAGATTGACAGCATGTTCGCTGTCACGACCCGGCAACAGAAAGGCCAATTGTACGCTGATCTGGGAGCCGGCATCGCGGACCCAGCGCAACGGCTTGTCTGTGCCTGAAAAGTCGGTCCATTCCTTCGGCAGTGGAGCGATATCGCCCTGCCAATGGCCGAAGTGTTGTTGCGTTGCGGCAACGACCTGACGGTGCTCGACCGGGCCGGCCACGGCCAGCACCGCATTGTGCGGTGTGTAGTAGGTGGCGTGATGCCGTTGCAGTTGTCCCAGGGTCAGTCGTGATATTGCCGAACGATTGCCGACTGTTGGCTGGCCGAGGGGATGCCCTGGAAAGAGCAGCCCGGCAATGATGTTGTCAGAGTTGATCTGGCGGCCGGTCTCGTTGAGGTCGCCCATGGCTTCCTCGAGAATTACCCGGCGTTCCATCTCCATATCCTTGAACAGAGGCCGCTGCATCATCGAGGCGAAGATGGCAATCCCCTGATCGATATGGTCGGGATGGATGCGGGAGTGGAAGCAGGTCGTCTCGCTGTCGGTCGCGGCGTTGGCTGAGCCGCCGATCGCTTCGAAAGCGCGCTCAAGGGCGAGCCCGGTGGGATGTTCCTGTGTTCCCTTGAAGAGCATATGCTCGAGGAAGTGTGATACCCCGGCTTTGCGCGGGTTCTCGTTACGGCTGCCGACCCCGATGTAAATCATCACTTCTGCGCTATGATGATGGGACATCGGCACGCTGATGACGCGCAGGCCGTTGGAGAGAGTATCGCAGAGGTATTCAGTCATTTAAAGGCGGTCTCTGGTTGCCGGAGGCTGGTGGTGGAGGTTTTGCCAGCCCCTAGCCTCCAATCCCCAGTCCCGGTTATTTCAATAACCGGGCCGCCTCTTTGGCGTGGTAGGTGATGATCAGGTCGGCGCCGGCGCGCTTCATGCCGACCAGGGTTTCCATCATCACGCGGTCGCCGTCGATCCAGTCTTTTTCCGCTGCGGCCTTGATCATCGAATATTCACCGGAGACGTTGTAGGCGACCAGCGGCAGGTTGTAGCGATCCTTGAGATCGCGCAGGATGTCCAGGTAGGCAAGGGCCGGTTTGACCATCAGGAAGTCAGCGCATTCCTGGATGTCAAGCTCTGCCTCGCGAAAGGCCTCGATGCGGTTGGCCGGGTCCATCTGGTAGCTGCGGCGGTCGCCGAACTGCGGGGTCGAGTCGGCGGCATCACGAAACGGACCGTAGTAGGCACTGGCGTATTTCACGGCGTAGCTCATCACCGGGATGTGCGAGAAGCCGTTGGCGTCCAGAATCTCGCGGATCGCTGCAACACGACCATCCATCATGTCCGAGGGGGCGACGATATCGGCACCGGCACGGGCGTGTGAGAGCGCTTCGGCAGCGAGCAGTTTGAGGGTTTCATCGTTGTCGACATCACCGTCCTTGATTACACCGCAATGACCGTGGTCGGTGTATTCGCACATGCAGACGTCGGTGATGACCAGCAGCTTCGGTACTTCGGCTTTGATGGCGCGGATCGTTTCCTGGATGATGCCGTTTTCCGAGTAGGCGTCCTGGCCGAGGGCGTCTTTTTCCTCAGGGATGCCGAACAGGATCACTGCCGGGATGCCGAGTTCATAAACTTCCCTGGCTTCGGCAACGATGTGCTCGATCGACTGCTGGTAAATACCCGGCATCGATACGATCTCTTTTCGGATATTTTCGCCGAAGGCGGAAAACATCGGATAGATCAGGTCTTCGGGGCGCAGGAAAGTCTCGCGGACCATGCTGCGCAGAGTTTCGCTGCGGCGTAGGCGGCGGGCACGGTATTCGGGGAAGAACATGTTCAAACCTCCGGTTTGTCAGAGGCGCGTGGCGCGTGGCGCGTGGCGCGTGGAAAAGCAGAAGATATTATTGCTGCGCGAAGTGACGTGCGATGGCTTTAACCATATCATCAAGCGTTGAGTTGTCAGGTTCAATGACGACGTTGAAGCCATGTTTTTTCGCGGTTGCTGTTGTCAGAGGGCCGATCGAGGCGACCGGGACCTGTCTGGCCAAATTCAGGCTGTCTGTATCAAGCAGGGCGGTGAAGTTGTCAACCGTGGATGATGCGGTGAAAGTCAGTAGGTCAAGCCCTTCGGCAAGCGCTCGCTCGAGTTTGCCCTGTGCGTCTTCCGGCGGTGCGCTGGCGTAGGCTGTCGGGGCAATGACCTTGGCGCCGGCCTTGGCCAATTCCACAGGAATCAGTTCCCGGGCCAGTGCCGCTTTGGGGTAGAGTACCCGCTTGCCGGAAACCCGTTCTTTCAGCAAGGCAACAATCCCTTCTGCTCGATAATCGCCCGGCACCAGGTCGGCTTGAAAACCATGTACTAAGAGGGCCTCGGCGCTTTTCGGGCCGACCGCAACGATCTGTACTCCATCCAGGCTCGCGGCGTCATGTCCCAGTGTTGACAGACGGTTGAAAAAAAACTCTACTGCGTTGACGGAGGTCAGTACCAGAAAGTCGGTTCCACCGAGACCGGCAATGGCCCGATCGAGTTCCGCATACGATGCCGGTGCGACGATCTGAATCGTTGGTACGACAACAGGTTCAGCACCGTGGGCAGCAAGAGCGTTGTTTAGAGCCGGGGCCTGGTCTGCGGCGCGGGTAACGAGAATTCTGCGGCCATGCAGCGGCCAAGTCCCCGGAGTCCGGGTTTCCCCTGTTTCTGTCATGAAGCTCCGTGAAAGGCTAAATGGAAAAGTCGGAAAAGGGCCGTCCGGTTTTTTCCGTGCTCCTTTGCACAATTAAACGTCCTCTTTGCCGACGTTGAACGTTTCGTGCTGATAGACTTCGTTGAGAATCTTTCCGGCGCCCAGAATCAGCAGGTCGTCGCCGAGCGACGTTCCGATTTGTTCCGCATTTTGAACGGATCCGGTCGTGGTCTTTTTCAGGCAGCGGACACCTTCGCAGTCGGAGACGAATCCGGTCAGTGAAAGGGTCTCATCTTCAACCGTGCCGTGGCAGGCAATCGGAACCTGGCAGCCACCTTCGAGGCGCTTGAGGAAGGCACGTTCTGCACGGACCGCCCAATCTGTCTCAGGATGATTGAAAAAATCTATCAGGCTGTTGGTCTGATCATCATCAATGCGGCTCTCGATGCCGAGGGCTCCCTGGCCAATTGCCGGGATCGAGACATAGACCGGCAGGTATTCGCCGATCTGCTTGGTAAAGCCAAGGCGATGCATGCCGGCAGCAGCAAGGATCACAGCGTCAAGATTGTCTTCGGTCAGTTTGCGAATCCGGGTTTCAACGTTGCCACGGATATCGACCATCTGCAGATCGGGTCGAAGGTGCAGCAGTTGTGCTTTGCGGCGCAAGGCGCTGGTGCCTATACGGGCACCTTGAGGCAGGTCTTTCCAGGAGTTGAAACCGGGGCGCAGGATAACGATGTCACGACAGTCTTCACGCTCGGTGATGCAGCGCAACGCCAAACCTTCGGGAAAGATGGTCGGTACGTCTTTCATCGAATGTACGGCGATATCGATTTCGCCACGCAACATTGCTTCCTCTATCTCTTTGACGAAAAGGCCTTTGCCGCCAACCATGGCCAGCGGCACGTCCAGTATTTTGTCGCCCTGGGTCTTGATCTTGGTCAGGGTGACCTCCATGTCTGGGTAGCGTTTTTCCAGTTCCGATTTGACCCAGTTGGCCTGCCACAGGGCCAGTTGACTGGCACGGGTGCCGATTCGCAGTAGCTTCTTGGACATCAATATTACTCCTTATTGTTCCTGGTCGGGGTCTCCCAGGGGTTTGATTTCCTTGTCATCGTCCGCTGGCGCGGGCAGGTCGAAAAGGGTTCGTACGGCATCGACATGGTCATTGCCGCTGGCATCGTTCTGGCTCTGCTTGAGAACAGTAGTCGGCTGATGCAGGATTTTGTTGATGATGGCATTGGCCATCGCCTCGATGCTTTTGCGATCCTTGCCGGACAGGTCCTTGAGGTTGCCGAAGGTTTTGTCCAACTCCTGCTGACGGATCTCCTCGAACCTGCGACGCAGGGCTATGATCGTGGGTTTGACTTCAAGGTTTGCCAGCCACTGGTGGAATTGGCCGATCTCCTGCTCAACTATCGCCTCGGCCTTGCCGGCCTCCTTCTTGCGCTCCTTCAGGTTGGCCTGTACGACCCCCTGGAGATCATCGACATCGTAGAGATAAGCGTTGTCAAGTTTGTTGACCTTCGGGTCGATATCTCGAGGTACGGCGATGTCGATCAGAAACATCGGCCGGTTTTTACGGCGCTTCAGGACTTCTTCCATTTGGCGCTGGCCGAGAATAAAGTTCGGCGCACCGGTGGATGTCAAGACAATGTCGGCTTCAACCAGATGGTCGACAAAGTGCTCAAAGGGCACGGCCTTGCCCTGAAATTCGGCGGCCAGTTTTTCAGCCCTTTCGAAAGTCCGGTTGGTGACCAGGACTTTCGAAACGCCATTGGTGACGAAGTGCCGTGCCGCCAGTTCGCACATCTCGCCGGCACCGATGATCATGACTGCCTTGTTGTCGATCTGGTCAAAAATTTTGCGTGCCAGTTCGACCGCTGCAAAAGAAACCGAGACAGCATTACTGGCGATGGCGGTCTCGGTGCGGACGCGCTTGGCGACAGAAAAAGCTTTGTGCAGGAAACGGTTGAGGATCAGCCCCGCGGTCTTGAATTCGGCGGCGTAGCCGTAGGCGGTTTTAATCTGGCCGAGGATCTGCGGTTCGCCGAGGACCATCGAGTCCAGGCTGGAGGCGACACGGAAGAGATGCCGGATCGCATCCTCGCCCTGGTAATCGTACAGATGGTCGTCTATTTCGCCTGGCGATATCTCGTGGTACTCGGAGAGAAATCGACGCATGGCGGCCATGGCAAGATCCGGTTCCTTGGTCGCAGCACAAAGCTCGACCCGGTTGCAGGTCGAGACGATCAAGCCTTCGGCGACGGGGGGCAGCTCGAGCAGTTTCTGCAACGGCCGTTGCATGGAGGTCGGGGCAAAGGCGAGTCGTTCACGAATTTCAACCGGCGCTGTTTTGTGGCTCAGCCCGACGATGACGATGTGCATGGCGGCTCCTTAAGTCTCTCCGCTACTGCCCCGTAAAATTACGGAAGCTGTGCTCTCCGGAGAGAAACAGGTTGACGCCAAAGAAGGTGAAGAGGAGGAACCCGAAGCCGATGATGGCGAAGATCGCGGCACGGCGACCGCGCCAGCCGATTGTAAGCCTGCCGTGCAGCAATGCGGCGTAGAGAAACCAGCTGATCAGTGCCCAGGTCTCCTTCGGGTCCCATCGCCAGTAGCCCCCCCAGGCGGAATTGGCCCAGATTGCACCGGAGATGATACCCATTGTCATCAGCGGAAAACCGAAGGTCAGGCACTTGTAGTTCATGCTGTCAAGGGTGTCGAGAGAGGGAAGACGATAAAACAGCCCGGAGAACTTTTTGCTTTTCAGCATGCGTTCCTGAAGCAGGTACATGACTCCGGCCGCTGCCGCAATGGCAAAGATTGCGTGTCCGAGAAAGGCCAGAGTAACATGCACCGGAAACCACCAGCTGTCCAGCATCGGATTGAGTGCCGGGGCCTGCGCGGACGTTGTCGTGCCGATAATCATCAGGACCAGCGCCAGAGGAGTAATAAATGCACCGAGCATCACGGTGCGATAGCGCAGGTAGAAGATCAGGTAGATTCCGACCAGTGCCCAGGCAAAAAACGACAACGATTCATGAAGGCTGGCTACCGGAATGGCACCGGTGGCCAGCCAACGAACGGCCAGAGTGGTGCAATGCAGTATAAAACCGCCAATTAACAGATAGACGGCGTTCTGACGGAAGCGTTCTTTGCGCGAAATCACGCCTATCAGGTAAAAGATCGTGGCGACGAAATAGACCAGGAGAGTGATTTTGAAGAGCAGGATATTTACCGTCATGATGAAACATCTCGCATTGGCAGGCCCGGATTCTCAGGAGAAGTGACTCGTCGTGAATCAGGGTCTGCAAGTATTGATAAACGCACCCAACTGGCGACAACAACCTCAACCGGGCCCGCTTCGATAACCTTATCCAAAACTTTTTAATAATACGTTTTTTGCGGCTTCTCTGTCAATTCTCTTGTCCGCGAGCAACCTGGAATCTCTATGTGCCCTGATCTTTCCGGTCCGCAACGGTTCACGGGTTGTGACGCGTGAGAGTAGAATCGATCTGAAGTACCGGTCCGTACGGTCGGCCAGTTCAGGGGCGACAGGGCCGCCTGCCACGCCAATCTCAGGTGCCGAAGAGTGCGCCTTCGACCAGCGTGCAGAGAAGATTGCCGATGAAAAGGGTGTTTTCCTGCAGTCGCGGCAGCGAGTCACTGGGCAGTGAGAGGTTGATGTCCGGCAGGATGTCAGCCAGCTCAACCTGCTCGCTGGCAATCAGGACCGTGCGGCAGCCCAGTTGTCTGGCAGTGTCGAGTGCTTCACGATCAGCCGGACTGAGATGGCTCCCCGCCAGAGCCATGACCGTGTCCTGATTACTGGCCAGGGCGCGCAGTTGACGACTGAAAAGCTGGCTCCCCTGTTTATCTCCGGCAAGAAAGGTCGCCAGGCCTGCGTCGTTGGTCAGGGCAATCGCCGGCAGGGCCGGACGCTCCAGGGTCTGCCGGTGAAGAAAGGACTGGCCGATCAGGCCAGCAATCGAACCGAACGGGCCGCTACCGACCAGAAACAACCGGCCACCCTGGTGAAAGGTGGATACCAAATGCTCCGCCAGAGTATTCAGAACAGCTCTCTGGGTGAGCAGGAAAGGGTCGAGCAGGGCGATTTGCTGAGCTACCGCTGTGCTGATTTTATCCTGGGCCATACTTGCCTCGTGATTTCCTGCCCCGACAAACTCACCGTGGCAGGGCGTCCAGATACCGCTTTGTCGATGAAGAGCTCATTCAGGAATTTGATTTGGCTCATCTTAGGGAGAGGGGTCGTAACTGTCAAGGGCTGGAATTTTCCGTGCTGCCGGCAGGATAATCCCTTGATTTTTTGTGAGGGTGGATTATTATGAGACTCATATGTATTCAGAAGGAAAAAATTGCTAAGGAGAATGTCTTATGGCAAGTGATAAAGTCGTCCAGGTGACGGATGATTCTTTTGAGAGTGAAGTCAATCAATCATCGATTCCCGTTCTTGTGGATTTCTGGGCATCGTGGTGTGCACCGTGCAAGGCGATCAGCCCGATCGTTGACCAGCTGGCAGACGAATTCGATGGACAGGTCAAGGTCTGCAAGCTGAATGTAGATGAGAACCCCGCGACACCCGGCCAGTTCGGCGTGCGTGGCATCCCGACCATGATCGTTTTCAAGGACGGCAAGGTTTTCGATCAGGTGGTTGGTGCGGTACCGAAGAACCAGTTGGAGGGGCTATTGAAGAAGGCGCTCTAAAGAGGCTCTCTTTGATACGAATTATAAAGGCCCGGCAATTTTGTCGGGCCTTTCAGATTGTTGACAACCCCCGCATCGCATGCGGGGGTTGTTTTTTGCTGGCAGATGGAGTTTCTATGAAGCTCAGGGCAACAGATGATTGATCTGTTGCCTTTTTTTTTGCTCAGGAATTTAAAGACAAACGCAAAACCGTCGGGGTTGCCCGACAGCAACTTCATTTTCTTTGTAGCGACAAAGAAAACGAAGCAAAAGAAAGCTTTGCGCTGCGCTGGGCACTTCTTGCTCGTTACGGTGGCAACCTCAACCCAGACAAGACGATCCGACTAAATATCTACACTTCCCCCGCAGGATCCGAGGCTCTTTAGAGCCTCTCCGCTTGTGGAGGATTGCAATGGTGTCATTGTTCTAAGGCTTTTCCGCTGTAGGTCACACCGAATGGGAGGCCCCCCTGTAACGGGCCGGCTTATTAAACTCCGTCGTTATTGAATGTCTCAGAAATCTGGCAAAGGAGATGCCCTCCGCAAGGAGCAAAGGCGTCTGGCAGTACGCGAACTACCGACTTAAAGATTTTGTTTTTAAAAAAAAGAGGCCAACAGGTTAACCCTCCGTTGGCCTCCTCACTAATCATGAAGTCTGGCTGAACTTTGTCAGCAGCCTGAGGTCTGACAATTTTGCCGGGGTTTTTTTGTGTTATGTCAAGGGGCGTCTTCCGGAATCTCCGCGAGAATCCCCCTGATTTCGTCTCGTTCCTGTTTGCTGAGAGGGCTGTCAGGCAATTCAGCCAGCATGGCATTTTTCTTGGCATTGACACTCGCCATATCCTTCATGGCCTTACGTTTGTCAACCAGGTAGCTTTCACGTCTGCGCCTCTTCAAGGCGTCATTGTAATCATCGACCAGTGTTATGGCTCTCGCTTGCCATGAGTCCGGTGTTGCTCCAGTTACAGCCGCACGCTCAGCCTCCAGATCTGTCGCAACAGGTTGGTCCTGTGCCGGACTGCGGGGGGCGGGCTGTTGAATCGAAAGATATTCTTTGGCCGAATCTTCTGTGACGGGCTGGCACTCATCCGACAGGTTGACGCGCTTGTCTCCATAAATGACGCTGCCGTCCGAAAGCTCGCAGCGATACATATCAGCGCCGACCGTCACCGGTATAGCCAGTAACAGGATGAAGCTTATCAGGGATCGTTTGTTCATGATTGCTCCTGTGCCTTGCGCAGTTGCCGGAAAATTTCCCGGGCCGCTTTTTTGTCGGCATTCTCATGTACCGAGCGGGCCAATCGTGTGATTCTCCGGTGATCTATCATGGGGTAGCTGCTGCGAAGTTCTTCCAGGGCCTGATCAAAGGTCCCGGTGTTGCAGAGGCGGTCCCGAAGCTCTTCGAGGTGATGAAAGGCGAGAGTCTCCTGGCGCTGGCTGACGTTCTGTCCTTCCAGGGCAGCTTCAATTGCCTCGCGCTGATCATCGCGACTGCGCAGGAACCCGGCCAGATGCTTGATCTGGCGTTTGCGTGAACTGTGGCCGCGGGTTGTCCGGACCAACTCGATCTCCCGGGCCAAATCCGGCTCCTGAGGGAGCCTCGCCAGCTCTGCTTCCGGCAGGTCGGCGAGCCTCTGCGCCAGCTGCTCAACCGCCTTGGCTTCGCGTTTCCTGGCGCTGCGGCCGCGTCCTTCCTGAACGAACTCGGTTTCTTCCATCAGAATTGCTTTCGGCTGTCGAGCAGCATGGTCACCGGGCCGTCATTAACCAGTCCAACTTTCATCTCGGCCCTGAACACCCCGGTGGCAACAGTGATTCCATGCTGTCGGAGTAATTCGACATATTCTTCATAAAGGCTGTCAGCGAGTTCCGGCTCTGCGGCATCGGTGAAGCCCGGTCGTCGTCCCTTGCGGCAGTCGCCGAGCAGGGTGAACTGCGAAACGACCAGGACGCTACCTGAAATGTCCTCGACGGAACGATTCATTTTCCCTTCCTGATCCTCGAAGATCCTCAGCCCGGAAGTTTTCTCAGCCAGATAAGCGGCATCTTTGGAGGTGTCACCCCGGGCCACGCCGAGCAGAACCATCAGCCCCTGACGGATCTCACCGACAGTTTGGCCGTCGATGATGACGGATGCTTCGCTGACTCTCTGGACGACAGCTCTCATTGCCGGCCTCCCTTCGCCAGCTGCCGCAGCAGGGCAAGGTTGGTCCGGTCCATTTCGCCATTGTCACCCTTCGGGGTCTCGAGGACCATGGGGCTCTTGGCAAAGCGTGGGTCCCGCATCAGGCAGGCAAAGCCGGTGCGGCCGATTGTCCCCTGGCCAATGTGTGCGTGCCGGTCGACTTTGCTGCCGCAGGGTTTCAGGCAGTCATTGAGATGGAACGCCTTGATCCTGTCGAAACCGATCAAACGATCGAATTCAGTCATGACCTTTTCATAGCCTTCGGCAGTAGAAAGATCATACCCTGCTGTGTGGGCATGGCAGGTGTCGAAACAGACTCCGAAGCGCTGCTCGTCGAAATTTTCCAGCAATGCTGCGAGATGGGCAAAGTCGCCACCGAGGTAGCTGCCCTGGCCGGCGGTATTCTCCAGCAACAGTCTCACTTGCGGCGGAGACTCCGGCAATATTTCATGAAATGCCTGGCGAATCCTTTTTAGACCAATGTCTTCTCCGGTGCCAAGGTGCGCCCCGGGGTGCATGACCAAATCGGTGATGCCCAGTCGGGCGCAGCGGTCCAACTCGTCGCGCAGGGCAGTTTTCGACTTTTCCCAGACCCCGTTTTTGGGTGACGCCAGGTTGATCAGGTAGGCGTCGTGAGCCATGACCGGGCCGATGCCACTCTCCTTCCATGCCTTGCGGAAGGCAGCAGCATCTTCATCGGCAATCGGTTTGGCCTGCCAGCGGTTGGCGTTCTTGGTGAAAATCTGCAGAGCCGTGCAACCGGCATCGAGGCCATTGACAAAGGCGTTTTCCAGACCGCCGGCAACCGAGACGTGTGCGCCGAGTAAATGAGTCATGAAGCCTGGCTCCAGAACCTCAGCCCGGTGCTCACATGATGGGCACTGTCGAGATGCACGTCGACGAAGTCAGGGGTTTGTCCGTCCCCCACCAGGATCGTACCCATGCCGAGTTTTTTAGCCGTTTGAAGGTTTTCTCGTGAATCCTCAATCATGATGCAGCGTTCAGGTGACGTCCCCAGTTTTTCGAGTACTGCATGATAGGGCTCCGGCCAAGGCTTAGGCAGATACTCGGCGACGCGGATGTCGTAAACTTCCTCGAAAATGTCCTCGATGCCGAGCGCGGCAAGTACCCGGCTGGCGTGACAGGTCGAACCGTTGGTAAAGACAGCTTTGCGCTGGGGCAGGGCAGTGAGGGCTTTGCGCAGGACAGGATCGGGGCCCAGCCTGGAGTTGACATCGACGTCGTGAACATAGAGCAGGTAGTCCTCCGGATCGACCCCATGATGGCGGATCAGACCCTGCAGGGTCACTCCGTACAGTTTCCAGTATTCGCGGCGCAGGGCATCAACTTTCGGCGCCGGGATGCCGACAATCTCGGTCATGTAGCGATTAATGCGCACATCGATCAGGCCGAACAGATGCTTCTCCGCCGGGTAGAGGGTGTTATCGAGATCGAAAATAAGAACGTCCATAAAATAACTCAGTTTCTGAAAAGTAACGCAAAGACGCAAAGTGAAAATCTTAAAACGCAAAGATGAGGTTAGTTGTTTTTCCTTTGCGTTCTTTGCGCCTTGAGTGAGCAATAGGGAACGGGCGTTAAAAAAATGAAGCTGTTAAAGTTGCTACCGGGGAATATATTCTCCACTGAATACTTCCGCTGCCGGGCCGGTCATGAACACATCACCTTTGCCGTCCCATTCCATTTCAAGGTCGCCGCCCGTCAGGTGGTTGAGCAGCTGCTCCTTGGTACGGCCGGTCAGGACACCGGCAACGGTTACTGCCGAGGCACCTGTGCCGCAGGCCAGGGTTTCGCCGGCGCCGCGCTCCCAGGTCCGTTGACGAACTTCATTTGGCGTGATGACTTCGACGAATTCCACGTTGATGCGTTGCGGAAAGAGTTCGTGGTTTTCGATTGCGTAGCCGTATTTCTTTACCGGAAACTCATCGAGGTTTTCAACATAGATCACGCAGTGCGGGTTGCCCATCGAAACACAGGTGACCTGAAACGTCCGGTCAAGGATTTCAAGGGCCATGTCGATGACCTGTTCATGGGCAGGGCCGACCATAGGCAGGTCACCACGCGTTAATCGCGGTGGGCCCATATTAACTCTGACTTTGTCAATATGTTCACGCTGGTTGGGATACATCGTCAAAGGCAGGTTGCCCGCACCTGTTTCGATGACAATTTCGGTACGGTCGACCAAACCGTGATCAAATGCGTACTTGGCGACACAGCGCACACCGTTACCACACATTTCTGCTTCGCTACCGTCGGCGTTGAACATACGCATTTTCACATCAGCCGTTTTCGATGGCTCGATCAGTATCAGACCGTCTCCACCGACACCGAAATTCCGGTCGCTGATTTCACGTGCCAGGCTCTCCGGATCCTCGACCGTCTGGCGGAAGCAGTCGATGTAGACGTAATCGTTTCCGGCACCGTGCATCTTGACGAATTTCATAGTCACCCTCACCGTAGTTTTGCACTGTCAGGCTTTTATTATAGGGGGAAAGGTTTTCTGTCACAACCACGCATTGCCGATCTTGCATGCTCTGGTATGCTAATCAACAATACTTCTCCCCAGACCACCGTCGGGGTTGCAACAAAAGGAGATAAAGATGCCGCATCTTCAATTCGAACTCAATTTCACTCCGGAGCGAGTGGCGAAGGCCGCCTTTGCTGATGCCGTCCGGAATCATTTTGCGACGATCATGAGTACCGGGACCGACCATATCGGCATAACCTTCCGCTGTTATCAACAGGATGACCTGGTTTTCGGTCGGGCCGGAGACGGGCCGATTGCTTTTCTGAATGCGGATATCCGGTTGGGGCGTACGGCCGATCAGAAGCGTCGTCTGGCGCTGTCGATTATGGACGAAATCGGTGCTCGATGGGGGCTGGCAAAGGAAAGCATCTATATCATCTACACTGAACACGATGGCCCGGATTTCCAGTTGAGTGACCGGGTCCTGCCCTCATGGCAGACGGGAGAGGATCCGCTCAACGACTAGTTCATTTCACTATGTCGATTTATTTTAATCCCTTCCGTATTGCCAAGTACGGAACACCGGATGATAATTGACAGGCAGCAGAATTACCTGATTTGTAACAGGAGACAACTATGGCGTTTTATCTAAAAACCAAGGTTTGGCAGACCGGTGCGCTGGACTGGTGGGCTATGCTTGGCAACGAGGATGTCTACCTGGGAAGCCGGGAGTTCCCCCTGCCACCGGAAGAAGGTGACGAGTGGCACGTGAAGAAGACCGGAGACCAGTTCAAGATTATCGATGGAGAAATCCGTAAAGTTGGCAACAAGCCGATCACGGTCGAGCCATGGATGGAGTAGCCACGGAAATTATCCAGATTCCGGTTGCGGGCTCTGACAACTTTTCTTACCTGGTGATCTGCAATGAAACCGGCAAGGCTTTTGGCGTTGATCCGGGAATCTCGCCGGAGTGCCTGCTGCAGGTCGTCAGGGAGCGTGGCCTGACCCTGGAGATTCTGGGTAACACCCATG
>Ga0070729_10002880_pt1 | contig 21112 bp, 20 predicted proteins | sample tdDd472_FD_66725 | JGI IMG/M metagenome (GOLD analysis project Ga0070729, IMG submission 66725) | Marine sediment microbial communities from the Atlantic coast under amendment with organic carbon and nitrate - tdDd47.2 | ecosystem: Environmental > Aquatic > Marine > Coastal > Sediment | place... | reverse complement strand
AGCGGCAGCGCCACCAGCACCGCCCAGAGGAAGTTGCCGAACAAAAAGGTCAGCGAGGCGCAGATGAACGCCCCCAGCATGTAGAGCGAGCCGTGGGCGAGGTTCACGAAATCGAGAATCCCGAACACCAGCGTCAGCCCCGAGGCCACCAGGAACAGCAGCAGTCCGAGCTGCACCCCGTTCAGGGCCTGGATAATCAGCAGAGAAAGATCCAAGTCACATCCTGTGTCTTGCGGGGGCCGGACGGTGCGCCGCCCGGCCCGATGAGTTTCAGGACCTCAGCTCACATCTTGCATTCGGCGGCATAGCTGTCGATGTGGTCCTCGAACACGGTCTCGACCACTTTCGTCGTCCAGGTGCCATCGGCGTCCGCCACCACCTCGCGCAGGTAGAAATTCTGCACCGGCATGTTGTTGGTGCCGAACTTGAAATCGCCACGGACGGACTCGAACTCGGCCGCTTTCAGCGCCGCGCGCAGGGCGTCCTTGTCCTCGGTGTTGCCGACCTTGGCGACCGCGCTGGCGATCAGCATGATCGCGTCATAGGACTGCGCCGCGTAGAATGACGGGTAGGTGCCGTGCTTGGCCTTGAAATCGGCGACGAACCGCTTGTTGGCGGCATTGTCCAGCGACGGATCCCATTCCTGTGTGGTGCGCGAGCCCAGCACCGCCTGGAAATTCGCCGCCTGAAGCTTGGGCAGCGACAGCCCGTCCACGGTGAACACCGAGTAAAGCGGCAGCGTGTCCTTCAGCCCGGCCTGGTCGTACTGCTTGATGAAGGCACCGCCGGCGGCACCGGGGTAGAAGACAAAGATGCCATCGGCACCGCTGGCCTTGGCCTTGGCCAATTCCGCCGAGAAATCAAGCTGCGCGTCGGCGCCCCACTTGGTCAGGTCGCGGCCCACGATCTCGCCCTTGAAGGTGCGCTCCACGCCTGCGACCATATCCTTGCCCGCGGCATAGTTCGGCGCCATCACGTAGAGCGACTTGACGCCCTGACGGTTCAGCACCTCGCCCATCGCCATCGGCGTCTGGTCGTTCTGCCAGGAGGTCGAGAAGAAGTTCTCGTCGCACAGCTTGCCGGCGATCTGGCTGGGGCCGGCGTTGGCCGAGATCAGGAACTTGCCCGCATCCAGCGCCGATTTGCGCGAGGCCAGCAGAACGTGGCTCCAGATATAGCCGGTGACAAAATCCACGTCGTCCTGCTTGACCAGCTTGTCGGTGGCCTGCTTGCCGGTCTCCGGCGCGAACCCGTCATCGGCAAAGATGACTTCGAGATCCAGGTTTCCGGCCTTTCCGCCCAGATGCTCCACCGCCAGGTTGGCGGCGTTCTGCATGTCGGTGCCGATGATCGCGGCGCCGGTGGTCAGCGTGGTGACAAAGCCGATCTTCACACTCTCGGCCCAGGCCGCGGTGCTCATCAGGCCGGCGGCAAGCGTCAGCGTCAGTAGTTTCTTCATTTTTTTTCCTCCCAGTTGGTCGCGCGTCTCTGCCGCGCTTGATTTGTTAACCTTTTGTGCCCGGTTCGGGGCCTTCGATCAACTATATCCTCCCGCGGCCAGCATATCGGCGACGGCCTTGCGGTCAATCTTGCCGGTTCCGGTCTTGGGCAGCTCCGGCACGAAAACGATCCGCCGCGGATACTTGTGCGGCATGAGGGCGTGTTTCACGTGGTCCTGCAACGCCTTGCCGTCCCTTGGCGCCCCGCCGCGCAGCACCACCAGCGCGCTCAGGGTCATCCGCCGATCCTCCAGTTCCTGCGCCAGCACGGCCGACTCATGCACTGCCTCATGTTCGTTCAGGCAACGCTCTACCTCCAGCGGCCAGACCCACTGCCCCGAGACCTTGACCAGATCGTCGGCGCGCCCCTGGAAAAAGAAGTACCCGTCCTTCTGAACGAACCGATCCCCGGTGCAGATCCAGTCGTCCTGCATGGTCTCCGCCGTCTTGTCGGGCCGGTTCCAATAGCAGGGCGACGAGGAATGCCCGCGCACATGCATCACCCCGTCCTCGCCCTTGCCCACCGGCGCGCCGTCGGACCCGCGCAGTTCCACCTCATAGCCCGGCACCAGCCTGCCCGCCGCACCTAACCGCTGTTCCTTGGCGCTGTTCGACAGGTAGACATGCAGCATCTCGGTCGAGCCCAGCCCCTCGATCGGCGGCAGCCCGGTCAGGTCCCGCCAGCGGCTGAATACATCCTCGGACAGGATCTCGGCCGCCGACATGCATTGCCGCAGGCTGGAGAAATCCCGGTCCGCGATCCCCTCCGAACGGCACAGCGCGGTGTAGAGCGTCGGCAGCCCGAAGAACACGGTCGGGCGACAGCCCTCGATCAGGTCCGCGATCCGGCCGGGATCGGGCCGCCCCGGCATCAGCAGCACCGTGGCGCCGATCGAGAACGGAAAGGTCACCGAATTGCCGAATCCATAGGCAAAAAACATCTTGGGCACTGAAAAACAGATGTCGTCCGGGGTTAGCTTCAACACATACACACCAAAGCTCTGCTGGGTATAGGCCATGTCGTGATGCAGATGCACGATGCCCTTGGGCCGCCCGGTTGAGCCCGAGGAATACATCCAGAATGCCATGTCGTCCGGCCCGGTCGGCGCCGCGTCCAGAACCTCCGGCCGGCCCGCCAGAACATCTTCCGCCGAACGGTATTCGCCCGCCGTGCCGTTCACCACGATCACCAGCAGACCGGTTTCGCCCAGCCCCGCCGCCGTGACCGCCCCAACCAGGTCGCCCTCGCACAGCACCAGCCGCGCGCCGCTGTCCTCGACAAAGAACTTCAACAGATCGGGCGGCGTCAGCGTGTTGAGCAAAACCGGCACGAATCCGGCCCGCACCGCCCCGAAGAACGCCGCCGGGTATTCGGCCGTATCGTCGAGAACCATCGCGATCCGGTCGCCCTGCACCAGCCCCTGCGCCCTGAACGCATGGCCCCAGCGCGCCGCCCGGGCGCAAAGCGCGGCATAGCTCACATCGCCACCCGGCCCGGTCAGCGCCAGCTTTTCCGGGTTCCGCGCGAGGTTGTCCCAGAGCACGGCGCTGCAATTGGGATGGTTCGTCTTGTCAAAGCCGATCTCGCGCGCGCCGGGCGCATCGCCCACCGGGTCCGTGACCGCGCGCGCCGCGTGATGCGTCTCGTATTCTGCCATGAACCCGGGCGACTGCGCCCGCAACCGGTCCATGTCCACCCGGCCCGACCGGGTCACATAGTCGAACGCGAAATCCAGCGGCGGCTTGCCGATCCTGGTGGCGAAATCCTCGTACCACGCGCAGGAGGTATTGGCCGCCGTCACGATCTTTTTCGCGATCGGCGGGCGGCTGACCTGATAGGCCGCCAGCGCCGCCGGAACGTCCGCCTCTGCCTTCAGCGCCTGCACCAGAGCGATCGCGTCCTCCATCGCCAGCCGCGTGCCCGACCCGATCGAGAAATGCGCCGTATGCGCCGCGTCCCCGAGCAGCACCCTGTTGCCGCTGACCCAGTTGTCGCACCACAGCTTCGGAAATTGCCGCCAGATCGAGCGGTTGGCGACCAGCGGCGCCCCCTCCAGCACATCGGCGAACACCTCTTCGCAGACCCGCGCCGTCTCTGCCTCGTCCATCCGGTCGAAGCCATGGTCAAAGAACGTGTTCTCGTCGGCCTCGACGATAAAGGTACTCATATCCGGCGCATAGCGATAGTGATGCGCGTTCATTGCCCCCTTGTCCGTGCGGCGGAAGCTCTGGGTCAGCGTGTCGAAGGAGCGTTTTGTGCCGAACCAGGCAAAGCGGTTCGACATATGGCTGATCGTTTCGCCGAACCCCTGCGGGTCCGAGGCGCGGACCAGCGAATTCAACCCGTCCGCCGCGACGATCAGATCGCCCGAGAGCTCCGACAGGTCCGAAACCGTATGCCCGAACCGCAGCTCCGCCCCCAGCGCTTCGGCCCGGCCCTGAAGGATCTGCAGCAGTTCCAGACGCCCGATGGCGGCAAAACCGATTCCGTCCAGAACCACCCGCCCCTCGGGGTGGTTTAACGTCATGTTCTTCCACCGCTCCATTCGCGGCGCGATCAGGTCATGGGTCTCGGCGTCATCGGCCCTGAGGAAATCCAGCGCCCGGTCGGAGAACACCACGCCAAACCCCCAGGTCACGCCGCGCGGCGCCGCCTCGCTCACCCGGACATGCAGATCCGGAAAGATGCGCCGCAGCAAAATTGCGGTATAGAGACCCCCGGGACCACCGCCCAGGATGTCGACCTTGGAAAGCCGCACCATGATCTCTCCTCCCAAAAAGATGTAGGCTTACTATCTGCTGTCCTAGGCAAGTTTTCTTTATCATGCAATAATAATCACAGAACGGAAAATCAAAACATGTCCAACCCAGACTTCTCGATGGATATCCAGATCAGTTTCGGCCATTGCGACCCGGCTGGAATTGTATTTTATCCCAACTACTTCCGCTGGTTCGACCGCTGCTTTCACACCTACTTGCTGAAAACCGCCGGAGGGCATCGGCGGCTGTGCCGCACGCTGGATGCAAAGGGAATCGGGCTGATGGACGTGCGGGCGAATTTCACCTCTCCCGCGATGGATGGGGATTTGATGACGCTGGACATGACCATTCGGGACTGGGGCCGCAAATCGCTCACCCTGGGGTATCTGGGCCGCATCGGCGACCGTGCGGTGGTCGAGGGCACCGAGGTGCGCGGCATGTTCGTGATGCGCGACGGCCGGTTGCGCGCGGGCGAGATGGCGCCGTTGCGCGCCCTGCTGGATGCCGGGATTCCCGAAGAGGATCCGGCGTGAGCGACCCGGACCAAAACCAAAGCGGCGGCATCCAGTCGCTCGATTCGGCGCTGCGGCTGCTGCGCGCGCTCACCGCCCGCCCCGGCCCCACTGCCTTGAGCGATCTGGCGCGCGACTGCGCCATGCCGGTGAGCAAGGCGCATCGTTATCTGGCGTCCTTCACCCATGCCGGGCTGGTGCGTCAGGCCGGCAAATCCGGCAAATACGATCTCGGCCCCGGCGCCGTGCACCTGGGACTCGCGGCGATGGCGCGCAACGACGCGATCAACATCGCCGCCGACGGATTGCCCGACCTCTGCGCCGAAACCGGGCTGACCGCGCTGCTGTCGGTCTGGGGCAATTCCGGCCCCACCGTGGTGCGCTGGGAACGGACGGCCAATTTCATGGTGACCACGCTGGGGCTCGGCTCCACCCTGCCGGTAGTCGGCTCGGCCACGGGCCATGTCTTTCTGGCGTTCCTGCCGGGCCCGCTGACCGCCGCGCGGGTGCGCATCGACCGGGCCGCCACACCGAATGTCGATCCGGCGGCGACGGCGGATCAGGTCCGCAGGCAGGGCTACGCCACCGTTTCGGGTGATCTGCTGCTGGGGCTTTCCGCGCTCGCCGCCCCGGTGCTCGACTGGCAGGGCGAGGCGCAGGCGGTCGTCACCCTGATCGGAACCGATGCCGCGGTCACCGCGCCGGTCAGCCCCGCCATCGCGGCGCTGACCCGGTATTGCGCGGCGCGGTCGCTCCCTGCCTCCGGAGGCTGAACTTCCGGCGCCTCACAATGTTGTAGGCCCAGGCCAATTGCACCCCCTGCGCTTCGCGTATAGTGCACACCCTGCACAGGTTAAGGACAAGCCATGGCTTTCTCCACCACCAATTCCTACTACTGGAAGGGCTTCCGCGACGGGGCGCCTTTCATGTTGGTCGCGGGGCCGTTCGGCATGCTGTTCGGGGTGCTGGCGACCGAGGCGGGGCTCAAGCTGACCGAGACGCTGGTGCTGACCGCAACCGTTTTCGCCGGGGCCGCGCAACTGACCGCGTTGCAGCTGATGCAGGAAAACGCGCCCACCTTCATCGTGCTGGCCTCGGCGCTGGCGGTGAACCTGCGGTTGGCGATGTACTCGGCGTCGCTGACCCCGTTCCTGGGCGGCGCGCCGATGTGGCAGCGGGCCTTTGCCGCCTATCTCACCGTGGACCAGTCCTATGCCTGTTCGATCGTCCGGTTCGAGACCGAACCGGATCTGACGATCCCCCAGCGCATGGGGTATTTCCTCGGCACGGTCACCCCGGTGGCGACGGCCTGGTACAGCTTCACGCTGATCGGCGCGCTGTTGGGCGCCCGCATTCCGGAAAGCTGGGCGCTGGATTTCGCGCTGCCGATCGCCTTTCTCGCCATGGTCACTCCGATGCTGCGCACCTCGGCGCATGTGGTCGCGGCGCTGGTGTCGATCACAGTGGCGCTGCTGGCGGCCGGGCTGCCCTATAACCTCGGGCTGATGGTCGCCGGACTGGCCGGCATGATCGCGGGCGCCCGCATGGAACTGGTCCTGCGCAAGAAGGGATTGTGGACATGACCCCGGAGCAAGCGGGGTTCGACCCCGTCACCCTGTGGACCGTGATCGCCGGCCTTGCTGTGGGCAGTTTCGCCCTGCGCTTCGTCTTCATCGGGCTGGTGGGGGACCGGCCGATGCCCGACTGGCTGCTGCGGCACCTGCGCTATACCGCCGTGGCGATCCTTCCGGCGCTGGTCACCCCGCTGGTGGTCTGGCCCAAGGCCACGGGTGGCGCGCTGGATCTTCCGCGCCTGCTGGCGGCACTGGTCACGGTCGGGGTCGGGCTGGCCACGAAGAACGTGCTGGCCGCGATCTTTGCCGGGGCGGCCACGCTTTACGGGCTGCTCTACCTACTCTGAGGGTTCGGTTTTCAGCTGCGCCTCCACCAGGCGCGCATTGTTTCGGGCGATCCCGTCTTCGAGGTCGGGGCTGTCATTCTCGAAGTACCGCTTGGTCGTCACCCCGGGCAGGCTCCCGAATTGCTGCGAGAGCCGGATGGGATAGAACGTGACATCGACGCTTTCAAAGCCGGGGATCGCCTTCAGCAGGGTCGAGGTGGCATTGGCGCAATAGACCCCGGGAACCGGGCCGCTCTTGAGCGCCAGCCGATAGGCGAGCTCGGCCTGTTCGGGGGTGACCTCGGCGGTCTGGACCACGACGTGAAAGGTGCTGCGCGCATGCGACCCGCGATAGGCCAGTTCCACCCCCGGGGTAATGCCGAACAGCACATCGTTCCATTCGGGCACAACCGGGGATTTGAACGACCCGGCCGGATCGAAGATCACCCGCTCCGAGGCGTTGATCATCAGCGACGAGTGCCCGCCGCTGCCGGTGCGGTTGTTGACCATCGTGTAGAGCGTCAGGGTCGATGGCCCGGGGTCCCGATAGGAGACCGCCGCGATGGTTTCGCGATCGTCATTGACCTGTTTCTCGGCACATCCCGCGACAAGCAGAAGGGCTGCACAAAGGCAAAGCAAGCGCGTCATGGGCAGGTCCCCGTTCGGGCGTGGGATCAGTCGGGTCAGGAGGCGAAGATCAGAAGGAACAGCGCCAGTACGATCAGCAACGCCACCGTCCAGGTGACGAATTTGACGAAGCCGTTGAAAGTGCCGGTCTGCACCGAGATGTCCATCTCGCCATGCTTGTGTTCAGCCATTGGTTCCAGTCCTGTTAGAATGCGGTCATGTTTCCAACTGGATACTGAATTCAAGACAGGCTGTCACCCGGTCAATTCGGGGAAATCCGTCTTGCCGCGGCATTTCTGCAATAGCGCGGCACGCCCGGTCACTCCTCGTCGAGATCGGCCGCCAAGCGAAATCCGATCCGCGTCGGCGGGCTGTCCGGTTTCGGCTTGGGCAGCGCGCGCAGCATCACGTTGAGCTGGCTCACATGCTGGATCAACTGGGTGCGCGCGCCGGTCGAATCGCTACCGTAGAAGGTCACGATATCGGGGTCGAAATACCCGATCCCCTCGATCCGCAGCACGCCGGCATCGCCGCCAGTGAAGCCCATCGCAATCTCATGCGCGTTGTCGAGCTGTTCCTCGAAGTTGCGGATGTAGAGGATGATCCGCTCATAGGCCCAGCGCGCCGGGCTCTTGCCGGAGGCGGGTTTCTTGGCCCCCGCCCGCAGCCCGTCGAGACAGGGTTCGTTCTTGGGGTCGGCGTGCACCTCGTGCACGCGGGGGATGGCAGCGTCTTCTCCGGCCTCGGCCGCAGTACTGATCTTGCCGTCCATCCCGCTCACTCCCTGCGTTGATACAGCCAGGCGCCGTCCTCGCCCCGGGTTCGGGTCACCTCATCGGTGTGGTAGAGGTGGTTGACGTGGGCCACCGCCTCGACCAGCGCGAGCCCGTATTCGCCCTTGCCGATGGTGCGCTTGAACAGCGGCGCGAAACAGGCCGAGGCGGGCTTCGGCGTATCGAGGTGCTCCAGCAGACGGCGCAGCCCTCCGTGATGATTGTCGATCAACTGGCGCATTCGCAGCGGCAGCCCGACAAACGGCAGCTTGTGTCCGCACAGCGCCAGTTGATCGTGCCGGGCAAGAAGACTCAGCCGTTCGCAGGCCTCCAGCCAGTCGGCCAGCGGATCGGCCTGCGGCTCGGTGGCGTAGACGCCGATGTTCGGGCTGATCGAGGACAGGATCTGGTCGCCGCTGATCACCAGGTTGTCGTCGCGGCTCCAGAACGTCGCGTGCTCGGGGGCGTGGCCGTTGCCCATGTGAACGTCCCAGTCGCGCCCGCCCATGCGGATCACGTCGCCCTGCTTGATGCGGGTGAAGCCCTGCGGCATCGGCGCCACCACATCGGAAAAGTTGAACGGACGCTCGGTCAGCCGTTCGGCCAGGATCTCCGGGTCCATCCCGGCGCCCTGGTAATAGGCGCGGGTTTCCTCGGGCATCGTGCTCTGCACGTCCAGCGTCAGCATTCGCGCAAAGAGCCAGGCGGTGCGGGTGGTGACCAGTTCGGCCCCATGCTCGGTCTGGAACCAGCCGGCCAGCCCGATGTGGTCGGGGTGGTGATGGGTGACGACAACGCGTGACACCGGCTTGCCCGCCAAGGGCCCGGCCAGCAGGGTTTCCCAGATCGCGCGGGACTTTCCGGTGTCAAAGCCGGTGTCGATCACCGTCCAGCCGTCCCCATCGTCCAACGCATAGATATTGACGTGATCAAGCTTCATCGGCAGCGGCAGGCGCAGCCAAAGCACGCCCTCGGCGATCTCGACAGCCTCGCCCGGTTCCGGCGGGGTGTCCCAGGGGTAGCGCAGGGTCAGGGTCGGGCCACCATCCATCGCTCAGGCCCCCGCCAGATCGTCGATGCCCAGCGCATAGAGCCCCGCGGCCCCCGCCTGCGCATGGGTCAGAAGCGATGCGTGTTCGGGCAGCAACCGGTCGATGTAGAACCGCGCCAGCGCGGCGCGCGGCCCGTCCTTGTCGGCCATGGCGGCGGCCAGATGGTAATGTCCGCCCAGCACCCGCGCGAAGGCGCGCAGGTAGGGAACCGCGCCGGCGAACCGGTCGTTCATGTCACCCTGCGATACCAGCCATTCGGTGGCCTCGCGCAGGGTTTCGGCGGCCTGCCAGACCGGCTCGGCCAGATCGGGCAGGATACAACGGGCGCGCTCGGCCTGCTTCTGGATCTCTTCCAGCAGCCGGCAGGCGGTCTCGCCGCCGTCCATCATCTTGCGCGCAACGAGGTCCATCGCCTGAATGCCGTTGGTGCCCTCATAGATCGCGGTGACCCGCACGTCGCGGTAATACTGCGCGGCACCGGTCTCCTCGATGAAGCCCATGCCGCCATGCACCTGCACCCCGGTCTCGGCGACGCGGATGCCGGTATCGGTGCCAAAGGCCTTGGCGATCGGGGTCAGCAGCGCAGCGCGCGCCGCCCAGTCCCCCTCACCCGTCGCGGTCTGCATGTCGATCGCCACGGCGCAAGCCAGCAGGATCGCGCGGGCGGCGAACAGATCCGCCTTCATCTCCAGCAGCATGCGGCGCACGTCGGCGTGATCCACGATGGTGCCCGAAGGGGTCCGGCCCTGCTTGCGCTCCAGCGCATAGGCCAGCGCGTGCTGATAGGCGCCCTCGGCGACGCCGACACCCTGGCCGCCGACGCCAAGGCGCGCGTTGTTCATCATGGTGAACATCGCCGCCATGCCGCCATGTTCCTCGCCGACCAGCCAGCCGGTTGCGCCGTCATACTGCATCACGCAGGTCGGCGAGCCGTGCAGCCCCATTTTGTGTTCGAGGCTGACCACCTTCAACGAATTGGCCTTGCCCGGGTTGCCGTTGTCGTCAGGGATGTATTTCGGCACCAGGAACAGGCTGATCCCCTTGGTGCCCGACACCCCGTCGGGAAGCCGCGCCAGCACCAGGTGACAGACGTTGTCGGCGAAATCGTTGTCGCCCCAGGAGATGTAGATCTTCTGCCCGGTGACCGCATAGGTGCCGTCACCGTTCGGCTCGACCTTGGAGCTCAGCGCGCCCACGTCCGAGCCCGCCTGCGGTTCGGTCAGGTTCATGGTGCCCGACCATTCGCCGCTGATCAGCTTGGGCAGGTAGAGCGCCTTGAGCGCGTCCGAGGCGTGATGTTCCAGCGCCTCGATCTGGCCCTGGCTCATCAGCGGGGCCAGTTGCAGCGACAGGCAGGCCGCGCTCATCATCTCGTTCACCGAGGTGGTCAGCGCCATCGGCAACCCCATGCCGCCGTGATCCTCGGGCGCGCTCATGCCGATCCAGCCGCCCTCGGCGATCGCCTTCCAGCCGTCGCCGAAACCGGGCGGGGTGCGCAGAACGCCGTTTTCCAGCCGCGCCGGGTGCAGGTCGCCGTCGCGCTGCATCGGCGCCATCACCTCTTCGCACATCTTGCCGGCCTCGGTCAGGATCGCGCTCACCGTATCGCCATCGGCCTCGGAGAACCGCGCGGTCTCGGACACCTGATCGTAACCCACCACGTGGCGGAAGAGAAACTCATACTCGGAAACGGGGGCACGGTAGGGCATGGATGTCCTCTTGTCTGCGGGGCGCCGCCGGGCGGGCTTGGCTTCCACCTGCGGCACGTCTATGGGTCAATATCCGACAGATACCTACCCAGACCCGCCTCACAAGCAACCAAAACGCCGCGTCATAGCCATGCCTCCCATCGAAACCCTGCACCTTGGCGCCAGCGCGCCGGACCTGGCCCGGGCGGCAGGGCTTCTCGCGGCGGGGCAGCTCGTCGCCTTTCCGACCGAGACTGTATACGGGCTCGGGGCCGATGCGCGCAACGGCCGGGCGGTGGCGGCGATCTATGCCGCCAAGGGGCGGCCCAGCTTCAACCCGCTGATCGTGCATCTTGCCGACACCGGGGCCGCGCAGCGCCATGTCGCCTGGACCGATTGCGCGCAGAGGCTGGCCGATGCCTTCTGGCCCGGCCCGCTGACGCTGGTGCTGCCGCTGCGCCCCGGTCACGGGATATCCGATCTGGTCACCGCCGGGCTCGACACGCTCGCGGTTCGGGTGCCCGCCCACCCCACGGCGCGGGCGCTGCTACGGGAATTCGGCGGCCCGGTGGCGGCGCCCTCGGCCAATCCTTCGGGCCGGATCAGCCCGACCACGGCGGAGCATGTGCTGGCCGGTCTTTCGGGCCGCATCGCGGCGGTGGTCGATGACGGGCCCTGCGCGGTGGGACTGGAATCCACCATCGTCGGGCTCGACGGCGCGCCCACGCTCCTGCGTCCCGGCGGCGTGGCGGTGGAGGAAATCGAGGCGGTGCTCGGCCACGCCCTGATCCGGCACGACGCAGGCGGCACCGTCAGCGCGCCGGGGCAACTCGCCTCGCACTACGCCCCCGCCGAACGGGTACGCCTGAATGCCGAGGCCCCGCGCCCGGGCGAGGTGTTCCTCGGGTTCGGCCCGATGGACTGCGATCTGAACCTGTCCCCCGCGGGCGATCTGGAGGAGGCGGCGGCCAACCTCTTTGGCCATCTGCATGCGCTCGACGGACGGGCAAGGCCGATCGCGGTGGCGCCAATCCCCGGTCACGGGCTGGGTGCGGCGATCAACGACCGGCTGCGGCGCGCGGCGGCGCCGCGCGACTAACCGGGGCCTCAAGCCCGCCCCGCAGTGGCCGAGAGCGTCAGCGAATCGACTCCCAGCGTTTTCAGCGCCGCCTCCCATTTGGCATCGTCGGGCAACCCAAAGACGAGATCGGCATCGGCATCGGTGGTCAGCCATCCGTTCATCGCGATTTCCGATTCGAGCTGCCCCGGCCCCCAGCCGGCATAGCCCAGCATCAGCTGCGCGCGCTCCGGCCCCTGCCCGGTCGCGATATCCTCGAGGATGTCGAGCGTCGCGGTCATGCTGAAGCCCTCCGAGACCTTCATCGAATGCAGGTTCGCGTCGTAGCCGTCCGAATGCAGGACAAAGCCGCGCGCGGTCTCGACCGGACCGCCGAAATGCACCCGCATGTTTCCGCGCTCGGGCGTGTCGGGCTTGATATCAAGCTGCGCCAGAAGATCGGACAGGCGCACATCCCCGGCCGGCTTGTTCACGATCAGCCCCATCGCCCCGTCGTCACCGTAACTGCACAGGAACACCACCGAATGTTCGAACCTCGGATCCCCCATTTCGGGCATCGCGATCAGAAGTTTCCCGGTCAGGTCCATGGCACTGCGCTCCGGTTTGGCGGTCATTCGATTTCAACATGACCCCCGTTCGGCCCGGGTGCAAGGCCGGGGCGGCAAAGCGGCGCATTCGGGCGCATTGACGCGCTCGTGACTTGGCAAGCGCCGCCGGAGCCGCCATTTAGGATGCATGTTGAAATTCGCCTCGTTCCTTGTTGCCAGTCTCGCCCTTGCCCTGCCCGTCAAGGCGGGAAACGATCTCGACAACCTCGTGCGGATCGAGGTGCTGGACGGTGGGCCGACCACCAGGGGAACCCATCTGGCGGCGCTGCGCCTGACCCTTGCCGACGGGTGGAAGACCTATTGGCGCGCCCCGGGCGAGACCGGGATTCCGCCCAGTTTCGACTGGCGCGGGTCGCGCAACCTGCGCGACGTGGCGATCACCTGGCCGGCGCCGGAGGTGTTCGACGCCAACGGTCTGCGCACCATCGGCTACAAGCACCAGCTCGTGCTGCCGGTGGAGGTGACCCCCGCCGCTGACGGCACGCCGGTGCGGTTGCGCGGGCGGATCGAGTTTGGCTTGTGCAGCGATGTCTGCATCCCCGGTACGCTGGAATTCGACCGCGAGCTTGACCCGCGGGCTGGGCGCGACCCCGCCATCGCCGCCGCGCTGGCGCAGCGGCCTTATTCCGCCGCCGAAGCCGGGGTGACATCCGCCACCTGCCGGCTTACGCCCAGCGCCGACGGTCTGCGCGTCGAGGCCCGGATCAGGATGCCATCGGCAGGCGGCGCGGAAATCGCCGTGATCGAGCCGGGCACACCCGGCATCTGGGCCGCCGCGACCGAAACACGACGTAACGGAGGGACTCTGATCGCCGTCAGCGAGTTGTCGAGCGAGACCGGCAGCACCTTCGCGCTGACCCGCTCGGCGCTCCGCATCACCGTTCTGGGCGCGGCGCATACGGTCGACATCCGCGGCTGCGGCGCCGGCTGAGCGGAATGACGGTTACGCCCCGCCTTGGCGCCATCGCAGTGCTGGTCGAGGACGACCGGGTTCTCCTGGCCCAGCGCGGCAAATCCCCCGACAGGGGGCTCTGGGGGTTTCCGGGCGGCCACGTGGAGCCCGGCGAAACCGCGCTGGAGGCCGCCCGGCGCGAGTTGTTCGAGGAAACCGGGCTGCGGGCGACCCCGGTGGACTACCTGACCAACGTCGACGTGATCCGCCGAGATGCAGCAGGCCGGGTTACGGTGCATTACCTTCTGGCCGCCGTGCTCTGCGCCGATCCTGTCGGCACCCCGCAGGCAAACGACGACGCGCAGGATGCGGCCTGGTTTGCGGTTGAACAGGTCCGGGCCGGTGCGCTGCCGATGAGCGCACAGGTGGCCCAGGTGATGGAGTTGGCCTTGCTGCGCCGCCGCACCCTGACCCTGCCGCGCTAGGCGGTGCGGGACGCCCGCCGCACAGCGCGGGCATAGACCAACGCCGAGATCAGGTAGACCGCCAGCACGATCGCCGCCGCCCCCGCGACGAAGGCGGCCAGCGCCGCGCGCATCGCGTCGAGACCGGCCAGAACCGGCAGCGCGCCCAGCAGCACGGGCGGCATCGCGCCCTGCATCAGTGCCCAGCCCAGCGTTGCCCCGAACCAGGCCAGAAGCAGCGCCGCCGTCGCGATCACCGCGCCCCGCAACGCCCGGTTGGGATTGTGCAGCGACCGGCGCAGCGCGGTCAGCGGGCGCGACACGTCCTGCTGCATCGCCACCAGCGCCGGGACCACCAGCAGCACGATCGCCACGCCGAAGCCCAGCCCGTAGACCAGCGTGATCACCGTGGGCTTGAGGAACTGCGCCTGCTGCGACTGCTCGTAAAGCAGCGGCGCCAGCCCCAGCACCGTGGTCAGGGTGGTCAGCAGCACCGGGCGCAAACGGTCGGCCGCGGCATCGATGATCGAGGGGATCAGCCCGCGCTCCTCGGCATATTCGTCGATGGTCGTCACCAGCACGATTGAATCGTTGATGATGATCCCGGTCATGCCCAAAAGGCCCACCACCGTGAACATGCTCAGCGGCACCTCCCAGATGTAATGCCCCCAGATCGTGCCGATCAGGCCGAAGGGGATCACCGCCATCACCACCAGCGGCCGGGTCCAGCTGGCAAACACCCAGGCCAGCACCAGGTAGATGCCGGTCAGGCACAGGATCAGGCCGGTGCGCGCGTCCGACAGGAATTCGTTTTCCTGCTCGCTCAGGCCCGACAAGGTCCATTCCACCTGACGCTCGCTGGCAATCCTCGGCAGGATTTCTTCCTTGAGCGTCTCCTGGATCTCGCTGGCGCGGGCCGGGTCGTCCTCGGAGATGTCGCCGGTCACGCTGATCACGCGCAGACCGTTCTCGCGCCGCACGGAGGAAAACCCGGTGCGCTGCTCGACGCTGACGATGTCGGCCAGGGGCACGTAGATGCCGCTCGGGGTACGCAACTGGGTGCGTTCAAGGAAATCGGCGGTCAGCTCCCCCTCGGGCAGTTCGACCCGGATCGCCGCGCTGCGCGGTCCCTCGGGATAGGTCGCCGCCTCGATCCCGTTCAGCCGGTTGCGCAACACCCGCCCCAGGGTGTCGATGGTAAATCCCAGCGCCTGGCCCTGCGCGGTGAGGTCGAGGATCACCTCCTCCTTGTCATAGGCGAGGTTGTCCTCGACCGCCGAGACCTCCGGGTAACGCAGCAGCGCCGCCTGCAGGTCCTGGCTGGCCGCCTTCAGGGTTTGTACATTCGCGCCGTAAAATTGTACGTCCAGCGCGTCGCCGCCGGGGCCGGACCGCCAGCCGCGAAAGCTGACCGTCTCGACCATCGGATGCCGCCGCACCGCATCCTGTAGCTCGGCGACGAAGGCAAAGCTCGAATAGGGGCGCAGGTCGGCGTCGATCAGCTCGATCGAAATGCCGCCCAGCAGGTCGGTGTCCTTGGTCTCCACCCCGGCCAGCCCGCGCCCGGCGTTGCCGCCGACCTCGGCCATGACGTAATCCAGCGGGTTGCGGCCGTGACGCTCCTGGTACTGCTTGCCCAGTTCCTCGGTGGCGCGCTGCATCTCGCGCATCATCTCCAGCGTGTCGGCGCGGGTCGCCCCCTCGACCATGGCGAAGTTGCCGGTGACCGAGCCGCGCTCGGGCGCGTTGAAGAACCGCCACTGCACATCGCCCCGGATGAAGAGTGCCACCTGGCTTGCCAGCACCGCGATCACCCCGGCCAGAACCACATAACGCCCCCGCACCACCCAGATCATCACCCGGCGGAACAGGTGGTCGCGCACCCAGCGAAAGCCCCGGTTCACCACCCGGTTGGGCAGGTCGTACCAATGCTGCTTGGCCGAATGGGCGATGGCGTGGGACATGTGGTTGGGCAGGATCAGGAAACATTCCACCAGCGAGGCCAGCAGCACGACAATCACGGTAAAGGGAACGTCCTTGATCAGATCCCCAAACCGGCCGCCGATGGCCGTGAGGCCGAAAAACGCGATCACCGTGGTCAGCGTCGCGGCCAGAACCGGCATCGCCATCCGCCGCGCCGCGTTCTCGGCCGCCGCGACCGGATGCTCGCCCAGCCGTCGCGCCCGGAAATCGGCGTGTTCGCCGACCACGATGGCATCATCCACCACGATCCCGAGGGTGATAATCAGGCCGAACAGGCTGATCATGTTGAAGGTCAGGCCAAAGGCGTACATCAGCGCGATGGCGGCGAACATCGAGGCCGGGATGCCGGCCGCCACCCAGAAGGCAATCCGCGCGTTCAGGAACAAAAACAGCAACGCGACCACCAGCGCCAGCCCCATCAGGCCGTTGTCGATCAGAATGTTCAGACGCCCCGAAATGGCCTCGGCGCGGGTGCGGATCAGCTCGATCGCCACCCCCTGCGGCAGGCTCAGCTGCATCTGGGCCGCCACCTCCTCGACCTGGCGCTGGATCTTGATCGCATCGCCCCGGTCCGACCGGTCGATCCGGATCGACATGGCCGGGTCGTCGCCGACGAAATAGCTGCGCTTGCGGTTCGCCCCCTCGACCCGGATCGCGGCCACGTCGCCGATGGTCAGCTTCGAGCCGTCCGGGTTGGAGCGCAGGACGATCCCGGCGATGTCGTCTGGCTTGCGTTTCTCGGTCCCGGTACGCACCCGGGCATTGGCCCCGGTCACATCGCCGGCCGGATCCGTATCGACCTCGGCGGCGACGGCGACGGCGATCTCGGCCATGGTGATGTCGTGTTCGATCAGCGCGCGCGAGGGCACCTCGAGCACGGTTTCGGGCGCGGCGACGCCCCGAATGGTGGTCCGGGTCACGCCGGCGGCGAACAGCCGCGTGACCAGTTCGTCGGCGAACAGGCCAAGCTGCCCGGAGCCGACCGGGCCGGTGATCACCACGTCGGTGACGCGGTCGCGCCAGACGCCCCGGCGCACACTCGGGTCCTCGGCCTCGTCGGGCAGGGTGGTGATCGCATCGACCGCCGATTGCACGTCGTCGGCGGCGCGCGACATGTCCCAGCCCGGTTCGAACTCGATCGTAATGCTCGCCACCCCTTCGCGCGAGACCGAGGCGGTGCTTTCTACCCCGTCCACGGCGAGCAGCGACGGCTCCAGCACCTGGACGATCGCGCTGTCGACATCCTCGGGGCCGGCCCCCTCCCATTCGACGCTGACGCTGACGCTGTCGACGATCACATCGGGAAAGAACTGTGCCCGCATGTTGGGGATCGCCGCCGCGCCCAGCACCAGCAGGACCACCAGCAGAAGGTTCGCGGCCGTGCGGTGGCGGGTGAAATAGCTGAGCAGCCCGCCCGCCGGCCCGGGGAGATTTCGCACCACGGCCTAGCCCCCCATCCGGGATTCGATCCGCTCGACCAGTTGGGCCGGCACCTTGTCGCCGCCAAGCTGGGCCAGCACCCGGGCCTTCATCTCCTCCGGCATCCGGTTGTTGCCTTCGACAAAGGCGACCAGCCGGGCCCGGCGTTCCGCGCTCAGCTCCAGCAAGGAGGCCTCCGGCGGCGCGTCCCGTGCCTCTTCGCGCAGCGGCCGGACCCGGATGCCCGCCCCCAGAAGCGGCGTGCGCCCGATCACCACCTCGCGCCCGGCAAGGCCCGCACCGCGCAAAAGCACCTCGTCGCCCTGGCGGCGCACCAGCTCGACCGGAAGCGCCTCGAGCCGGTCTTCGGCGTCCAGCACCAGCACCGTGCCCGAGGCGTCCAGCGCCGAGGCCGGCAGGCGCGCGACCCGCTCGACCGGCGGCTCCTCGACCGACACGGTGACGAAATCGCCGGGTTTGAACCCCGGCGCATCGTCCAGCCCGGCATAGATCATGCGCCCGGTCTGCCCATCGCCCGCCGCGGCGCTGTCGCGGCTGATCCGCCCCCGTGCGGTCAGCGCCGCGCCGCTGACGTCCAGCGTGGCGATGACCGGGGCCTTGATCAGATCGCCACGGGCGTCGAGCAACCGGGCATATTGTGCGGTGGAGACGCGAAAGGCGACCTCCAGCGCGTCTGGGTCGATCAGTTCGGCCAGCTTCTCGTTGGGCGAAACCAGCCGCCCCTCGACCAGGGTCACGTTGGACAGCGTGCCGTCAAAGGCGGCGGCGACCGTTGTGTCGTCCAGAGCGCGTTCGGCATCCGCCAGCGCGATGCGGGTCCGCGCCAGCCGGGTCGCGGCCTGGTCCACCCGCGCCTCGGCCTGGGCCACGGCCAGGCGTCGGGCCAGCACCGCCTGCCGCGCGGCGGCAAGCGCCAGCTCGGCGGTTTCCACCGTCGCGGCGGTTCCGACGCCGCGCTCCTGCAGGTCCTTCTGCCGCTGGAACGCGCGATCGCGCAGATCCTCCTGGTCGCGGGCCGCCGAAAGCTCGTCGCGCGCCAAGGTCAGCGCGCGGGCGGCGTCGCGTTGTTCGGCCTCGGCATCGAGCAGGTCGCTATGCGCCCGGTCCAGCGCCGATTGCGCGTCGGCCGGGTCGATGTGCACCAGTTCGTCCCCGGCGGTGACGCTGCCGCCATCCTCGAATCCCTCGGCCAGCCAGATCACCCGCCCGCCGGTAGCGGCGCGCAGTTCCAGCGTGCGGCGGCTGAGCACCTGCCCGAAGGCGGGCAGGACCGGGATCACGGTTTCCATCCGGGCGGTCCGCACGTTGACCGCGAACACCCGTTCGCGCACCTGGACCGGCCGGGGATCGTCGGCCATGCGGCTTTGCATCGCGCCGAACACCAGCTGACCGGCGTAGACCAGCAGCGCCAGCATCAGCGATGCCAGAAACAGCCCGGTCAGGCTTTGCCTTAAGAACCGCATCGTCAAATCTCCCAGGCCCGCAGCAGGACGCCGTGATACAAACTAGCCGCAGCGCATAAAATGCCAAGATGCGCAGGGTATCCGGGATGTTATACGCCGCAGAAAGTTACTTCCGGCGCTGGTTTTCGGTCAGGCGCGGAAAAATCTCGACGAAGTTGCAGGGCTTGTGCCGGTAATCGAGTTGCAGCGACAGGATCTCGTCCCAGCCGTCCTTGCAGGCGCCGGGGCTGCCTGGCAGCGCGAACAGATAGGTGCCGCCCGCGACCCCGCCGGTGGCACGCGACTGCACCGCGCTGGTGCCGATCTTTTTCATCGAGACGATGGTGAAGACGGTGCCAAATGCCTCGATCTCCTTTTCATAGACATCGCGGTGCGCCTCGACCGTCACGTCCCGCCCGGTCAGCCCGGTGCCGCCGGTCGAGATCACCACGTCGATGTCCGGGTCCGCGACCCAGGCCCGAAGTTGGGCTGCGATCTCGTCGCGTTCGTCGGGCAAGAGCTTGCGGTCGGCCAGGGAATGGCCCGCCCCGGTGATGCGGTCGGCCAGCACCTGTCCGGAGCGGTCCTCGTCCAGCGAGCGGCTGTCCGAGACGGTCAGCACCGCGATGCGGACCGGGATGAAATCCTTGGTGTCGTCGATGCGCGACATGGCGGTTACGTCCTCTCAAAAATGGCAAGGCGCAGGGCCAGCGCTGCGAATATGCCGCCCGAGAGCCGCCCGAGCCAGAGCGAGACGCGCGGCGAGGCGAAAAGCCGCTGCCCCGCCTGCCCGGCAAAGAGGCCCACCAGCGCGTTGACCACGAAGCCGCCCAGCGACAACACCGCGCCGAAGATCAGGAACTGGATCAGCATCGGACCGGCCTGCGGCGCGACGAACTGAGGGATGAAGGCGAGCACGAAGAGGATCACCTTGGGATTGGTCAGGTTGACCACGAAGCCGGCGCGAAAGGCGCGCGCGGCGGACACCGCCGGCGCGCGATCGCGGGCCGGGCCGCTGCGCCAGGCGCCCCAGGCGAGCCAGAGCAGATAGGCCACCCCGATCCAGCGGATCAGGTCGAACATCCAGGGCAGCGCCGCCACCGCCGCGCCCAGCCCCAGCCCGGCCAGCGAGACATGCACCATGCCGCCGGCCGCGATCCCGGCGCTGGCCGCCACCGCAGGACCGCGCCCCGAGCGCAGCCCCTGGCCGAGGCAGAACATCATGTCGGCCCCCGGCGTGAGGTTCAGCGCCAGCGCGGCGGGAATGAACGTCATCAGGGTGAGCGGGTCGATCATGCGCCGATCTCGAACCAGGCGCCCTCGGGGCCGAGGTTGACCACCTCGGAGCCACCGATATGACCACGTTCGCCCCAGCAATCGTGGATATGACCGCACAGCACCAAGGGCGGCGCGATGCGCGCGATGGCGGCGCGAATCGCCTCCGATCCCACCGACACCCCCTGCGAGGTGCGGTCGGCAACGCCCCTGGGTGGCGAATGGGTTATCAGGATGTCGGCGGCTGCGCAGGGCGCCAGCAGCGCCTCGGCGGCCTCTTCGCTCAGATCCCAGGACCATGCGCCAAAGGGCGTCGGCGGCACCCCGCCGCCGATGCCGAAGAACCTGAGGCCTTCTACCTCGGCGCCTTCTCCGTGCAGAACGGTGGCATTGGGCAGGGCGGCGGCCCGCAACTCATCGGCGCTTTCGGCGTTGCCCGGCACCAGCACCATCGGCGCAGTGATGCCCGAGAGCATCTCCATCGCCTGATCGAGTCCCTGGCGCGCATTGCAGAAATCCCCCGCCCCGACCACCAGATCTGCCCCCACGCTCGCCTTGACGAGCCTGCTGGCCGCCCGCCGGGCCATGTGCAGATCGGAAAATGCCAGTATCTTCATCCGCCCTCTATCCATCCTCTCTCAGCTTGGCCTGCAACTCCAGCAGATCGGCCCAGGCCTGTCGCTTGGCCGCCGGCTGTCGCAGCAGATAGGCGGGATGGAACATCGGCAGCACCGGCTTGTCCAGCGCCTGATCCCAACCGCCACGCAGACGGGTGATGCCACGCCTGCCCAGCACCGCCTCGCAACTGATGTTGCCCATCAGCACGATTACCCTGGGATCGGCCAGCGCCACGTGCCGCTCGAGGAACGGCTTGAGCATGGCGATCTCGTCCGGGCGCGGCTCGCGGTTCTGCGGCGGGCGCCAGGGCAGCACGTTGGTGATATAGACGTTGTCTTGCCGCGCCATCCCGACCGCCGAAAGCATCCGGTCGAGCAACTGTCCGGCGCGCCCGACAAAGGGGCGCCCCTCGCGGTCCTCGTCGCGGCCCGGCGCCTCGCCGATGATCATCACCGGCGCGCCCGGGATGCCGTCGGAAAAGACGAGGTTGCGCGCGCCCTT
>Ga0070729_10002878_pt1 | contig 21120 bp, 17 predicted proteins | sample tdDd472_FD_66725 | JGI IMG/M metagenome (GOLD analysis project Ga0070729, IMG submission 66725) | Marine sediment microbial communities from the Atlantic coast under amendment with organic carbon and nitrate - tdDd47.2 | ecosystem: Environmental > Aquatic > Marine > Coastal > Sediment | place... | reverse complement strand
CCGGTCTCGGTGCCCGCCAGCTTGCTGGTGTAGCCCATGATGAACCAGAGCATGGCCTGTTCCCTGGTGAGCTTGCTGACCGGAGGCAGCACACCGTTGGCGTCAGCGGTCAGGAACAGGATCGTCGACGGGTGGGTGCCCGTGCTGGTCTCGTTGATGTTCGACAGGTAGGTCAGCGGGTAGCTGCCCCGGCTGTTGGGCGTCAGGCGGTCGTCGAACAGATCGAAGGTGCCATCGGGCCACATCAGCGCGTTCTCGATGATGGCGCCGTGCTTCAGGTATTCATCCTCGTGGAAGCAGGCCTTGTGGATCTCGGGCTCCTTGTCCGGATTCAGGTCGATGAGCTTGGCGTAGCAACCGTTCTCGAAGTTGGCGATGCCGGTGTCGTTCCAGCCGTGCTCGTCGTCGCCCAGCAGGCCGCGGCTCGCGTCTGCGGACAGGGTCGTCTTGCCGGTGCCCGACAGACCCAGCAGCAGAGCGATATCGCCCTTCTCGCCCTCGTTGGCCGAGCAGTGGATGGGCAGGATGCCCTCGGCGGGCAGCATGTAGTTCATGACCGTGAACAGCAGCTTCTTGCAGCTGCCACAGTACTGGGAACCGTAGACCACGCCGATGCGCTGGTCGAAGTCCGCCGCGATGACCATGGTGCTGGTGCCGTCGATGCGCGGATCGATGCGCAACCGGCCCTCGTAGCGCTTGGGGTCCAGCTTGTCGTTGGGACAGGCCAGCAGCGTGAACGGACGCTGGGCGAAGATGCTGTTCTCCACGCCCACGGGAGTCGGTCGGAACATGTTGTCGCAGAACAGTACGTTCAGGGCCTTGTTCGCCACCGTGGTCACGGGCATGGCGTAGCTGGCGTCGGCACCGATGACCCGGTCGCTGGCGTACACCTTGGGGCTCTCGCCCAGGGTTTTGAGGGCGTCCTCTACCAGCATGTCGAAGGTCTCGGGATCGACCGGAATGTTGTTCGCAGCGGTCCAGTCGATGGTCGCCTCGCTCTCGGGACGCTTGACGATGATCGTATCCTTGGGGCTACGTCCGGTGGACTCGGGCATGGTCCAGGTCGCCAGAGCACCGCACTTGCTGATCAGGGCTTCGCCGTTGTCGACGGCGGCCTGGATCAGCGCGGAGCGATCGATGTTGCGGTTGATGTTCTGGCCTGCGAGCAGTTTTTCGAGACGATCCTGGAAACTCATCGTCCATTCTCCTTGATCAGGTTATCAGACGGTCACGACGACGCTCACGACCGCGCGAACGGCGCCAAGTCAGACAATAGAACAGAGCGAGGGCCGCCACGAAAACGGCACTCAGTTTAGGGGGGTAGCTTAGACGTGTGCCAGCGCCGATACAAGGGGATTCTGGCCGGTGATGCGGACAATTAAGACCGGTTTTGAACGGCCTACTGCTGCAGGCCCTTTAACCTACGATTTCGCTCTACGTTGAAGGCGAAACCCACCGCCAGCCGGACGCTCCAGGCTTCTCCCGAAAGATTGGTGCCCCCTTTGTTGCGGTCACCGAGCCACTCTCGGCGGCCGTCCACGCCCAAATACCACGATTGGTAATGGCCAAAGAACACCCGGGCCCCTGCGCCCAGATTGGCGTTGTAGGTGGCCAGCCAGAGATCTTCTTCCAGGAACGGCTTGACGCCGTCGTAGCCGAAACCGCCGAACAGATCCAGGTCGAAATTGCCGATCCGCAGAACCGTGCGCCCCAGCTCCAGTCCCGCGTACAGACTGGCAAACCGGTCGGACCATTGTTCCTCGATCTCCCCGTTGTTGACCAGGTAGGGATAAGTCGCGCGTCCCGGCCTCAGATCACAGGCGATCCGCAACAGCCAGTTCTCTCCGCGGACGCTCGCCAGGAAACCGATCGTCCCCTTGTTACCCACCCGGGCCAGCGCCCCCTCGGGACGCCAGTAGCCGCCGGTCAGTGCGACGGTCGGCGTCAGCGCCTGTTCGTCGAGCAACTGGAGCTCGCGCCGATAGTAGTAATCCAGATCGGTGTGCTCGAGGGCGTCGCTCTCCAGCATTGCGAACGCCGCTTCGGTACTTCCTGAATAGAACAGGCAGAAGAACCGCTCGGGAGAGCCCTCGGGGGTGTGGGGCAACAGCTGGTCGGCCAGATCGGCGGTGAACGCATCATAGGTATCGCGACCGGTCACGAAGTCCACTTCCGATGCGACGCCTCCCGAAGCGATGTCCGGATGAAACTTCTTGCCCGGATCCTTCTGTCGCTTCGGATCGTTGTACCAGATCAGCTCGTCGATGATCTCGGCGCCATACATCTGCTCGGTGAAGGCACCGTCCCAGATGGCGCCCAGAATGCGAATGCGGTCGATGGCCTCGGCCGGTCCGCAGCGATAGTCCCAGTAGGCGATCAGGTCGAGCAGCGAATCAGGCTGGTCGGCGTAGAACAAGCGGGGGATGGTGCCGTAGACGATGTACGTCACCTCGGGACAGGCCTGGACATCCAGAGGGTGGGCCAGCGTCGCGGGTTCTTCGGCGCGCGAGGTGGGCGCCAGACCGACCGCCATCCAGACGAACACGATCCCCGCCAGCAACATCGCTGTCGCTGCGGAGGTCCTGCATCCTCCCTGATGCGTGAGCCTAAAGTTCGGTCCCGGATTCAATGACCGTACCCTTGGGAATGATGGTGATACCGTCACGGATCCAGCGACGCTCTCCTTCGTACTCCGCGACGTCCGGCTGGGGTTTGATGATCACGTTGTCCCCGATCCGGGCATTCTTGTCGATGATCGCCCGCTCGATGCGGCAGTTGCGGCCGATCCCCACCGCCGGTCCGGCCCCCGTCCGCTGCCGGACATCGTCCAGGGTCTGCTCGCCCTCGTAGAAGTCGCTGCCCATGAAGATGACGTCCTTGAGGGTGGAGCCTTCGCCCACCCGGCCCCGGATGCCGATGATCGAGTTGACGATCTTTGCACCGGTGATGGATGAACCTTCGACCACCAGACTGTCCTCGATCTCCGACTCGACGATCCGGCTGGGCGGCAAGGAGCGTGTCCGGGTGTAGAAGGGCCAACCGCCCTGATACAGGTTGAACTCCGGGTTCTTGTCCACCAGTTCGAGGTTCGCCTCGAAAAAAGATTCAATGGTTCCGATGTCCCGCCAGTACCCGGAAAAAGGATAGGCCATCACCTTGTAGTCGGCGATGGAGTCCGGGATGATCTCCTTGCCGAAATCGGTTTTGGACTGGTCCTCGAGAGTCGCCCGCAGTACACCGGGCTCGAATACGTAGATGCCCATGGAGGCAAGGTAGGTGTCCCCCCCCACGTCCATGCCACGCTTCTCGAAAAGCTCCCGGGGAGCCTTGAATCCGTCGATCACCGCGGGATCTTCCGGTTTCTCGATGAACTCGACCACGCGACCGTCGGCGTCGGCCTTCATCAGGCCCATGCGGGAGGCCTCTTCGCGAACCACCGGGTACACACCCAGCGTGATGTCCGCCCCGGAATCGCGGTGGAAATTCACCAGGTCGGAGTAGTCCATGCGGTACAGGTGGTCGCCGCCCAGAATGACGATCTGCGACGACTCGTAATACATGGTGTGGTTCAGGGTCGCGCGCACCGCGTCGCTGGTGCCCTGGAACCAGGCGTCCCGGGTGGGGGTCTGCTCGGCGGCCAGGATGTCCACGAATCCATCGGTGAATACGTCGAAGGCATAGGTCTGCATGATGTGGCGGTGCATGCTCGCGGAAAGGAACTGGGTCAGGACGAAGACTTTTTTCAATCCCGAGTTGATGCAGTTGCTGATGGGGATGTCGATCAAGCGGTACTTGCCCGCGAACGACACCGCGGGTTTGCTTCGTTCGAGGGTCATGGGGTAGAGGCGCGTGCCCCTGCCGCCGCCCAGAATGATCGCTGTCACGTCTTTCACGGGATATCCTCCGTTTCCGCGGTGACCTGTGGATTCTTCACGTTCCGCATTATAGGGTCGTCCAGTACGATTCGGAAGGGCTTTCGAGATCGGTTCGGCCCGTCGTCATTTCTTCATCATCCGGTGGGCCAGGCGCCGTGTGATGAATCGTGGAATGAAGCGCACCATCTTTGCCATCAACAGGTTACGTGCACCCGGAATCACGATGGCCCGATCGGCCAGAAAACCCCGATAGCCGATGCGGGCGGCCAGACCGGCGTCCATGCGCCGGTGGTCGCGTCGATGGTACTCGGCCAGGTCGTTGGCAGTGAGATCACCTGCGGGAATCATCGCGTCCTGGGTGAAGAATTCGGTCCGGGTCGGCCCCGGGCAGAAGGCCGTGGCCAGCACGCCGCTGCCCCGCAGCTCCTCGTGCAGAGCCTCGGTGAAGGACAGAACATAGGACTTGGTGGCGAAGTAGACGGCCATCAACGGCCCCGGCTGGAAAGCTGCCGTCGAGGCCACGTTCAGAACTCCCGGTGAACTGGCATCGGGTTCCGTCACACCCCGTGCGGCGGCGAAGCGCTTCATGGCCGGCAGCAGATCCCGGGTCAGGGTCGTCAACGTCGCGATGTTCAGCTCGACCATCTGCTGATAAAGGTCGGTTTCCCGTTTTTCGAATGGCCCATAGGCGCCGAAGCCCGCGTTGTTCACCAGGACCCGCACACCCACTCCCTCGTCGCGCAGATGTTCCAGCAGCTCGTCGGCGCCCCGCGGTGCAGCCAGGTCGCAGGCGATGACCCGGACGTCGATCTCATGGTCACGACGCAGCATATCCGCCAGCTGGATCAGGCGATCCTCGTTGCGGGCCGTCAGTACCAGAGGGTTGCCGTCCACGGCAAAAAGCCGGGCCAGCTCTACGCCGAGCCCGGCCGAAGCGCCGGTGATCAGGGTGTGTGTCAAATGGGGGGCGACATCAGTCGCAATCGATCCGGTAGCCAGCTCATTCAAGGATCAACTACCCGCTTTCTTCACAACATGTTACCGCGTATCGTCACCCACTGCCGGATCCGGGTCCATCATGCCGTCATCCTTCTCCTCCTCGGCTCCCGAGAAGGTCAGGGAGGCCGAGTTGATGCAATAGCGCAACCCGGTGGGCCGGGGACCATCCTCGAACACGTGACCCAGGTGGGCTTCACAGGTGCTGCAGATGATCTCGGTGCGGATCATACCGTAACTGATATCCTTGATCTCCGAGACCGCTTTCTTGTTCACCGGCGTCCAGAAGCTGGGCCAGCCGCTGCCGGAATCATACTTGGTCTCGGAAGTGAACAGCTCACTGTCGCAGCAGACGCACTTGTAGACGCCCTCTTCGTGGTGGTTGAAGAACTTGCCGCTGAAAGGGCGCTCGGTACCACCGCAACGGGTGACCTCGTACTGGGTGGCCGACAGCTCGTCTCGCCACTCATCCTTCGATTTCCTCACGGGCTCTTCCTTTGCCTGCTTCTTGCTGGTCTCGGGAGCTGTATCGGTTCTAGCGGTGTGCTCTGCTCTGCGCGGGGCAGCCTGAGCCGACGCCGGCAACAGGCCCGCGGCCAGCCGTCCCGCGAACCTCTGCCCCGGATTCGAGGCGAGGATATTTACAAATATGGACAGGCCGCCCAGCAACAGGGTGGCGACCACCAGGATCTTGAACAATGCGAAACCTCCGAGCATGGGGTGCCTCCGGACAGTTTACCAAGAAACGAGAATACCGCACCGGGCGGGGGGTCGCTTCCAACTTGATTGAGCGGAATGCTTGCGAGGCAGAACGACCGGCTCGCGCCAGCTCGACCGTATAACCGAGAGCTTCGGTTTTGTTCCGGTGCGTCCGCTGACAGTCGAAAAAAACGCCCCGGCCGTTGCGGCCGGGGCGCGATCATCACCGTCATTTCGCGCCGAAATCAGTCACCCTTCAGATCGGGAAACTGCTTGCCCAGGGTCTCGTTCCACTCGCTGACCTGGGCCGCCGACTGCTCAAGCACCGCCGCTGCATCGCCATCGATGGTGATCTTCACCAGATTGTCGCCGCCGGCAATGGCGTTGACAACATCCTGGTCACTGTCGGCGACCACCCGGCCAAAGACCGTGTGATGGTCGTCCAACCACGGTGTCGCCACATGGGTCACGAAGAACTGGCTGCCGTTGGTGCCCGGACCGGCGTTGGCCATGGACAGCACACCGGGACCATCGTGGCGCAGGGCGTCATTGAACTCGTCGGCGAATCGATAGCCGGGGCCGCCTGTCCCGGTGCCAAGGGGGCATCCGCCCTGGATCATGAAATCGTCGATCACCCGGTGGAACTTCATTCCATCGTAGAAACCACGCTGGGCCAGATTCACGAAATTGGCCACGGTCAACGGCGCCTGGTCGGCAAAAAGGGTCAAGTTGATGGTGCCCTTGTCGGTTTCGATCACTGCTTTGAGGTCTGCCACTATTCTCTCCTCGTTGGGGCATGAGGTTCAGTCGACAACCCGCTTCCGCCAAGGCTGCCGCTGATCGACAAGGAGTGAAAATAGCAGAAAGCGACGATTTCACCAACGCCCGGCTTGTCACTGTCCCCGGCGAGCGCTAGGCTGAGCCGGTGCGGCAGTCCACGAACCGGTATCCAGGAGATCGACTATGGAATCCACTCGGGTCAGCAAAGGCGTCCTGATACTGATGGTCCTCACCATCTCGGCGATCTTCCTGAAGATGATCAGCAGTTTCCTGATGGTGATCCTGCTGGCCGGCATTTTCTCGGCTCTCTCACAGCCCATGTATCAGCGTTTCTGCCGCTGGTTCGGCTACCGGAAATCACTGGCTTCCATCGCCACCCTGGTGGTGATCATCCTGGTGATCATCGTCCCGCTGGGCGGCCTGCTGGGCGTGGTCACCGCCGAAGCCATCAAGGTCGGCGAATCGGTCTCACCGTGGGTGCAGGACAAGCTCCAGAATCCGGACGAGGTCATGGTCTGGCTCCAGCAGCAGTCGTTCTATGATCGGGTCGCGCCCTATCAGGACGACATCCTGACCCGGCTCGGGGAGATGGTCGGGGTTCTGAGCCGCTTCCTGATCAACAGTCTGTCCACCGCGACGACGGGCACGGTGCAGTTCCTGTTCATGCTGATGATCATGCTCTACACCATGTACTTCTTCCTCATCGACGGCTCCAAACTGCTGGACCGGATCCTTTATTACTTGCCTCTCGAGGACCGGGACGAACGCCGCCTGCTGGAGAAGTTCAGCTCTGTGACCCGGGCAACCCTCAAGGGGACCATGGTCATCGGCCTGCTCCAGGGCGGCCTGGCCGGCCTGGGTCTGGCGGTCGTGGGCATTCCCAGCGCCATTTTCTGGGGCACGCTGATGGTGGTGCTGTCCATCATCCCTGGTATCGGCACGGCTCTGGTCTGGTTGCCGGCGGCGGTGATCCTCATGGCCGGTGGCAGCTGGGGCAAAGGCATCTTCCTGGTGCTGTTCTGTGGCCTGCTCGTGGGCAGCATCGACAACTTCCTGCGCCCGCGCATGGTGGGCAAGGACACCCAGATGCCGGACCTGCTCATCCTGTTGGGCACCATGGGGGGCATCCTGCTCTTCGGAATCCTGGGCTTCATCATCGGCCCCATCGTGGCGGCCCTGTTCGTCACGATCTGGGAGATCTACGGCGTCGTCTTCAGGGACGTGCTGCCCCCGGGGCGGGGACACCCGGCAACCGTGGCTCCCGGTGATCATGGTTCGGGTGAACTGCCCGATGACGAACCCGAGGAATCGTAGTCGACGAGTGCCGCTGCCCTGGCGTCGACGTTGTTGCCAGAGCCAGTGTCAGGACGCAACATTCGCTGCAAGAGCGCGTAATTGACCGATTGCCGCCGTCCCCCACACGCTTCGGAGCTCCGCATGCTGCACCCGACCTGCCGCGCGGCCGTTGGCCGTGAACAGATTCGACTGTTTCCACTACTCTTGTTGGTTATTGCTGTCCAGATCGCCGCTCCCTCCGACCTCCTTGCCCGGGTCGTCACCTTTCCGCCCTTCGACCCCGACAGCCGGGGACCGCTGGTACCGGAACTCGCCAACGGCACTCTGACGGCCAAACCGTCACTCGAGGCGCTCTATCTGGACACCCTCGAGATCCGGATCGACGGTCGCTTGGACGAGTCGGCCTGGGAACTGGCCCATCTGGCAACCGGCGTACGCCAGGCCGACCCCAACCGTTACGCCGACGCGTCGGTGCCCACGACCTTCAAGGTGGCCTACGACGACAAGGCTCTCTACTTCGGTGTGGCCTGCTTCGAGGACGACATCGCAAACATCGCGAGCGTGCTTTCCCGCCGGGACCGGATCGAGGCCTCGGATATCGTGAGCATCTACATCGACCCGTACAACGACAAGACCACGGGCTACAACTTCCGCATCACTCCCGACGGCGTACTGCAGGACGACTACATCTTCAACAACGGCAACCGGGACCGGGATTGGAACGCCGTCTGGGAGGCCGAGACCTGGCACGACGAGTCCGGTTGGTATCTGGAAGTACGCATCCCCTTTTCGGCCATCAAATTCAAGCCGGGTGAAGACATGACCTGGGGAATGCAGGTTTACCGCTGGCTGCACGGACGGGGCGAGGACACCGGCTGGGTGATCTGGGATCGCGAGCTTTCCGGTTTCGTCAATCGCTGGGGCACGTTGACCGGGTTGCGGGGTGTCGAGAATCCGCGGCAGCTGGAGGCCCTCCCCTACATCGCCCTTTCGGCGGCCGATCCGGCCCCCGATGAAGGCGAGGTCGACGAGTGGCAAACCCGGGGCAACGTGGGTGCCGATCTGAAGTACGGCATCACCAGCGACCTGACCTTGAATGCCACCTTCCAGCCGGATTTTGGCCAGGTGGAAGCCGACCCCGCGCTCTTGAACCTGTCGCCGTATGAGGCGTTCTACCAGGAGAAACGACCCTTCTTCATCGAGGGGTCGCGCTTCTTCCAGCATCCGAACGTGAATCTGTTCTATTCCCGCCGGATCGGCACCGGCGATCCCAACAGCCGGATCCGCGGCGCCGCCAAGTTGACCGGCAAGATCGGCGGCGACCTGACGGTGGCGGCCCTGGCCGCGGCCACGGACATCGCTCCCAACGGCCGAGCACACAATCCCTTCGCCGGCGGCGACCACAAGGCCTACTACGGCGTGGTCCGGGTGGGCAAGGAGTTCAACGAGGGCAACCACCGCTTCTACGTCATGCAAACCGGGGTCTGGCGGGACGAAAGTCCGACCTTCGAATCCTTTGAGTACCGCCGCGACCGGAACGCCTACACCACCGGCGTCGACTTCGACATGAACTTCAAGGACCGCTATTACAACATCCAGGGTGGTGTCGTGGGAACGGTCGTCGACTTCAAACAACTGAGCGATAGCCCCGAGGAATCGCTGCCCACCCTCTACGGCACCGGCGGCGCCTTCAACGCCCGCAAACGGGGCGGATCGTGGCGCTATGGACTGAACGGCCGCTGGGAGACCGACAAGCTCGATCCCAATGACGTGGGATTCGCCACCCAGAACGACTGGACGCGGGGCTACGCCTGGGGCGAGTACCAGTGGGACGCCGACGACCGCGACTCGGCCTTCAACAACTTCTTCATCAACGTCGAGGGATTCCGAACCTGGCTGTACGCACCGGGCCGCCGGAACGCCGCCGATACCAGCGATCCTCTTTGGGAGTACAGCGCGGGCCATCACCGGACCACGCAGGTCAGCGTCTTCGCCCACGCCCAGTCCAGCCACTACTGGAACTACAATTTCTACGCCGCCCACAGCCTGGACGGAACGTCCAAGTACCTGACCCGTTTTGCCGGCGACGAGCGGGGGCCACTGATGACCGTACCCGCCGACTCGAGGGTCGAACTGGAAGTGGAAACCGACTGGCGCAAGAAGTGGAACGTGGGCCTGGAAGGCGAGGTGGCCTGGAGCCGGGTGGGCACCCGGGAGTACGAGGTCGAAGCTTCCGTGCGCTGGAATATGACCAGCTACCTGACCCACAGGATCTCCGTGTCCTATTACAAGGGCAAGCGCGACGCCCAGTGGCTCGACAACTACGAAACACCCGGCGCCGGAATCGGCGACGTCAGCTACACCTACGCCCAGATCGACCAGCAGACCTGGGATCTGACCCTGCGGTCGAATCTGTTGTTCAATCGCGACAACTCACTGGAGCTCTATCTGCAGCCCTTCCTGACCGTCGGCGACTACACCCGTCCACGCTACCTGGCCACACCCGACTCCTACGACCTGCAGTCCTACGACATCGACGCTTCGCAGTTCGATTTTGAGTTCGGGGCCGTGAATCTGAATCTGGTCTATCGCTGGGAGTACCGGCCCGGATCGACCATCTTCGTGGTCTGGGCTCATAGTCGGGATGATTATCGGGAGAAGGGTCTGGACACCAGCAAGCCGAGATTCGACAACGGCTTCAATCCACACTTCCTGTTCCGCAACGAACCGGAGAACACGTTCACCGTCAAGTTCTCCTACTGGTTCCCCATCTAGCCCGGTTGCCTAGCTCCACTCGGCGGTCGCCACCTTGATCATGTTGGTGGTGCCCGCCACACCGAACGGTAGCCCGGCAGTGATGACCACCGCTTGTCCGGGCTTCACGAACCCGCCCTGCAATGCCGCCTGGATCGCCAACCTTTCCAGTTCCTCGCCACTTTCGGCCGACTCGATGAGCACCGGGATGGCGCCGAAGACCAGGCCCAGGCGTACGGCCGTGGTCTCGTCGGGCGTCACCGCCAGCAAGGTCTGGCTGGGCCGGTAGCGGGCCACCAAACGGGTCGTGCTTCCGCTCTTGGTACAGGTGATGATCGCTGCTGCGCCAATATCTTCGGCCATCTCCACGGCGGTGTGGGCCACGGCCGCCTTGAAGCTCAGCTTGGCGTCCTTGCAGAACTTGGTGGTCCAGCCCTGGTAGTCGAACATTTTCTCGGTGTCCTCGGCCACCCGCTGCATCACCTCGACCGCCTGGACCGGATACTGTCCCATGGCTGTCTCCTCGGAGAGCATGATGCAGTCGGTACCATCGTAGATGGCGTTGGCCACGTCCGTCACCTCGGCCCGGGTCGGCCGCGGGTTGTCCACCATGGATTTGAGCATCTGGGTGGCGGTGATCACCGGTTTGGCCGCCGCGTTGGTTTTGTCGATGAGCATCTTCTGGGCGCGGGGCACGAACTCCAGGGGAATCTCCACCCCCAGGTCGCCGCGGGCGACCATGATGCCGTCGGCGGCGGCGATGATCTCCTTGATGTTGTCCAGGGCTTCGAACTTCTCGATCTTGGCGATCAGCGGCGTGTTCTTGCCGGCTTTGGCGATGATCTTCTTGACGGTCTCGACATCGTGGGCAGTGCGCACGAAGGACAAGGCAATAAAATCCACACCCTGTTCCAGGCCGAAGCGCAGGTCGCCCTTGTCCTTGGTCGACAGGATGGGGGCGTTGATGGAGCGATTGGGTAGATTGATGCCCTTGTGGGAGCCCAGGATTCCGCCGTTGACCACGGTGCAGCCCACATCGGTGTCGGTGGTCGAATCGACCACCAGTTCCATGGCTCCGTCGGCCAGCAGAATCGTGTCGCCGGCCCGTACGTTGTGGGGCAGGTCGGAATAGGTCAGCCCGACCTCCCGATCGTCGCCGGGCACGTCCCGCGAGGTGAGAACGAACTTCTGGTCGGTTTTCAAGGTCACCGTGCCCGCGTCCATATCACCGGTCCTGATCTTGGGACCCGCCAGGTCCTGCAGGATCGCCACGGGCATGGAAAGATTCCGGGCCACGCTCCGGATATCCCGGATCAACGTCGCATGCTCGTCGTGGGTCCCGTGGGAGAAGTTCAGGCGGCAGACGTTCATGCCTGCGCAGATCAGTTCGCGCAGAAGCTCCGGATCCCGGCTGGCCGGTCCAATGGTGCAGACGATCTTGGTCTTGGTCATTGACTCACTCCAGGAAGAAATCCGGGTACAGCGGCGTGCCGGGTTTGACGGCGTACTTCTCGAAATCCGTCTCACCTTCTTCGGTCAGGATCTGCTCATCTGTTACGAAATTTCCGGAGTATCGCCGACTGTCCCGCGTGACGATGGACCAGGCCGCCTCCCCCATGATCTCGGGATGGCGGCTGGCGTTGACCGTATCCTCGCCACCGAGCAGGTTGCGCACAGCCGCCGTGGCAATGGCGGTCTGCGGCCAGAGGGCGTTGAAGGCCACCGCCCGGTCGGCGAACTCGGCCGCCATGCCCAGCACCCAGGCGCTCATGGCGTACTTGGAGACGGTGTAGGCAGCATGACCGGCGAACCAGCGAGGACTCATGTTCAACGGCGGGCTGATGTTCAGGACATGAGGATTCCGCGCATCCAGCAAATGCGGCAGCGCCAGCTGAACCGACAGGTAGCTGGCTCGCGTATTCACCGCGAACATGCGGTCGAACATCTTGACGGTGGTTTCCCGGGTACCGGTCAAACTCAGCACACCGGCGTTGTTGACCACGATGTCGATGCCGCCGAACTCGGACACGGTCCGATCCACCGCCGCGGCGATCTGATCCTCGAATCGGATGTCGGTCTTGATGGGGAGGGCTCGGCCCCCGACGGACTCGATCTCGGCAGCAGCGCTGGAAATCGTGCCCGGCAGTCGCGGATGCTCGGTGGTGGTCTTGGCCAGGATGGCGATGTTGGCACCATCCCGAGCGGCACGCAGGGCGATGGCTTTGCCGATGCCTCGGCTGGCACCGGTCACCAACAGGGTCTTGTCCCGCAGGGAGCGCGACTCGGTCATGCTAGCCTCTTTCCGGTGACCGGACCACTATCGGGCACCGCATGGGCCGTCAACGGTCTCCGGTCAACCGCTGGTCGTTTGCTGGATCTCGTTATAGACGGTATCCCGCAGTACCGGGCGCATGCCCACACCTCGAATGAAGGTCTGGATATCCTCCACGGTCATGCCCTTACCCGCTGCGCCGCCGGCGGCGAAGGTCACCCTTTCGTCAACCACGGTGCCATCGAGGTCATTGGCCCCGAAGCGCAGTGCCACCTGGGCGATCTCGCGGCCCAGCATGACCCAGTAAGCCTTGATGTGCGGAACGTTGTCAAGCAGCAGCCGCGACAGGGCGATCACTTTCAGCTTCGCCACCATGTCCGGCCCGGGCAGATGTGCGAACTTGGTGTTGGCCGGATGGAATGCCAGCGGAATGAAACACTGAAATCCGCCCGTGGCGTCCTGCTGTTCGCGCAATCGCACCAGATGGTCGACCCAGTGGACGGGTTTCTCGATGTGACCAAAAAGCATGGTGCAATTCGACTTCAGCCCGGCATCGTGAACCAGCCCGGCGACCTCGAGCCAGCGGTCGCCGCTCATCTTCTTGGAGGCGATCTGGTCACGGATCTCCGGATGGAAGATCTCGGCGCCACCGCCGGGACAGCTGTCCAGACCGGCTTCCCGTAAGGCCGCGATGGTCTCGGAAACCGACAACTTGCCCAGCTTGGCCAGGAAGTCGATTTCCACCATGGTAAAGGCCTTCAGGTGCACCGTGGGAAACGCTTCCTTCAGCGCGCGCAGGATGTCCAGGTAGACTCCGAACTTCCAGCGCGGATGCAATCCCCCGACGATGTGGAACTCGCCTACGTCCGGACTCCAATCCCGCCGCGCGATCTCCACGCACTCCTCGGGTGTGTAGGACCAGGTACCTTCGGCGTTGGGATCGTCGGCGTATGCGCAGAGCTCACACCCCACGTAGCAGACATTGGTCGGATTCAGGTGGCGATTGATGTTGTAGTAGACCGCGTCGCCGTGCAATCGCGTGCGTGTGGCGTGGGCCAGCAATCCCAGGGCGGGCAGGTCATCACTGGCGGCCAGACGCAGACCCTCTTCGCGGGAAACGCGACCACCGGCGGCAACGGTCAGAGAGATATCGTGGAGAGCATGGCTTTCAGGCAGCATGTGCGGTCAGTCCCCGGACCCGGCGGCCCGGGGACTCCGCGACCGGCGGTCGTCAATCGTCGGCTTTGGCCGCCATCTTGAATTGAGGCAGCAGGCTGACGTCGAATACTCGTTTGGTGCTGCTGCGCACGGCCCGGATCTCCTCGACGGCGCGTCGAATTCCGGCCAAGGCGGCGGTCACCTCGAAGTTGTTGTATCGGAAGCCAAAATTACGCAGTTTCTGCATGGCCGCCACAAATTTAACTTCAGCCTTGGCCAGCTCGCCGGACGTGAGGGCCTCGTAGCCCTCGCAGGCCTCGTGCAGTCCCATCCAGAAGGCTTCGTCGCGCCCCTGGGCCATGGCCAGTCCTTCGGCAGACTGACGGACCGCCTCCCTGAACTGGCGCAGGTTGAAAGCGCTGATGGTCTGTTGCAGGATCACATCACTCATTCTTCCGTCCCCTCATCCTCGATTTCCTCGCCCGCGAGGTCGAGATACCGCTCGGCTTCCTCTTCGAAAGCGAACCGGGTCGTATCCTCGATCCGGTCCACGTAGAGAACGCCGTCCAGATGGTCGCACTCGTGCTGGATGACCACGGCCGGGAACCCCTCCAGGGAGAACTCGGCCTGCTCGCCCTTCTCGTTCCAGGCCTTGACCTGGACCGAGGCGGGCCGCTCGACCCAACCGCGCATGCCCGGGACGCTGAGACAGCCCTCGTACATGCCCAGACGGTCGGCATCGTCCAGTACCGTGATTTCAGGATTGATCAGGATCCGCATCCTCGGCCGGCCTTCGTCGTCGGCTTCGCCGCCGGCGATCACCAGGCGCACCGGCTGGTGAACCTGGGGTGCCGCCAAACCGACCCCGTTGTAGTCCACCATGGTCTCGAACATATCGCGGATCAGCCGCTGTACGTCGGCACCGGTGATGGTCTTGGGATCGATGGGCTCACACTTCTGACGCAGAACGGGGTGACCCATGCGGGCTACCTTGAGAATGGCCATTTCCTGAACGCCTCCACGGAATGGGTTGACCCGGTCACCCGGGCGGGGGAATCGAAACGATCCCACCATAACCCATTTTCCAGTAGAAGCAAAAAGGAGACCGTGCCGGGTCGAGGGCAGAGCCATTGGAGATCTGCGACAACGCGTTCAGATTGAATGAGTTGGAAATCCGGCCCCACGGCAGACTCCAACCGGAGCCGGGTGGATGCCCAGAAACTGTGCTCTCGATGGGTAGAAACATGTCTGGTGCGGCAGATTCTGCCGCGTCCATTGGCATGGAGGGTCACCGTTACTCGCTCGGGGCCTGAGAATGTCTCACCCCCGGGACGGAGACCCTTGACGGACCCGGCTGGTACCGGTACCTTTTGCGCCGGTCGCCGGTTCCTTGACGCGGCTCCCGGTCGCCCGCGGATCGATGAGCGACGTCGCCTCCTTCACCTGCCCGCTGGCGCGGGCTTGGAGTCCCATGACCGACCAGCTGTCGCCACCGGACGAGACCGGTTCTCCCACGGCCGTCACGGTTTCCCGGATTCTGTTACGGATCCTGATTCTCCTGGCACTCCTGTACATTTTCTTGTTCTCCATCGCGCTTTTCGGCGCCGCCTTCAAGCTGGTGGGCAAGGAGTTCAGCAAGCACCTCATCGCCACAACAACCAATCCGGTCGTCGGCCTGATGATCGGCCTGCTGGCCACGTCGCTGATCCAGAGCTCATCCAGCACGACCTCCATCGTCGTGGGCATGGTGGCCGGCGGTGCGTTGACGGTGCAGGGCGCGATTCCCATCATCATGGGCGCGAACATGGGCACGACCGTCACCAACACCCTGGTGGCCATGACGTCCATCAACCGGCGGTCAGAGTTCCAGCGGGCCTTCGCCGGTGCGACGATGCACGACTTCTTCAATCTGATGTCCATCGCCATCCTGTTTCCGCTGGAACAGGCCACACATTTCCTACAACGTTCGGCCACGTGGCTCAGCACGGTGCTGGTCGGCGCCGAGGGCACCAAGTTCCCCAACCCGATCAAGGCGGCCGTCAAACCGCTCGTGCACGGTGTGCAGGAGCTGCTGACCGACACCATGGGCCTGCCCACGGGAGGCGCGACCACCGCCATGGTGATCGTGGCCCTGATCGGAATCTTCTTCGCCCTGACTTTCCTGACCAAGGTGCTGAAACAACTGATTCTCGCCCGCGCGGAATCGGCCTTCACCGGCAACCTGCAGCGCAGTGGGCTGCCCGCCATGGCCATGGGAATGCTGGTCACCGTCGGCGTCCAGAGCAGTTCGATCACCACCAGCCTGATGGTGCCCTTGATCGGTGCCGGCATCGTGCCCTTGTCGGCGGCCTTCGCCGCGACCTTGGGCGCCAACGTGGGCACCACGGTCACGGCGTTATTGGCCTCGCTGACCGGCACCCCCCAGGCGGTCACCGTGGCGCTGGTTCACCTGCTGTTCAATATCTCGGGTATCTTGATCATCTACCCCATACCCGTACTGCGCAAGATTCCGGTGCAGCTGGCCCGGCTGCTGGCCCTGCGAACAATCCACAACCGGATGTTCGCGCTCTACTACATGGTCGGAGTCTTTTTCCTGATGCCGCTGGCGTTCGTGCTGGTGGACAAGATGCTGCGCCGCGGCTGAGAAACTGGAGGAAACCATGAGTTTCGGATCGATACTGGATCTGTTCAAGCAGGATAACTGGAGCAACGAGCTGGTCGAAATGATCGGCGAGATGCTGGAGTTGGGTTCGAAGATGTTCGACTACACCTCCGGTGTCATCGTTGCCGACAACAGCGACGACGATCCACAGACCATGGTCTACGACCGCGATAAGCGCATCAACAAGCTCGAACGCAAGATCCGCCGCCGGGTCGTATCCCGACTCTCGGTCCGCGGCTCCCGGGCCGAGGTGCCGTCGGCGTTGATCTTCATGAACGTGGTCAAGGACGGCGAGCGCATCGGAGACTACGTCAAGAACCTGCACGAGGTCAGGGCCATGATGCCTGAGAACGTGGATCTGGAACTGTACAGGCGATATCTGGCCGAGCCGGTCGAGACCATCGCCGGACTGTTCGACAAGACCGCCCGAGCCTTTCGTGAGAGCGACGAGGAACTGGCCGGATCCGTCATCAAGAAGGCCAAGGCCCAGGGCAAGGCATTCGAGCTCGCGATTCGCGAGATAACGACCAGCGATCTGGCCACAAACGACGCCGTGTGCCTGGTGCTGGCGATGCGCTTCTTCAAGCGCCTGGTCGCCCACATGAGCAACATCGCCTCGACGGTGGTCATGCCCGTGGACATGATCGACTTCTACGACGAACCCGAGGGTCTCAACAACTGAGCCTGGATGAGCAACGCCACGCGGGCCGGCCGGACCTCGGCCGAGCCCGCGTAGTCGCATATGTGGGGATCGCCCGGGCAGGATCGCTGGCAGTAACCGGGCTCCGGCATGACGAACTCGGCCTGGTTGCCCAACGGGCCCCAGAGAGCCGGTTCGCAGGCCGGTTCGGGACAGAACAGCGACAGGGTGGGCACCCGCAGGGCCGCCGCCATTTGCATGGGGCCGGTACTGGCCGAAACGAGCAGATCCAGCCCCGCCAGGTGCCCCAGGGCCCGGCGCAGATCCACCCCCACATTGGGATACAACACCCCCGGCAAACCGGTCACCGCAGCGGGTACCTGGTTGTCCGTGACCACGACCCGCAGATCCGGAACCGCCACCAACTCGTCGATCAATTCCCGCCACACCTCGGGCGTCCAGTTGGGCGCCGATGCGCCGCTGGTCGTATGGATACCGACGACCTTGCCGGCCGAACCATCGAAACGCCACCGCGCGGCGGCGGCGGCGGTCGCTTCCCGTTCAGCAGCCGTCAAGTGGATCTCCGGCGTCACGTTCTCGGTGGCGACCCCCATGGCCCGCGCCAGATCCATGGAGTACTCGGCCTCGTGCCGCCCCTTGCGGAACTTACGGGTCATCACCGGCCGAACCAGGGTCAGGGCGTGAAACAGGATGACGCCATGACCGAACCGCAGCGGAATGCCGGCACAGAACGTCATGTAGTTGATCCGCGCCTCGGGCAACAGCATCAGGGCATGGGTGAATCGATGCCGACGCAACTCTCGGACCATGGGCCAGAATGTCTCCTGGCGAGTAGCAGGCGTGTGATCGTCGGTGAGGATGACGTCCACGTGGGGGTTGTGCTCGAACAGGGGCCGCGTGTAGCCGCGCACGAGCATGCCCACGTAGCTGTCGGGCCAGCGCTTCCTGATCTCCCGGGGCAGGGCGGTGGCCAGCACCGCATCCCCGATCCGATCCTGGCGAATGATGAGGATCCGCTTCCGCATGCTCCCTACTTGGCCAGGACCAGTTTGCCGGTCAGGCGCTCGCCGCCGGCTTCGATCCGATAGAAGTACACTCCGCTGGACTGGGCGCGTCCTCCGCCATCCCGGCCGTTCCAGAGCAGAGCCTGCTCGCCGGCCCGGCGCTGCTCATCTACCAACCGGCGCACCAGACGCCCTGCCACATCGTAGATCCCGACCCGGAGCCGTGAGTCGTGACCCAGGCCGAAACGAAGATTGACCTGGGGATTGAACGGATTGGGCCAGACCGCCCCACCGACCAGGATACCGGGAACCCCCTCCTGCACCGCCGAGACCGGCGCCATCAGGAACGGCGTGTAGGTCACGGTGCCGAGACCCAGTTCATCGACGCTGTGGTAAATGCGGTCTTCAACCTCCTGGGCGTCGGCCGTGCCCCACCAGTTATTCTGGGCCATGATCGGACCCGAGGTGTTGTTGTAGAGCTCGAACATCTGGCCGTCCAGGCCATTGCCCAGGAACTCGTTCTCACCGTCGTCGTCCAGGTTCCCGTTCTCGATGTTTCCAACACTGGGTGTAGCACCATTGATCAGGGCCACGCCGTACCAGTGTCCCGATATGCGATTCGCGGCGATGGTCGGCGAGTTGAGGCCGTTGCAGGCGATGCCGAAACCCCAGAGCACGGTATCGGGGTGGATATTGTTGTCCATGATCGTGTTGCCGCGAATCGTAGGATTGGCGCCGTCGGAGAGGCACAACACCCCGTACCCGCAGCCCTCGATGGTATTGCCCTCGATCAGTGCCGCCGAGTCGTACCTGACGCCGATACCGCCACTCATCTCGCTGCCGCCGATGATGTGGTTGTTGCGGATCGTCGGCGAGTTGACACCCTGCACGCCGATGTTGAAGAAGGGCAGTGGGCTGGAATTCTGCAGGTTGTTGTTCTCGATGAGACAGCCCTCAATGAGCGAGGTACTGGACAGCGTGATACTGAAGGTCGCTCTCTGGTTGTCCCGGACCACGCAATTGCGGAACACGCCGCCCCCATCGCTGATATCCACCGCCTTCTCCGAGGAGTACCGAATGAGACAGTTCTCCACCTCCGGTGAGGCACCAAACACGTCGATGGCACTGTCGGCGTACTCGACGGTAGCGTGATGCAAGCGGAAGCCGGACCCGGCCCCCGTGTTGTGGAACTGGATGCCGTACCAGTCGCCCGGCGTGGCGCCGGCAGAGGTGAACAGGATGGGCTCGGCCTCGGTCCCCAGGGCCAGCAGGCAACCGTTGATGTCCAGCTGGTCTACGCCGGTGGTGTCATCGAAGAGGATCTGGGTGCCCGGCAGGATATCCAGGGTGTCGCTCACCGACACGATGACCGAGGTGTGGAAGACGTAGTCGCCGTCCGATCCGGTGACGCCGCCGATGGACTGGGCGACGAGATGGTCCAGACTCAACCGGGAGCCATTCCCGGGAGTCACGAAGTCGGCAGCGGCAGGCACGGCGACAACCAGGCAGGTCGCGAGGACCAGGGCGACAAGACGGGCTTTCATGGGGCTACTCCCGGCTGATGTGCGATGAACGATGGCGCACCGGAAGTATAGCAGGTCATCGGCCAGCAGGACCAGAAAAGCCGCATTCTACGTGGAGCCGGTCTACTTCCCGGCCGTCACTTCCCCCGCACAGCGAAAGCCCACGTTGAAGTCGCCCCAGGACGACGGCAGGGCATTGCGCACATGCACCGAGTTGCAGCCCGGTCCTGAAAACCAGCCGCCACCCTTGATGACCCGCCACGAAGAATGCTCGGGTCCCTGGGGATTCTCCCTGGGGCTCTCGGTGAAGTAATCCTCGGAGAAGTAGTCGGCCACCCACTCGCGGACGTTGCCCACGGTGTCGTAGATACCGTATCCGTTGGGCGGGTAGCTGCCCACGGCCACCGGGCCGTCCTTGTGGGAGCGCTTGGTGTTGGCGTCGGCGGCGGTCAGGGTATCGGTCCGGTCATAGCTCAAGCCTTCGAGGCCGCCTCGGGCCGCATACTCCCATTCGGCTTCGGTGGGCAGGCGCCGGCCGCACCACTTGGCGTAGGCCTTGGCGTCGCCGTGACTGACACCGACGATGGGATGGTCCGGGTAGTCCAGAGAGCTGCGGAAACGATCCAATCCCCAGAACACCGGCAGTTTGCGGCCGGTGGCCTCGCAGAAGGCATGGTACTGGGCGTTGGTCACCTCATGCTTGTCGATCATGAAGGCGTCCAGTTTGACGCGGTGGGGTTTCAGGGCGTAGTCGTCGTCGGTCTTGCCCATGGTGAATTCGCCCGCGAGGATCACCACCTGCTCGGTGGGTTCAAAACCCTCCGGCATCTCCGGTGTCTCGACGGGGTCCGTATCCTGGGCGGCAACCGTCCAGGCCCCCGAGAGTACGATCACCAGCAACGAAATCCATCTGCAATGCTTCATGCCATCCCTCCGATTCATTGACCGACCTGGTAGCAGATGACCTCCTGGGCCGCATCGCCGCCTTCCTCGTCGAAGACCGCACCCTGGGAACCGCTGGCGGTCAGGCGGGCCAGCACGAGCCCCTTGACCAGCAACAGCCGTCCATCCTCCAGCGGCAGGATTCCATCGTAGGCCGGATCGCCCCCACAGGCCACCGAGACCTCTTCCAGCCAGCGGCCGTCGACGCCGAACACATCGTAGGTCGTCAACACGCCCGCCGGTTGGTCCATACTGCTCCGGGCATGTTCTACCCACAATCTTCCCTCGAGATCCACAAAAATCCCATCGATGACCTGCTCATGCTGTTCGATCTCCCAGGTGATGTCGAAGGGCAGGTTCCGATCCTGGACCTCGAAGAGCTCGTTGATGCGGTCTTTCTCCTTCTGGGTGCGCGCTACCGGTTCGAATACGCGGCTGATGGACCTTTCAAGAGTGCCGTCGGGAGCGAAGACATCAATCAGGTACTCGTTGCGGTCG
>Ga0070729_10002875_pt1 | contig 21158 bp, 14 predicted proteins | sample tdDd472_FD_66725 | JGI IMG/M metagenome (GOLD analysis project Ga0070729, IMG submission 66725) | Marine sediment microbial communities from the Atlantic coast under amendment with organic carbon and nitrate - tdDd47.2 | ecosystem: Environmental > Aquatic > Marine > Coastal > Sediment | place... | reverse complement strand
AACAGCGACGCCGAGTGCTGCTGGCCCACCGCCAGCATGAACACCGCTGCCTTCTGCATGCCGGTCAGGGAACGGAAATCGTCTTTCACGCGGGCCATGGTGAAGCCTCCGAACCGTTATTTCGCTTAGGTTTCCTGATACATCCAGGCTCGCAGGATCGAAAGCGCCTCGTCCGGGTGCTTGTCGACGATCTCGCCGACCTTCTTCACCGAAGAGGCCTTCACGCGGCCTTCGACGCGGTCGATATCGATGAGTTCCTCGAAGTGCTCCTCTTCGGGGCCCATCTCGGACGGAGCCGGCACGCCGGCCTCGCCCGGGCCGGCAAGCGCCGGGCGACCGGAGGTATGGTCGGCCAGCAACTGCTCGCCCATGGCTTGCGCCGACGGGATGCTTTCGAGCGCGCGGGAGATCAGCGGCCGGACCACCAGCAGCAGCACCAGCAGCACCACGATGATGATGACCAGCATCTCCGCGAACTTGAACACGTCGTTCTTGGTCAGGCCGAAGATCCACAGATCGATGGGCTCTTCCGGCGGCACGAACTCGGCGAACTCCATGTTGATGACCTCAACCGTGTCGCCGCGGTCGGCATTGAAACCGATGGCGCCACGCACCAGGGTCGCCAGCAATTCCATTTCGGCATTGGAGCGCGCCTGATACACCATGTCGCCGCCGTCGTTCTCGACGCGCTTGCCGTCGACCAGCACGGCCACCGACATGCGCTTGATGACGCCGGCCTCGCGGACGTGGTTTTTGACGGTCTTGGAAATCTCGAAGTTGACGGTTTCCTCGGTGCGGGTTTCGGCCGCTTGGCTTGTCGCGTTGTCCCCCGACTGCAAGTTGGGGTCTGGAAGGTTAGTGCCGACGGAAACCGGCGGTTGGCCTTCGCTATCCTTGTTCGACGAGGTCTGTTCGACGGTCTGTGTCGAGCGCACCACCTGGCCGTCCGGATTGTAACTCTCTTCCTGGGTGCTGATGCGGTCGAAGTCCATCTCCACGTTGACCTCGGCACGGACCTTGCCGAAGCCGGCGGTTTTTTCCAGCAGTTCCTCAATGGTCTTTGCCAGCCGGGTCTCCAGCGAGCGACGGCGCTGATCGGCCTTGAGGGTGATGGCGGAGGTCGAATCCTCGTCCTCGAAGGCACCGGCCAAAAGCTTACCTTTGTTGTCGACGACGGAAATGCGGTTCGGCGTCAGGCCCGGAACCGCGGTCGCCACCAGGTATTGGATGGCGTTGACCTGTTCGTTGTTGAGGCGCGTGGCGCCGCGCATGCTGAGCACCACGGAGGCGCTGGGTTGCTGTTTCTCGCGGCTGAACAGCTCGCGCTTGGGCATCACCAGATGCACGCGCGCCGATTTCACCGATGAAATGGTCTGGATGGTTTTCGACAGCTCGCCTTCCAACGCGCGCACGAGGTTCACGTTCTGCATGAAGTTGGTGGTGCCGAGCGATTCCTGCTGGTCGAAGATCTCGTAACCGATGGTACCGCCGCCGGGCAGGCCGAGGTCGGCGAGGGTGAGCAGCACGCGGTTGGCCTGGTCCGCCGGGACGTAGATCTCCGAGCCGCCCTTGCGCTGTTCGTAGGGAACACCCATGCCGCCCAACTGGGCGATGATCTTGTTGGAATCGGCCGAGTCCAACTCACCATAGAGGCGCCGCATTTCCGGCGCGCCGATCTTACCGATGACGAGAATGAAGCCGACCACCATGGCGATCATGACGCCGCCGAAGATGGCGAGCCGCATCGGCCCAAGATTTCTCAAAGCTTGTGCGATTGTGTCCACGTCAAACCCCGTATCAACCCATTATTGCGGGGGATTTCCCCCGTCCGGTGCCGGCCCCTACCCAAACGGACGGCATCGGTCCTTATCCACGCCTGGATGCTAAGGCTCGGAGTCTGAAGAAGAGGTTAACAGTGGGCAAAAATTGCCTATCGGCGCTCAGGCGGAGGCGTGACGGTATTTCTTCAATCGCGTGGCGCGCAGGCCGTCCATGCCGTGGCTGTCGAGCAGCCGTTGCCAGGATCGGAATTCATCGATGGTCAGATTGTAGCGCTTGAGCGCCTCGTCGAGGGTGATCAGACCGCCGCGCACGCCGGCGACCACTTCGGCCTTTCGCCGGACCACCCAACGCTTGGTGCCGGGCGACGGCAGGTCCCCGCGCGACAGCGGCATGCCGTTCGGACCGGCAATGCATTTCGGGGCCTCAATGGGCGTCGATAGATCCGTTTGTTGGTGGCTCATGGCAGCAATTTACGGACTTCCCTCGGGTTCGGATCAAGTGCCCGAACACGCTAGCGCAAGGCTGTTAATGAATGGCTAAAAAGTAAGGTTAAAAGCCGGTAACCATATTCGCCCGGGTCAAGACGGCCGCGAAGACGGCGACCATGACAGTTCGCGGGGCGGGTGCTAACGTGGTGGCCCATCCTTTTTCCCTCGGCCAAGGCCCGTTACGCACGTGAAACCCATCCCACCGCACCTATCCGAGCCGCTTCGCCGGGCCCTTGAATTGCATCGCGGCGGCGATTTGGCGGCGGCGGAGGATGTGTATGCGGGCCTGATCGACGAGGCCGGCGACCATGAGGTCGTGCTTTGCAGCTATGCCTCGGCAATCCTGGCGCAAGACCGGCCCAAGGATGCCCAGGCGCTGCTTGAGAAAGCCGTATCGGTGGCGCCGGAATATGCGCAAGCGCACATTTTCCTGGGCGAGGTCTATCGTCAGTTGGCACGGTTCGAAGATGCGCTGGCGGAAATTCGCCGCGGGTTGGAGATCAATCCGAAATACCTGGAAGCCCATATCGGTCTCGGTGACCTTTTGGTGGACCTCTACCGGTTGGATGAAGCGCTCGAGACCTTCGACGTCGCCATGCAGATGAAGCCGAAAAGCCCATTGATCGGGACCAAGCGCGCGCAGGTTCGTTTTTACCTGGGTGACATCGACCGGGCCGAGGCGGAAATTCGCGAAATTCTCAATCGTTATCCCAATCACGCCGAAGCCCATTGGGTGTTGTCGTGCATCTGCCTGGCCAAGGGCGGATACGACGAGGGCTGGCACGAGTACGCGGCGCGTTGGTCGATCGCCAAGACGCCGCCGGCCACCACCCGCACCGACCGGCCGCTTTGGGATGGCGGCAGCTTGCAAGGCAGGAACCTCCTGGTCTGGCCCGAACAGGGCCTCGGCGACGAGATCATGTTCGCGACTTGCATCCCGCAATTGCTGCGCGACGCCGAGCCGGCACGCTGTATTTATGTCTGCGACAGGCGGTTGGCGCCGCTGCTGGAGCGGACCTTCCCGGAGTTGACCGTTGTGCCGACCGAGAAAATGCACGGCGGCGAAGTCTCGCTGCAGGTGCCGAACTTCGACGTTCAAACCTGCTGCGGCGACTTGCCGCAGTTCCTCAGGCGCACGTCCGAGGCCTTCAAAGAGCCGCTGCCGGCCTTCCAGCCCGACCCAGAGAAGCTGGCGAAATGGCGCGCGCGGATCGAGGCGCTCGGCGAGGGACCGAAGATCGGCATCGCCTGGCGCGGCGGCATGACGCTGCGCATCCGCAGCCGTAAATCGGCACCGCTGGATTTCATGCCCGATCTTTTGCGCACCCCCGGCGCGCATTTCATCAACTTGCAGTATGGCGACGTCGCCGACGACCTGGCCCGCATGTGCGCGGAGAGCGGCGTCACCGTGCACCATTGGGACGACTTGGATGCCATTGCCGATCCCGACGACCAACTCGCCCAGATCGCCTGCCTGGACCTGGTGATCCAGACCTCCAATGCCTCCGCGCACATGGCCGGCGTGCTCGGCCGGCCGGTATGGAACATGATTCCCTTCATCCCCGAGTGGCGCTGGCTGCTGGAGGGCGAGCGCTGCCTGTGGTATCCGACGATGCGGCTTTTCCGCCAACCGGAACTGGGCAACTGGGCGCCGGTGTTTGCCAAGGTTGTCGGCGAATTGAAACGCTTCGTCGCCGAACGCACGGACTGAAAAGACGCGAGGCCCGGTACCGGGTGGAAGCCGGCACCGGGCCCCTGGGTTGGGACGGTGGGTTGTGGAACCGTCTAGCGTTTCGTTCGCAGCAGCTCTTCGAGCATTTCGTCGGCGGTGGAGATGATCTTCGCCGAGGCGGAGAAGGCGCGCTGCACGACGATCATCTTGGTGAATTCCTCACCGATATCGACCGTCGACTGTTCGAGCGAGGACTGCACCACCTGGCCGGCGGGGCCGTTGTCGGCTTCGCGAAGCGTCGCGTCGCCCGATGCCTGGGTGGCGTTCCAGACGTTGCCCGTGCGGTTGTCCAGTGCGTTGACGTTGACGAAGGTGGCGATCGGGATTTTGTACACCGGCCGCGTTTCACCGTTGTCGAACAGCGCCGTGACCACGCCCTTGGAATCGATCGTAACGCCCGCGAAGGTGCCGAACTGTGAGCCGTCGGTGGTGATGAACACCGGCGTGAACTCGGCGCCGAACTGGGTCATGCCGTTGGCCTCGCCGACGGTGCCGAGATCGAGGGTGAGTTGCTCGGTCCGGTTCGGGTCGTCGTCCATGTCGAAGGCGCCGTTCTCGAAACCGAGAATTTCGACCTCGGCGACGTTGAAGGCGCTCGGGATACCATCGGAGTTGAAGATAATGGCATTCGATTTGTCGATGGTGACGGCGTTACCGGCCGTGTAGGTCGCCGTCGAGTCCGGTTCTGTCGGCATGTTCGCGGTCGTGCCGCCAAAAGTCACCGTGTAACTCGACGTGAGGTTGCCAAGGACAAGTGTGTTGGCGCTGCTGTAGGCGACGGTCGTATCGTCGCGGTTGGCGGTGCGGGTCCGAACCGTGTTCGCGCCGGTCGCGAAGTTGTCGTCCTGGCCTTCGATTGCAGCTTCCAGATCGGCGAGCGTATCGTGCAAGACGTTGGCGATCGAGTCGCCGGGATCGGCGTCGGCCGTGGCCACGGTGAACGCGGTTACCAGTTCAATCTTGGAGCCGGTGGAGTTGACCGACGCGACGGTGTAGGTGGCGTCGTTGTCGGTGCCCGGGAAGGTAATGATGTCACCCGGCTGGAAGTTGGTGAACGGTGTGCCGCTGGATGTCACCGTCTGGGTGCCGGCCTCGAAGGTGAGGGTGCCGAGCGACGCGCTGCCGATGGTGGTTTGCATCGACACCGTCGTGTTGCCGCCGGCGGAATCCGCGGCTTCCGCCGTCGAGAACGTATAGGTGTTTCCGTTGATTGTGACGGTCTCGCCGTGCAACGGCGGCTTGGAGAACGTGAACTGCTCATAGTTGCGGTAGTCGGTATTGGTCTTACGCACCGTGAATGAGGTTTCCTGACGCGTTGCGAAGGTGCCGGAGGTGGTCAGCAGACCGGCCGGGTTGACGACCATGCCGGATTGGCCGCTCTGGCCTGTGCCGTCCTCGGTGAACAGCAGGGCGGCGGAGTTGCCGGGGTTGAGCTTGACCCGGTTGTTGATGGTGTCGAAATCGGAATCGGAGGCGAGGATCTCGGAGAGCAGCGCCGACACATCTTCGGCGATCGAGGTTGTGGAACTGGTGTCGACCTTCTTCAAGGTGGCGGTCTCGGTTACTGACGAGTTCGAGTCGAATTCGTAGGTGATGCCCTCGATGACCACCGTGGCGCCGTCCGCCGGGCGGGAGATGAATTCCAACTGGCCGATACTCTTGAAGGCATTGCCGGAAGAGTCTTCCAGCGTTAGCACCTCGGTGCCCTGCGGCGGGTTGGCGGTAATGTCCCACTGATTGTCGCGGTCCGTCTTGGTATAGAGGTAGCTCATGGTGTTGGCGTTGCCGAGTGTGTCGAAGAACTGCACGTCGGTCTTGTGGGTCACGCCGGCGGAGTCGTTCGATGGCAGGTTGGCGCCAATGGCGATGTTGGTGGTTGCCGCCGCGGTGCCGCCGACCCGGTTCAGGTTGACCGTCGCCAGATAGTCGGTGGAGATGACGTTCTGGTTGGGGATGGTCAGCGAATTGTTGTTCGGAGTGACGGTGCCGAGCGCGGTCACCGGCCAGGCCTGGAGGTAGTAGCCCGAGGTGTTGCGGAGAAAGCCCTCGTTGTCCTGGAAGAAGGAACCGGCGCGGGTATAGAGGAATTCATTGTTGATGGTCGGCACATTGGCCTCGTTGACCACGAAATAGCCGGAACCGGAGATGGCGATATCGGTCTGTGACGTCGACGCCTGCAACAGGCCCTGGACGCCGGTATCGGTCCGCGGTTTCGACTGCACGCCGCCAGCGGAGTAGAAGGTCGTGGATGTCTGTTTGGTCACCAGCGTCGAGAAGTTGACGATGGTGGTCTTGTAGCCGATCGTCGAGACGTTGGTGATGTTATCCGAAATGGCACCCATGGCGCTCGATTGCGCCGTCAGGCCGGATACGCCCGAACTCAGTGATCCAAACAGTGTCATGGTCTTCCTCCTTACCGTTGCCCGGCTCCGCCGCCGGTCAAGAAATGCTTAAACTCGTGATCTCTTCAGCGGCCGCCGGTTTAGGGCGCCGCGGATTGATTCCTATTCGCTGCTTCCCGGCGTGGGTTCGATCGGTTTCTTCACCGAGATGAGGGTGTCCACGCCAATGCTCAGATTGTCGCCGACGAATAGCTCGCTCTTGCCGTTGTCGACGCCGGCGCCAGTGACGGTGCCGAACACGGTGTATTCTTCGATTTGGACCAGCTTATTTTCATGGTCCTTGGCGCTGACCAGCAGCGTGTAAATGCCGTCCGGCACTTGGTTGCCGTTCTTGTCGAGGCCACTCCAGTTGAAGCTGTGAGCGCCGGCCGCTGTGTCGACGTCCTGGTAGAAGACGTTCAAACCGCCGCTGTTGGCGATGTTGATGGTCGCGCTCCGGACGCCCGCGGGCAGGGTGTAGGTGAATTCGGCTTTGCCGTTTTCCACCGGCAGGCTCTGGCTGGTAAATTCGACCCGGTTGCCGATGAAGTCCACCATCTGCGAGATCTGACTGGTTTCCTGCAGGTTGAGCAGCTTCTCCAGGTTGGAGTTCTGGTAAATCTGCTGCTCGACGCTGGCGAATTGCACCAACTGAGAAGTAAATTCGTTGGCGTCCAGCGGGTCCAGCGGATCCTGGTTCTGCAACTGCGCCACCAACAGATTGAGGAACTGGTTGAGATCGTCTTCCAGTTTCGAAGCCGCTTGTTGCGACTGCGATCCGTCGGTGGCACTAGAGTTGTCAACGTTGCCGATGATGGACATGGGGTATCTCCTGGCGCGCGCGCCGTTTACGCTTTCACGTCGATGCGGCCGTCACCCAAGACGATGTCTTGCGGGGTGAGGATCAGTTCGGGTTCCGGTTCGACCATGTCGGCGGCGTCGGCGGCGTCGCCGGGCAGACCGGCATTGCCGTCACCCTGGTCGGCGTTCTGGCCGTCTTCACCGCGCAGGTTGAAGGCCAGGTTGCCCGAATCCAGGTCGATACCGCCTTCCTGAAGCGCTTTCTGCAATTCAGAGGCGTCGCGGCGCAGAAGGTCGAGGGTATCCTTATTGTCGGCGGTGACGACGGCGGTCATGCGTCCGTCGTGGGCCAGCTCGACCTTGACCTCGACGCGGCCGAGTTCGGCCGGGTTGAGGCGGATGGAAATCTTGTCGTTGCCGGCTTGCAGGGCGCGGGTGATGCGCACCGAAACCTGCTCGGCGGGTGAGGGGCCTTGCTGGCCGCGTGCCTGGGCCGCGTGCTGCGCCTGCTGCGCCTGATGGTTCTGCTGGGCCTGTTGCGCCTGGCCGCTGCCGGTGACGTTGCCGCTGGTGGACGAACCCTCGGTGCCGGCCGAGGCACCGGTCGAGGCGCCCCCGGCATGGGTGGCGTTCGATGCGGCGGCCGGGCCCTTGGCCTCGCCACCGGCCTGGGCCAGCATCTGCGCCTGGCCGTTCTGTGCGTTGGCCTGGGCGTTCTGACCCTGAGCCTGACCGCCCTGCGGCTGACCGGCCGAGGCCAAAGCGGCCTGTGCCGGGCCGGCCTGGGCGGCGTGCGTACCCGCCTGCTGTGAACCTTGCGCCTGGCCCTTGGCTTCCGGCGCCAGGCTGGCGCCGGCGGCGAGCGTCGCGGTCGGACGCGAAGTCAGGGTCTCGGCTTCGTTGGCGACATTGACATTGACCTGCATGCGCACGTCGTTGCCGAGCGCGCGGGCCATCTGCTGGGCCTGCTGCTGGATGTTGGATTGGCCTTTGGTGGCGGTTTCAGCCTGGCCATTGGCCTGGCCGCCTGAATTGGCCTGGACCTGCGCCTGGGTACCGGTGGCGTTCTTGCCGGCGTTGGCCGTCGAATGGACGCCGGATTCCTTGGCCGCCCCGTTGGCGGCGGCGGCGATGGCCGACATGGGATTGGATTTCGCGGTTTCCGACGCCTGGCCGTCTTCGCGAAGCGCGTTGACGCCGGCCTGGGCCAGCATCTGCGCCGGATTGAGACCGGCATCCGCCTGCATGGCCTGCGCGGCGGCGGTGGCCACGTCGGCGACTTCGGGACCGTTCTTGCCGTTGTCGCTATTGGTATTGGCATTTCCCTGGCCGCCGTTCTCGTTCGGCGCGGCGTCGGCGGTCTCGGTTCCGGCATCGTCACCGGTGCCGGCCTGGTCGCTGCCGCGACGGTCGTCGGCCGCCGGGCGGTCCGAGTGTGCCGACTTGTCGGTATAGGAATCATCACGATCCGCGCCGTCGCGGGATTGGCGGCCGGCGCCGGCGTCGTCCCTCGGCGCCTCGCGTGTTTCGTGTGGCTCGTTTTCGCCATGATCGTTGCGCGCGGTTTCGCCGCGGTTGTCGCCGTGATCGTCGTCACGACCGCGCTGGGCGCGCTGGACATCGTGATCGTCGTGCTGGCCGCCGTGAGCGTCGTCATATTGTTCGGCCGGTTCGCGCGGCTCGGAAACCGCGGTAATGCCTCGGCGTTCCGCGATCGAACTCAAGCCCGTGTCGGCATTGCTGCCGACCTGATGCACAAGATCCTTGAAGGTTCCGGCCAGCGCCGCCAAGGCCGCGGCCTTGGCGGTTTTCTCGCGGGGGCTGCTGCTGCCAGCTTGGACATCGATAATGTTATTGGGCTTGATCGACAAATCATTCATGGCTCATGCGTCCTCAGTAAAAGCGAAATACGGATTGCGCTGTCCTCGATACGCAAACCCCGGGCCAGTTTTTGGAAATCGCATAAGGTGCTGAAAATGAAAATAAAATCATTCAGGTGTTGGTAGCGGCACCGGCGGTATAAGCTTGTACCCGGCAATTTTGACCTGTTGGCAGGGATGAATTTTCCGCTTTGTCGCCATTGCCCCGTATCGGGTTCCATTGGCCGGTGAACAAGGCCGTATTTTTCTATTGCGCTTCTATTTCGAAACCTGTATTCTCTGGAATCGGAAAAGTATATGTGCTCCAGAAAGGAGACTTGATATGGCTAGAATGACCAAAGCTCCTGCCTGTTCTGCCCAACCTTCGGCGGAAGAGGCTTTTGTGCTGGCGAGTGGCTTGCACGCTGCGAGTGCCGTTTTTTCAGATCCCATCACCCTCGGATTGAACTGCAAGGGAACGCATGTTGCCTCCCGACAGTCCGCGCGTGTGGTTTTTACCTAGGAGGGTAGAAAAATGACCTCGCGTGTAAATAGTTTGCCGCCTCCGTGGCCGAACCAAGCGTTGGCACAGGCACGGGAAGCCAGCCAAGTCCCCGCACAAAGTTCTGCGGACGGCTCTGGCCGTGAACCCGTTGACGAAGTCGCGATCTCGGCAGCGAAACCTCCGGCATCGGAGAAAGCTTCAAACGTTGAAGTGAAACCCGAAGCGCACGAAGACAAAAGCTCCGCTGATAAAGCGGTAACCGGACATGTGAACATCGTGGCGTGAAGATCGGTCGGATCTACCTCGACCGCTTCACGCCCATGCCCATGAATGATTTCGGTCAGCCTGGATGAACGGTTCGGGGCGGGATTTCTTTTGTCTGAGCTGATCTGGCATAATCGGCGTGTATCTGTTGAATATCTGCACGAATGTCATAGGGTGGTAGCAGCATTCACGGACAATCCCAGGTCGCGGATGAAAGGAAGGCCGAAGTGCCGCTGAAGCTAGATTTCAAGTCCGGCGAGAAGATGGTCATCAACGGTGCCGTGGTTGAAAACATCGGGCCCAATGCCAAGATTCTCGTCCACAATATTGCAGCCATCTTGCGCGACAAAGAGGTGCTGACCGAGAACGATGCCGTGACCCCGGCGGCGCGCGTCTACTTCGCGCTTCAATGCGCCTACGTATTTCCGGAAAAGCAAGATCGCTACATCAAGATGTTCGACACGTATTTGCGGGATTTCGTCAACGCCTGCCCGAGCGCCACAGGAATTGCCGAAGAGATTCGTGACAATGTCAAAACCGAAGACCTCTACAAAGCCTTGAAGGGCGTCCGGCGCCTGATTGCGCATGAAGCGGAGACCTTGAACCTGTTCCACCAGGGTATGGCCAAGCTGGCGGCGATGTCCGAGGCCGATGAAGCCGATATGGTCGAATAACGGCGCTTTTGGCGAGCGAGAGGCTTTTCACAACATGTCTGAAGCTAATCCCGAAGATAAATCAGCTACCGAGTATTCGTCGCAGCAGATCGTCGAAATCGTTACGGCAGCGCTGGCGCGCGGTATCGCCGCGGTCGAGGAAGGGGATATCGACGGCGCCGAACAAGTGTTCAGTGGCATTCTAGAGATCGATTCCAGGAACGCCGAGGCGTTGAACGGCCTCGGTGTTATTTTTTCCAGTCGCGGTGATCTGGACGGTGCGGAGAAGTATTTCCGCCGCGCCGTGGAGATCGACGGCGGCAACGTCAATTACCAGAAAAACCTGGGGTTCATCTATGCCGCGCGTGGCCGTTCGAAGAGAGCCGTGCGGGCCTTGAACGAGGTGGTCCGGCTCGACCCGAGCGACACCGACGCACGGTACCGTTTGGCGTGGATGCATCAGGCGCGGGGCGAAATGGCTGAGTTCGAATCGGGGCTGCGCGAAGTTCTCGAAATCGATGAACAGCACGCCCTGGCCAACAATGACCTCGGCTGCCGGTTGGCGCAAAAAGGCGACGCGCCAGCAGCACTAGAGTTCCTCTCAAAAGGTGCCGAAGCGGACCCGGACAACCCGTCGATCCTGACCAATCTTGGAAATACGCTTTTGATGGTTGGCGACAATGGTCAAGCCCGAGACACATTCGCCGGTGCTGTGGATCGTCAGCCCGACGCGATCGAGGCTCTGAAAGGGTTGGCCACGGCAGAACGCCTGCTTGGTAATCTGGATGCGGCCCTGATTGCCGCGGAAAAGGCCCTGGCGATGGCACCACAGGATGCAACGGCGCACAACCTCGTCGGCACGGTTCTGAAGGAATTCGGTCGCTACGATGACGCCTTGCGTCATTTCAACGAAGCGCGCAGCCTGGCCGAGGAGTTTGCGCCGGCGCGTGCCAATGCGTCGATGATCAGGCTGCTGCGCGGTGACTGGCTCGGTGGTTTCAACGAATACGAGGCCCGCCGATTCGATCCCAACATAGCGTCGCCCGCGAACCGCACAAATCGCCCGCAATGGGACGGCAGCGACCTCACCGGGCGTGCGATCTTGCTGCTGGCGGAACAGGGCTTTGGCGATACCATTCAATTCTGTCGTTTTGCCCCGATCCTCGCGGGGGCCGCCGAAAAGGTGGTTTTCGAAGCGCCTCCGCCGCTCCGGCGTCTGCTCGAGACGCTTGCCGGCGGGATTGAATTCGTCGCGCCCGGAGACGGTCTTGCCGACGTGGATGTTGTGGCGCCATTGATGAGCTTGCCGCATTTCCTGGACGTCGGATCGGAAACCGATATTGACAACGGGCCTTACTTGCGCGCTGGCGATCCGCAACCGGGCGCCGCCACCTTGCTTGAAGGGATCGCGGGTTTACGGGTCGGTTTGAACTGGCGGGGCTCGCCGTCCCACAAGGAGGATTGGAAGCGCTCAATCGATCCCGATCTGCTGGGGCCGCTGCTGGATCTTGAAGGGATCACTTTCTTCGGCCTCAATGTCGATACCGACGCCGCTCCGCCCGACGGGGTCGTCGACCTGCGCGCGTATATTGAAGATTTCGCGGATACGGCTGCGATCATGGCGGAGCTCGATCTGGTGGTGTCCGTCGACACGTCGACTGTGCACCTCGCCGGTGCCCTGGGCCGCCCATGCTGGGCGATGATCCCACATGTTCCAGACTGGCGGTGGATGTTGGATCGCGATGATACCCCTTGGTATGCCAGCGTCCGGCTCTTTCGACAGAACACTATCGGCGATTGGTCGCCGGTGATATCGGAAATTCAGGCGGGTATTGAGCAATTGCGTGACGGCGCGTGAGTGCCACTCAGGTGGTCGCGCCTGCCACCATGGCCCGTAAGTCCGCCTCGATGCGGTCGTAGACATCGGACCAATTGCCAAACACGGTTTGGCGATAGAGCGTCATCGTCGGATACCAGGGCGTGGAGGTTCCCTCGAGGCCCCAGCGGAAATCCGGTCCTCGGGCGAGCATTGTCCACACCGGGCGGGCGAGTGCACCGGCAAGGTGGCAGATCGAGGTATCGACCGTTACGACCAGATCGAGGTTTTCGATTGCCGCGGCGGTGTCGGCGAAATCGTTGAATCCGTCAGAGATATCGACGAGGCCGTCGGGCAATTCGTCTTCATATTCGGGCCGGTTCATCACCATGCAAAAGAAGGTGATGCCGGGTATGGCCACCAGGCGGCTCATTTCCTCAAGCGATGTCGAACGGAAGCGATCATTGGTATGCTGCGGATTGCCGCGCCAGGCGATCCCGACCTTCAAACCGGGATAGGGCTCCAGACGTTTCCGCCAGGCCTCGATGTCGGCCGTCTCGGCGCTAAGGTACGGCACTTTTGCCGGCACCGAATTCTCGTCCGTTTCGAATACGTAGGGCAGGCTCATCAATGGGCAATAGCGGTGGAAATACTTGGGCTCCGGCGTCGCCGGGGTCACGAACGACACCCCGCGAACCGATTTGAACAAGCGGAGCAGGGGAGGCAGTGCCAGCAAAATGACTTCGCCACCGCGTTCCGCCGCCAATTCCGCATATCTGACAAATTGCAGATTGTCGCCGTATCCCTGTTCGCGGAGCAGCAACAAGGTTTTGCCCTCGAGCGGCGAACCGTCCCACCTGGGCCTGGAATAGTTGAGGTCCTTCAATTCGTTCAGTGCCAACCGCTTTTCGTACTGGACCCAGCCATCCCGCATGCGTCCCAGCAGGAACATGGCGAATGCGGAATAGACCTTCGACGCTATGTTGGCATCGTCCAATTCGGCCGATTTCTGGAACCATTGCAACGATTCCTGCATTTCCTCCTTGAACATCAGGCAACTGCCGAGACTGAAGGCGAATCCGGAATCGTTCGGTGAATAGGCGACAGCCTTGCGGATCAACTTCTCGGCTTCGTCCAGATCGGACCGGAAGCGCCGGAGCAGACCCAGGTTATGGTACGACGAAGGCAGGTTGGGCTCGATACTGAGAGCGCGTTGAAAAGCCGTTTCGGCTTCGTCGTAGCGTTCCGGGTAGTTGCCGTATATGGCGCCCAGTTGTTGCCAGACACCGACGTCTCGAGGATCCAGTTCGGCGGCACGCAGCAGCAGTTTTTCGGCTTCCTCGTGACCCGCTTGGGTGCTCTGGATTGTCTGCGCCAGGCGGCGCAATCCCTCGACGCTGTCGGGAGCCAGTTCGAGCATTTTGCGAAAGGTCTTTTCAGCCTCGGCATTTCGCTTCTGGGCCACATAAATCTTTCCCAGTTGGAGCAGAATGCCTGGATCGTCCGGCGCCATCCGGGCGGCGCGCCTGGTCATCGTCGCCGCCCTTGCCGGGTCGCCGGCATGCATGACGGCGATGGCATGGCGCATGATGAACGCGGGGGCGCGCTCGACCAGCGACGCCAACTCGTCGTAGGCGTCTCGGGCCTCCGTCCAGTTGCCCACGGCCTCGGCGTTTTCGACGCGGGACCAAAGTGCCTGAATGTGGCCGGAATCCGACATGTTACCCGAAGGCGCCGATCGGTTGGAGGTTAGGCGACAAACTCGTCATCCCATGGATCCCCGTCCTCAAGACCGGAGAATACTTCGATCGCCCGGTCACGCAGATGGTCGAGCATGTCGTCGTATTCCTCACGGAAGATATCGAACATCGTCCGCCGCTCCTCGTCGTCGACGGCGCGGTTGGCGTAGAATTCGAATGCGGTGAATGCGGTGAAGACGGTACCGCGCAGCAACATGGCGACGGGGTCTTCGACCGCTGCCGGTTTCAGCACCTTCATGGTCTCCTGGAGATAGCCGAAATTCTCGAAGTCGTCTTCGTCGCGCAGGATCTTCTTCAGGTTCTCGCAAAACTCCGGCAGACGATCGATGATCGCGCCTTTTTCCCAGGCATCCTCGAAATCCGTTTCGCTGTAGACCGGGCAGGCTTCGACGAAACTTTGCAACAGGTCGTTTTTCGGCGCGCTCAGTTCGGAGAGTTTTGCCGCTTTCGGATGGATCGGCGTCGCACCCTTGATCAGCGCGCCGGTTCCAAGATTGTAAAACACGCGTCCGCGGCGGAAGGAGATCAGTTTTTCCAGGTTCTCCTTCGACCATTGGAGAACCGGCGTGGTCCAAGCCGTGCCGCCGAAATTGCCGGGAACCGGAAGGTTCAGGTCGGTGATCGGGTCACCGTCCCGCCGTTCATAAACGCTGCCCTTGGCGTGCCCCCTGTCCTTGAACGGGGACCCGACGTCGACGCCGAGGAAATAGACCTCGCGAAATCCCACATGCAGCGCGAACGACAAGCCGGCGTTGGCGGCCAGGGGATCTGGAACCTGTGTGATCTGGCCCGGATTCTGCGCGAACAGGGGCGATGGACTGAGGCCGGGACGGAAGAAGAAAATCGCTTCTTTGAAGATTTCCGGCACCTTCGGAAAGATTGTCGTCGATCCGGCAAACCGGATTTCCGAAAGATCGTAGATTTCGTGGGTTTCCTTAATGTCCGTGTAGATCGCCTTGATGCGCTCCATCATGACCCAGAAATCCGGAACGATATCGTTGGCCATCAGGATATCGACCGCCGTCCCGCAACAGAACAGGATCGCCTTGTCCTGGTTTTCCTTGATGAACGGCAGCAGCTTTTCCAGTGATGGGCCCGAGGCGATGACGAAGGCCGGTATTCCCGGATCCTTGTCAATCAACTGCACCACACGCGCGTTGCCGCGCTCCAGGTTCTTGTAGCTCTGGCCGATCATGTTGATTTCGTCTTGATAGAAACCCAATCCCATGATCGCCGTGCGGAGGTTTTCCGACATTGTCTTGGTGAGTTCCTGGAAGATCGCACTGTGATAGTGCTGGAACATCAATGTCCCATCGAGGCTGGACGGATTGAACTGCCGGAACAAGGCCTTGAGGTTATAGGACAGAGTCTCCGTATCGCTTTGCGAGAAGATTTCGATGCTGGCGCCGCGGCCCTCGAACCGATCGATAAGGGCGACCCAATCGCAAACATGCAGGGAATGATAGACGAGATCGAGGTTCGGCTCGAAAAGGATCAGTTTCCGGCACTTTGTCTTTTCGACGATTCCCTCCAGGTGCAACCCGAGACCGACGCCGAGAACGATGGCGAAGAAGCAATTGTCACGGAACGGCGCATGGGTGAACCGAAAGCCGCTGTCGTCGAAGCGGTTGGCGAATTTCTCGTGTACCTCACGCGTATGCGGATCGAGCCCTTCACCCTTGCCGATCGCCGACATGGTCAGCCGGCTCGAATGCGCGGTAAATGCCTTGAGTTGTTCTTCGGCATGAGCGCGTGCGCCTTTTGCATAGACGCTGAAGTTCTCATACTCGACGTTGCAGTCGCCGGTTTCGTCTTCGACCAGCTTTGACAGGGGCTTGTACCCCTTCATCCGGCCGTGCAGATACCCGTCGATCTGGGCGAGCGCCGCCAGGTTCCGCTCGAAGAATTCTTCTTTCGACAACTCCGGTTTTTCGTCACCCGAGTCCGTGTCGGTTTCGGCTTGCGATTCGTCATTCATGGGCGACAACCTCGTTGGGCCACGTACGAGCGACCGGTCATTGTGCGGCCTGGTCACGCGACTGCCGCGCAACGGCGGTCAAGGCGCTGCGGACCGCCGTGGCCGTTTCTTTCGTATCGAACAGGGGCGAACTGCCGATGTTTTCCTGTAGCGCTTTCCGTTCGCCCGACAAGGTGTTGGGATCGGCGGCCAACTTGGCGGCGATATCGACGAACTCGTCGCGATCCTTGGCAACCCAGTTCAAGCGTCCGGCTGCGTTGAGAATGCTTGCGCCGACCCGGCCCAAACGCCGCCCGCCCATCAAGGAAACGACAGGAACGCCGGTCCAGAGCGCCTGACACAGTTCCCGGCGGCAACTGATGGGTGCGGTATCGAGAAAGATATCGACCTCGCGCAACTGCATCGGCGGTAAGGGCGCACGCGCCGCCTGCATGGCCTCGTGATCGTCCATCTCGTATTCGACGTCGTCGACCGGCAACAGCACCCGGTCTGCAACTCCCGCCATGGAGAAGAATTCACGCACCCGTGCCCTGACTTCATCCGAAATCGGCCGGGCGCTGCACAGCAACAGGTGCGCTTGAGGAACGGCGAGCAGTACGTCAGCCCACAACGTCGCGCATTCCGGCGACAGGAAGCCGAGATCGGCGACGCCGCCAAAGGTGATCTGTCCCTTTTCCTCGCACGGGGAGGGGAGGTCCTGTTGCAAGCCGGTGAACGGTGCATGCGCAAACAAGGTGCCCGAAACCGGAAGGCATTGCTGGCCCGGCAGCAATGCCGCTTCATCGGCGTCGCTGAGGATCTCGTCCGAGAGCACATGCGTGATGCCCGGTGCCAGACCCGGTTCCGGCAAAGCGAAGGCGCCGACACGGATTTTGGCTGGGTTCAGCGCCGCGACCGCGAGCCGGGTTTCGCCGTTCATGTTGGAGAGGTCCACATAGACGTCCATCGCTTCGGTCGCCAGGGTGTAGGAAAGCGTGTAGGGGTCGAGATCGAATATCTCGCGCCAGCTGTCGCATCCTTGTTTGACGCCCGTGGTGACGATATCGGAGGCGACGGACAACTGATAGCCCGCATAGCCGACGCCCTTGGCGGGCGTCTGCAGGAACCATTGCAGGAAAAGATCGTGACCGGCGCCGTTGAAGAAGGTGTTCGAAAGAAAACCGATCTTGATCGGCGCGTCTTCATACTGCTCGGCAGGCTCTGCACCGTCGTTCTCTTCGGCGAAACGGGCGGCAAAATCGAGCGCCGTATGGCGTGCGGCTTCGGCCGGATAGTCGGGGCAGCGAAGCAGGGCGTTCATCGCCTGTCCGTAGATTTCCGCGTCCGTACCGGCCAAGTTTAATGCCCGTTTGCCCGCGGCGACGGCTTCGCTGTGACGTCCCAGGTGGACCAAGGCGCGGGCCAGCAGCGCCGGCGCCAAGCCGTCAGCCGGATCGAGCTGGATAGCGGCCTGCAGCGCCCCGGCCGCTTGGCTGTAACGCCCAAGGATCATGGTCGTCCGGCCCATCAGAATGTAGGCCTTCAGGTTATCCGAATTGAGGCGGATCTCGGCGGCACATTCTTGCAGCGCTCGCTCGTAGTCGCCGATATTGAACAACCGCTGCGCTTCGATGAAATGCGTCGAGGGCGCCGCATTCAAGAAGGCGCTTTTCAGATCGCGCAGTCGCGGCGGCATGCGTTTGCTGAATAGCGGGTGCGGCTCGAGGCTGGTCGCGATCTTGGCGAAATAGAGCCCGTCGGCCAATCGCCCGATGCCGGTGTAGATGGTGGCGAGCGCTTCGGCATACTCGGCAACCGAAGGATCGATTTTGTGGGCGAGTTCGCCCATGGAAATGGCTTGGCCTTCGTCACCGCAGATGTAGGCGATGGTGCCCATGAGGAAATAGGGTTCGGCGGCGGACGGGAATGCCTTGATCGTCTCGTGGCATTTTATCACGGCTTCGGAGTAGTCGCTGGCATTGGCGGACTGCATCGCATCTTCCAGCATCGCATGCAGGGGATTGTCGGTTTCCAGTGAATCCGCTGCCGGGACACTCAAGCTCGTGGGGATATCGTCGTCTGTCACCGCATCAACTCCAAATTCGTCGATCGCTCGTCGATCCTCAGAACGCCCGGACTTTGGCGTGCCAGCCATCCGTCGCCAAGGCGATTTCCGTTATTAGCAGAACTCCTCAAGCGTATCGAGAAGTTTGCCGATCTGGCCGGACCAGCTCCAGCCGCGCATGAAGTCGGCCGCAGCCTGGCCGCGCCGTTTGGCATCATCACGGTTTTGGTAAGCGTATTCCATGGCTTCGACGAGTTCGTCGACCGAGGATTCGCCCCATCCCGCGACACCGGCATTGGGAAATTCGACCGGCGATTGATCGGACAGCGCGTAGCAGTTGTCGTCGCGAATAAGGTCCATTTGACCGGTGTTGGCCGCGATGACGCAAGGGACACCGCAGGCCATGGTTTCCATGGCGACCAGATTGGTGCCACCCTCGCACCGGTTAGGAAAGACGGCGAGATCGAACTCTTTGAGTATGTCGGGCATGCGTTCGTTCGGGGGCATGCCGAGATCGACGAACTTGTCCTGCGGAATGCCATTGGCGGCGGCCCATTCGGTCAATTTCAAGGTCCCACTTGCGTCGACGCGCGGCAAGGTGTCGGAATGGGGCGAATGAACCATTGGGAGGGCTGTCAACGGCCAGAGGTTCTGCCATGCGGTCACCAGAATGGCGTCGTCGTGGCGTTCGGAAAATCGCTTGAAGGCGGCGAGAACGATATCCTGGCCCTTGCGAAAATCCAATTTGCCACCGGAGAAAACCACGAACTTGCCGGCGTATTCGCCTTTGCGTGCCATCGGTCTGAAAAGCTTCGTGTCGATGCCCTGGAACACGGTCCGGATGTTTTCAAACCCTTGATCTTGCAGGACTTGCCCGTTCCAGGTTGAACCCGCGACGATGGCGTCAAGGCGTTTGGCGCGTTCCTCCGCTTCGGGGCTGAAATCCGTGTACTCGAAAAAGATGACGCCGATGTTTGCGTCGCCGACGAACGAATGGCTCAGCAGGCTCCAATCGAGATTGTTGCCCATGGCATGGAGCAGGAGCGTGTTCTTGAGCGTCGCGACCTGGCCCGTGCGGTGCATATGTTTGAGGTTCTCGCGCTGGAAGTCGATAACCGGTTTCAGGGTCTCGACCGTATTTGGTGGCAGGGTGTCGGTGGTAATCACGTCCAGGCAGACAGGAATCGGTTGTCCGCGTTTCAGCAGTTCCAACACCAGGTTCAGGCCATATACGCCCCACCCGAAGCGATTGGATATGCTCCAGGTCAAACCAATCCAATTCAGCATCTCTTGATATCTTTCGCTTCTTTGTGGCGCTGACGCCGCCCCAATGTTCAAACCCCGCATGGCACTACTGGCCATGGCCGCGCTTCCCTTGGCGAACCTGGGCTTCGCCCGTGACGCAAGGTGAATTGAAACTAGCAACTATCGAGTATACAAACTTTTAACGTCTCCAACGGATTCGATTGATGAATCTCATGGCTTTCAATCATGGCTGAGCCGGACGACATGTCGCTTGCCGAAGCCCAAGCGTTCCGTTTGACGCAATGTGCCATTGCGTTGAATAGGGCAGATGACGGCGGCGGGCCGATCGGCAAGGCCTTGACGAGCGCGCTTCTCGACAATTTGGAGACCTGGATCGCGATGAAGACCCTCGTCGAGAGCGTGAGCTGTGGCTATGATAATATAACAAAAAGTAACCTCACGCGGCTTTGCACTTACGTTTTCGACAAGACCATCGCCTGTCGCGACGGTATTGCACCCTAAGTCCTGAATTCGCTGATCAACCTCAACTTCCAAATCGCTGAGGGACAGGGGAGGGAGAGCGGAATAAGAGCTAGATTCCACTTGAACCCAACAGGGAAATACCGTATAAAGGCAAGGTTCGGCTAGTCGATTTTCGTCACGCAAGAAGCGAACGCGGAGATTGGCTGGAGGATGGCCAAAACGGCCCAAGTGAGAAACACTTGAAATATCAATACTCTAGAAAGGAGTACTCAAATGTCCGACGTCACACTTTCCGCCTCAGTGCGGCAAAGCCTGCTTTCTCTTCAGAACACCACCAATCTCATCGAAAACACGCAGAACCGTCTTTCGACGGGTCTTCGCGTGGGTTCGGCGATTGACGATCCGGTCGCCTTTTTCCAAGCCAAGAGCTTGTCTGACCGGGCCAGTGACCTGTTGGAAAAGAAAGACGGCATTGACCAGGGTATTTCGACGGTTACCGCGGCGCTCGACGGCGTGGAAAGCATCGAATCCCTCGTGAAGCAGATGAAAGGTATTGCGAACTCGATGAAGTCGGCCACGTCGGTTCAGATGGACGACCTCGTCACCCAGTTCAACGACCTTCGTACCCAGATCAACAACCTGGCCGCTGACGCCACCTACCAGGGCACCAACCTGGTGAACGGTGCGGGCCAGACCCTGTCGATCGAATTTTCGGAAAAGTCTGCGAGCTTGCTCACGGTCTCTTCCGTTGACCTTCGTGCCGGTACTGCCGGCCTCAGCATCACTTCCGCCGCCAGCTACACCGGCGGCTTTATCGTCAACGGTGGTTCGGTCGGTTCGGTTTCCGCGTCGAGCGGCAACTTTGCCAACCGCTTCTTGTCCACGACCAGTGACTTCTCGCTCACCTGGGCGGGTCCGCAGGCCACCTTCACCGCCGGTGAAACCGTGACCTATACCTATGGTACGGGTTCGACCTACAGCCTCGTCGTCGGCACTTCCTCGGCGCTGACCGTCGCCAACGGCGGCGTGCTCGACGTTGATGTCGTCAGCTCGACGACGGCCATCGGGACCGGCAAGGAACTGGCTCTGAAGGCGACTGCCAGCCGCAACCTGATCTTCGGCTACTCGGCCCAGACGGGTGGTGCGGTTGTCGGTGAAGTCTCCGCCGGCAACTCCATCACGGTGACCTACAACGGCGACAGCGCGGTGACCCTGACGACGGCTGACCAAGGCCTGACCTTCACCTATGGTACGTCGGTCGTGACCCTGAACGTCGCGTCTGGCCAGACCCTCGCGCTGACCGGTGCCGGGGATACGGTGACCCTGTCGGTGTTGAGTGGTTCCGGTGTTGGCCTGACCGCCGCCAC
>Ga0070729_10002874_pt1 | contig 21163 bp, 20 predicted proteins | sample tdDd472_FD_66725 | JGI IMG/M metagenome (GOLD analysis project Ga0070729, IMG submission 66725) | Marine sediment microbial communities from the Atlantic coast under amendment with organic carbon and nitrate - tdDd47.2 | ecosystem: Environmental > Aquatic > Marine > Coastal > Sediment | place... | reverse complement strand
TTGCGGGAAGCTGCAGAAGCTGAAACAGACCCCGTCTTAAAAGCGCAATTATGGAAAGAATACAAAAAATACAAAAACTCTACGCGTTGAGAACTGTTTCTATCCTTCGCTGTATGACCATATCTTTTCTGCTGGTTGCCCTGCTGAGCAGTTGTGCAACATATAGAAGGGTGCGGATCGATAAAGAAAAAGTTCTTCTTGACCCTGCGCGGACCGAGATTCCTGAATCGCTTTTGCTGGATGTCAGGATACCGGTATTTGATCCGGGCGAATTGCCGGAATCCGAGAATGCTGCGCGTGGCATTTCTGAAGTCATTCGTCAGGCCGAATCGAAATATATGGCCATTCAACTCAAAAACGCCATACAACAAAGCGGTTACTGGGGTGCGGTGCGAGTAATCCCGGCCGAATCTTCCAGTGATGAAGTGCTGGTCATCGGCCGCATCCTTGAATCAAACGGAGAGCTGCTTAAGCTCAATATCAAGGCCTTCGACGCGAAGGGAGTCCAGTGGTTCGACAAGGACTTTAAGGGCGCAGTCAACGAAGAGATGTATGCAGATTCATCCGAGGGACAGGCTGATATCTTTCAAAATATTTACTATCGAATTGCAAACGAACTGGCACAACACTACAAAAAGATGACCCCGGAGCAGATACGCGAGGTCCGTCAAATCGCGGAAATGAAATTTGCACAGAAACTGGTGCCGAACGCCTTTGAGGGGTACCTGCTAAAGAATGAAAAGAAAGGCCTTTATGCAATTGAACGCCTGCCAGCTGAAGACGATGAAATGCTGGCGCGAGTACGGCGCATACGCGAGCGCGATTACATGCTTGTTGATACCCTTGATGCCCACTATGAAACGCTCAATCATGATATGAAGGTCATATACACAAACTGGCGCAAATCACGGCTCATGGAAATGAATTTGATTCGCAAGGTGGATGACGCTAAAAATAAAAAACTGGCCGCAGGCACATTACTGGTGCTTGCAGGAATCGCTCTGGGTGTGATTGCAGGTAACAACGGTGATTGGGGCGCGGCTACTGGGCCGGCCATCGGCGCTGCCGTCGGGATTGGAGCCATGATCATGCTTCAAGCAGCCGAGGCCGGAGAAGAAACAGAAATTAACAAAGCAGCCCTGGAGGAACTGGGCGTTTCATTCACGGCTGAGGTTGAGCCTACGGTTCTGAAGGTTGAAGGCGAAACAATTGAGCTTACCGGTTCCGCAGAGGCCAAATACGAACAATGGCAAATGGTTCTGACAAAGCTGTACCGGGTTGAAACCGAACCTGAAGTGCTGCCCTCAGCAGAAGCAGGATCAAACAGCCGTGACAATGAAGCGTCGGTTGTGCCCGATTAAATTAATTACTTAACAGAAAAAACGCCATTGAAAGCTGAGCGATGCCAGAGAAACCAACACTAGAGCCTCCATCTCAGCCGCGGGTATTCCCAACCGACCCCAATGCTGAGCGCCTAAAGCGCAAAGCACTTATTATTTTTATTGTGCTTGCGCTTGTGGCTGTCGCAGTGGTTGTTATTCTGCCGCGCTGGCTCACAAATCCGCGTAAGCGGACAATTGAAGCCCCGGTCACAATTGTTCAGCCGCTACTCCCGGAAGCAGAAGAGAGCCCCAAAGCCACTGAGGCGCAGAAGCTGCTTAATACGACTCTGAAACTCAAGGCACGCCTGGATAATGAAGGTATCAAAATCTGGGGGGCCGATAAACTTGTTACCAGCTATGAAGAGGTTCTTAAACTGCTGGAAGAAGCCAATAGCAAATTTGATGACCGCCTTTTTGATAAGGCCATTGACGGTTACAAAAAAACAATCAGCGGGTTTGAGCAACTTGAGGCCAGCCGACCGGAACGCACGCGACGCTCTATGCTGGCAGGCAATGAGGCCCTCAATCAGCTTGATGCTCTCGCGGCAAAACGGCATTTTGACACTGCGCTTGCAGCAGACAATGACAATGCTGAAGCCTTGCTTGGGCTGCAGCGATGCGCAGCCCTTCCGCAGATCATGGAATACATTACTCAGGGTCAGACCCATGAAAACAATGGCTCCCTGAATGATGCCCGCCAAATGTACTTGAACGCACGTGCCCTTGATAAGGATTGCACGCCTGCGCAGGACCATCTCAAACGTGTTGAGGTCTTGATTGAGCAACGCGACTTTCAACACGCCATCTCAGATGCAATGTCCTCCTACAACCAAAACAACCTTGGACAAGCACGGCGCGCGCTGAATACTGCAAAAAAACTACGGCCTTCCGATGCAGCAGTTCGTGATCTGGACCAGCAAATAAAAAACACCGAACAACGCACAGAACTTCAACGGCTGAACAGACAGGCGCTAAGCTATGAAAAGGCGGAACAATGGGACAAGGCCCTTGGGCTTTATATTCGGGCGCTGAAAATCGATGCGACTGCCGGATTCGCGCAACGGGGAAAGCCGCGTGCTGAAAAGTTTGAGGCATTGAACCGGGAGGTGCAAGGGTATCTTTCAAACCCGGGAAACTTACAATCGTCGCAGCACAGGTCCCATGCCCGCAAGTTGCACGATACGATTGCAGCCATGACTACCAACGGGCCGAAGCTTAAAGAAAAATCCAATAAACTGGACCGTTTGGTTGAGCTCTACAACAGGCCTGTTCCCATTGTACTGCAATCCGATGATATGACCGATGTTATGATATACCGGGTAGGCCGGCTAGGAAACTTTCTTGAACATTCCCTGCAATTAAAACCGGGACGATATAAGATGCGGGGAGCACGCTCGGGGTATCGCGATGTAATTATCGAGTTTAGCGTACCGATTGACAGCACAGGAAAGACCATCAGTATTGCCTGCAAGGAGATGATCTGATGGTAGTACTGCGCGTTTGGGATATCGACAATTGGAAAAACATTGATGAATCCGATTTCCCTCTTGCCATTGGTGTTTCCCCTGAAAGAAAATTACTTTTCAGCAGTGCCCTTGAAGCGCCGGCTGCCTGGCTCGGATATAACAACCATCAACTATTTTTGCAGCCGGGCGGCACCGGGGTATCGGTGCGTATAAACGCAGAAGAAATTAATGGCTCGGAATGGCTCGTTGCACAGGACACAATTCAGGTAGCCGGCGCAGCATTTACACTCTCGGTCGATTCCGGCATATTTGTGCTCTCCGCTGCTGCAGCAGTTGCGCCCACACCGCCTGAGACACCCCACACCACGCTGGAACAAACAAAAAAAGTTACCCCACCTCGGAAACAAAATTCAGACAGCCGAACCAGACGTACAGAAGAACCGTCTTTCGGACGGATAAAAACAAGCCGGGTGAGCCGCCGTTTGCGCAATGCGATAATAAGCTGTTTCGTGCTCCTGCTGCTTTCGGTTGTATTTGTACTGACAGCAGTACCGGTTCGGGTGACGGTTAAACCCACGCCCGACACGACCTCGCTGAGCAGGCTGCCCTTGTCTGTGAAGATCTGGGAACACTATCTGGTTGTGCCCGGCACATACCATGTATATGCCCACAAGAAAGGCTACCGAAAACTGGACGAGACCATTCGTGTCGGCTTTGGCTCCGATGCAACCTATACCTACACACTGCGCAAACTGCCGGGTCTGCTCGATATTGCAACCAGACCAATAGACGGTGTCGAAGTTTTAATTGATCAAGTTTCTGTTGGCACAACGCCCCTGGCTGAAATTGAACTTGACGAAGGAACTCACACAGTAAGTATCAGCGCGCAGCGCTACCTACCCTCTGTTCAATCTGTTGAAATTCAGGGAATGGGTGTCAAACAGAGCATTGACATAGAGCTTCAACCCGGCTGGGCTACCCTGCAGATTGAAAGCAACCCCGCGGGAGCTGATGTACTACTGGAAGGCATAGTGGCTGGGCAAACCCCATTAACACTGGAACCAATGAGCGGCCTCTGTGAAATAGGGCTGAAAAAAGATGGCTGGCGACAGATTCTACATACCGTAACCGTCAAGCCGGGCGAAACACTAGCATTGCCGCTGTTCGAGCTTGACAAGCTTAAGCCCGGCGAAACAGCGCAGGCCATCCCCTTTAACTCCTCAGGCAGTGAAAGTGAAGTACTCATTGAACTCAGCTCCAGCCCTTCAAACGCCAGGGTTATGCTAAACGGCGATTTTCGCGGTCATACGCCGCTCTCTCTTTCTGTTGAACCTGCACAAGACCATAAGCTAATCCTGTCCAAAAGCGGATTTGTTACTGCGACACGGTCAGTTCCTGCCGGAAAAAACAGACAGAGCATCACTGTTCAACTTAAGCCCGAGTACGGCGTTGTCTTTATTAGCTGTCAGCCTATAGATGCCACGCTCAAAGTTGATGGCAAAATAATAGGAGGCGCTTCGCGACGCTTGACCCTGACAACCCAGCCGCATAAAATAGAGATCAGTAAGCCCGGATATAAAACCTTTAAAACAATGCTGACGCCTATTAAAGGCGTCTCAAAAAAAATTGAGGTTCAATTAAAAGGCGTCGGCACAGTAACGGCAGTGCCGGCTTCCTCTGCACTTACAACAGCTGAAAGACAGGTTCTGCGCACAGTAGACCTGCCGGAACCGATCACATTCCAGATGGGTGCGTCACGTCGCGAATCCGGCAGACGCAGTAATGAGCGGCAGTACCGGGTTGAACTAACCAAGACATTCAGCCTCAGTGAAAAAGAAGTAACCAACGCCGAGTTTCGCAGGTTTCGTCCCAAACACAACTCCGGGCAGGCACATGGTGTCAGCCTCAATGCAGATAATCAGCCGGTCACATCAGTAACGTGGAATGATGCTGCTGCGTATCTGAACTGGCTCAGCACAAAGGAAGGCCTGCCGCCGGCATATAAAGAAAAAAACGGGAAAATGATTGCCGTTATCCCGCTTACAACGGGGTATCGCCTGCCAACCGAGGCAGAATGGGAATTTGTTGCGCGCTATGCTGGTGCAAACAGTACCGAAGGGCAGCCGTTGAAATACCCATGGGGCAATGACCGCTATCCGACAAGTAAAAATGGAAACTACGCTGACAGCAGCGCGTCTGGCAGCCTGCCCCTGACCATGAAGAATTACACCGATGGCTACAGCGCTGCCGCACCTGTCGGGATGTTCCCGGCAAATGCTGCGAGCATGTATGATTTGGGAGGCAATGTTTCCGAGTGGTGTCATGATTACTATGATATATATTCAGGAGTAGCGACCAATGTGCCGCGTGACCCAGCCGGTCCTGCTGTGGGCAAATACCATGTTGTTCGTGGTTCCAGCTGGCAACATGGAAGCATTGCTGAATTGCGTTTTTCATACAGGGACTATACGGATAAAGCCCGAAATGATCTCGGTTTCAGGATCGCGCGCTATGAAAAAAAATAAAACTGTAGTGCTGTTATGGATGCCTGCCTGTGCGCTGGCAATGTGGCTGTTTGTTGCAGGAGTGCTGCCGGCTGCTGCAGAAAAGACCCCGCAAAATGAAACCACCGGGAAGCAGACTACTCCCGAAAAGAAACAAATTCCGAAAAAAATGACCGTCAAGAAGCCTGATACCTTTGTCCCCACCGACAAGGTTTCGGCTGACAGGGCTGTTGCGTTTCCAACCGATATTTAAGGAGTAAAAAATGAGAAAAGGATTTCAGACGGAGTTCATTTTTTCGCTGTTTTCACTGCTGGTCACGTTTATCATTGTGCATGCCGTCTATGTCGCTGTAATCCGGCCAAACGCGGAGGCATTCTTAACGGATGAAATCGCCATGATAGAAACTGATCCGAATTATGTACGCCAGCGCTCAGCCTATGTTGTTATTCGCGACTATGAACAGGAGACATGTTTTATCCTGATGTTCTGGGCACTGGCTATCCTGGGCTATAAGGCACGCACCACCTTTCGCCAGCAGAAGCAACTCGATCAGGATTTTATCGGACTGCCGGAAGGCTCAGTCATTACTGCTGCCGACACAAGTCCTCTATCCAGTCGAATACAGCATCTGCCGACAAAAATGCAGGACTACCTGCTGCCGCGTGTTTTGCTGGGTACTCTTGAGCGTTTTGCTTCAACGAAGAATATTCAGGACGCATCGACCGAGGTTCAGAATTTATGTGAGGAGGAAGCCGATCGCCTGGAATCAGAGCTCTCTATAATCCGCTATATTGCATGGGCAATCCCATCAGTTGGATTCATAGGCACGGTCCGCGGAATAGGTGATGCCCTGGCACAGGCCCACCGCGCGGTGGAGGGTGACATTACCGGGGTAACCCAAAGTCTGGGCGTAGCATTTAATTCAACATTTATCGCCCTGCTGATCAGCATTGTGCTGATGTTTATTATTCACCAAATTCAACTTGGGCAGGAACGTCTTGTTCTTGATTCAAAGAGATACTGCAACAAATGGCTCATAAGCCGCCTGAGCAGTGACGCGTGAATTAACGGTATACCTTCATGAAAAAACGACGCACTGATAGCGCCTTTAGCCTCTCTTTTCTGGATGTCATGTGCTGTGGATTTGGCGCGGTTGTCCTGCTTGTTATGCTGCTCAATGGGCAGACGCTTCAAAAACGCGCAGAAACCCACAAGGATCTGCAGGCTGAACTCGACCGGATTACCCTGGTAAAAGAATTTGCAGATGCCCATCTGGCAGAACAGCAAAATGAAGTCGAGGCCATAGAGCGTGAAGACAGTGATTCACGAATGCAGGCTGAGCAGATTCGCACCCAGATCAGCGAGAAACAACAGGAAAACAGCAGTGCAGACCAAACGGCCAGGCAGCAGAGAAAAGAAATAGCCCGGCTAAAAAAGAAAAAATCCTCCCTCGAAAAATCAATCAAAAAACAAAAAGGGCAAGAAAGCCAGCCGATATCAGGCAGGAAACTGGTGGGTTTTGACGGTGAAAAAAAACGACAATATTTAACGGGCTTAAAACTGGGTGGCGAGCGCACGCTGATCCTTGTTGACGCATCCGCGAGCATGCTTGATGAAACAATTGTAAATGTTGTCCGCCGGAAATTGATGAATGCGTCAAAACGACGGCAAGCTCCGAAATGGCAGCGAGCAGTTCGCTCCCTCAAATGGCTGTTGGCAAACCTTCAGCCAAACAAAAAATTTCAAGTCTATTATTTTAATACCACAACACGACCTGCAATGAGCACCACAAAAAATCAATGGTTAACCACCGGTAATCCTGCAAATTTCAAGGGGGTAATGTCGGCGGTTGGCAAGCTGGCTCCTCAGGGCGGTACGAACCTGCACATGGCCTTCGACGTGATACGTGCCATGAAGCCCAGGCCCGATAGTGTCATTCTGCTGACCGACGGTTTACCGACCCAGGGGAAAGGCAAAACGTACTCCGGTTCCATAACCGGCCGGGAGCGCCAGTCCCTTTTCAATAGTGCAATTCAGAGCCTGCCACAAGGCGTTCCAATTAATACGCTCTTATTTCCAATTGAAGGTGATCCGGCCGCAGCCGCTTCCTTCTGGGGACTTGCAATCTCTACGCGCGGATCATTTATAACACCTTCGCGGGACTGGCCATGAAAATCAAACGTCGTACTATCGAAGTTTTCAGTATGTCGTTTCTCGACGTGATCTCCTGCGGGTTTGGTGCAATCATTTTGCTGCTTGTGCTTTCCCTGGCCCTTGAGCCGAGGACTTTGGAATTCATGAAATCTGATTTGAGCGGCAAAATCGAGGAAATCAAGGAAGAACTCGAAAACACTGCCGCTGAAAGTCAAACGCTTCAGCAGGCACTCACGCAAAAGAAAAAAACACTGCAAGAGGCACAGCAAATACTGGTACAGTTAAAAAAAGACCTGGAGCAGGCCCGCAACAACGACCCCGCTGCCCAGGCAAAGGTCAAAGAGGAACTTCAGGCAGTGGTACAGACACTGACAGAAGAAATGCGCCGCCTTCTCAACGAATCCTATACGTCGCCCAACAAGGACTCAGTCATTGGCGGCATTCCCGTTGACAGTGAGTATATCATTTTTGTCATCGATACATCCGGGAGTATGGTGAAAGTTGCCTGGCCCATGGTCGTACGCAAAGTGGAAGAAGTTCTCAAGGTATATCCAAATGTTAAAGGCATACAGGTAGTCAATGACATGGGTAACTATATGTTTGGCGCATATGCAGGAAAATGGATCCCTGATACGCCCGCCCGCCGCAAGGAAGTAATCCGCAGGCTCCGCAGTTGGCAAAGTTTCAGCAACAGCAGCCCTGTTGAAGGAATAAAGCATGCGGTGCGGGTTTATTTCAGACAGGGAGAACGCATAAGCCTCTACGTTTTTGGTGATGATTTTTCAAGCGGCAGTATCAATACCGTACTGAATGAAGTAGCCCGCATAAACAAGCAGGACGTCCGGGGCAAAACCAGGGTGCGCATACATACTTTTGGCTTCCCTGTATTGTTTAGCCACCCGTCATATGATCAGGGCAACAAAGTCCGTTTTGCGCACCTGATGCGCCTTCTGGCTGAGCAGAATGCAGGAAGTTTTGTCGGCCTTACCGATGTCCGCTAATACAAACGATCCAACCAGCATTTCCTTAAAATCCCACCTGAGTCATGGTTGACCCTTACTATTAAACATGCTAATTTCAGCCATATTAAATAACTATAATAAAAAACATACCGCGCAATGAGTACAAACAAGGGGCAGTGCAACATGTCTCTAGGCCGTATGGCACAATGTTTAAAGCGCTCGAGTCGCTTACAGGAAATCTAATTTAAAGGATACTACAATGCTAAAAAAAATCACCTGGATGCGACTAGTCTTTATAATTCTGATACTACTGATAGTAGGTGGCGCATATACAGCTTTGAATTATCAGCTGTGCCACTGCCCGGATGGAAGCTCGACATTACAAAGAAAAACAAATGAAAATGGCATGAGCAAAGCGTGTGCCTGTGACTACTATTCAATTTGGTGTGATGATACTACAGGACTGTGCTGGCAAAGCCCTCAAAAAGATGCCTATAATTATGATGATATAGGTGTAATCTCACAGGACGCGGTTAGATATTGCGAAGACCTGGTCATCGGCGGATATGATGACTGGCGGCTCCCGAATATTGACGAACTACGAAGCCTTATCCGGGGCAATCCCGACACCATGACCGGCGGCGACTGCCCCATAACCGAGGGCAGCGGCCTTGATGACTATGATAATGCAACCTGCAGAGGAGCAACGGACCATCATCAGGGTCCGGGCCCCGGCGGATGCTACTGGCCAGCGGAACTTGAAGGTACCTGCGACAAACAGGACCCTTTTGCACTGGGACATCCGCTTGAATTCTGGGCTACGAATCCGGCTGCCAATGATCCTGAACACTGGATTGCGTTTGTCTCTTTTGAAAGCGGAACAACGGGCTTCAACCACGTTCACAGCTTCGGCGATGTGCGCTGTGTCCGCAATGGCCCCAGCCCGGAAGTTCCCTGCGAAGAACCTTTAGAAGCCTGTGAACCGGGCACAACCCGAAAATGCACCGACTCAGATATGCGCAGCGGTGCCCAGATATGCAGTGAGGACGGAAACTGCTTTAGCCCGTGTGACTATACCGATTTTGAACACACACCTCCGCGAGAAGATGTTTCCGATCAGTGCGACACGCTAAAACTAACCATCAAAGTTCCCGATAAACTTCCAAAACAGCCCTATCAGCTCATAGCATTCTTTTATCATCCTGATAAATTCCCTCCCGGAGGTCCACCCTGCGGCGGAACAGATGAAAACCAAATTGAATATCCTGAAATCGATGTGGACAAACCCTATGTTATGACCGTACCGGGATGCACGTACTACAGGGAGAACTGTCTTAGCGGGCCATACCATCTGTACGTGTCTCTTATGATGAAGAAAACACTCATGCCCATTCCAAAAACCGGGGACTTTACCTGGGGTCTTGATCAGGAACCGATCATGCTGGGAAGCGGGAAGATGCTTCAGCTGGAAAAAGAGATAACCCTCGTTCCCGTTGAATAAAAACCTCCGCATTACGTGTCTGGATCGCACACCAAAAAAGCCCCTTATTTTTCAGGGGCTTTTTTGACTGGCTATTACTGCTGTTTGCGCTGGACACTCAGACCGAAACCGACCTTCACTTGCCGGACAGCCGGATGCTCACGCTTCTGATCATCACTGCCATCCGATAGTTGAATAACCTTTTTCATGCAGGCAGCGGTTTACAAAGCTCTTGTATACCGGGCTGGGTTCTTTTGATTTAAAAAGCCCCCGGGTTGCCGCAGCAGCAGCGCCGGCAGCAGCTCCTGCTCCCGCACGTTTACTGGTAGACCCACCCCACACGGCACCATACGCGCCCCCTGCGGCCCCGCCAACAGCACCTCCCACGGCCGCATCTTTTGCGATCTGACTGCCGGCACCGGACTTGACATAGACGTCCGCCTGCCTGCTGCAATCATCTATGTCGAACTGTGCCTGGGACTGTCCAACCATCTGTAAGTGCGCGTTAGGATACAATACCGGCTTCTTCGTTCCACAGCCGACCATGCAAAACAGTATGCCAATAAATATAATCTGTTTCATCTACACCTCGATAACAGTTCTGTTTGCCTACGTCACTCTTTGCTACCGGCACGCGCTTCTGCTAGGCGTTCCCGCATCTTGTTAGCCCAGTAATCAAGCGAATTTTTAACTGTCCGCCAGCCGCTGAACTTATCGGCCTTACCGGTAATCTTGCCGCCTGTGCGGCGATCAACCACCGCAGCAAGACGCTCGCCAGTCATGCTGTCGAGAATATCAACCTCAAGGCCCGCGCGCCCGGTAAAAGCAAATTCACCTGTTGCTAGCGAGGCCAGGCCGCTGACCGCAAGCCCTATCGGAATTACCGTCGAAATGGTATCCAGGGTAACATTGGCATTTTCGGCCTCGGTGAGGGCAATACGCAGATGCATAACACCCGGACCGGGTTCCTCCACCAGCGTATAATCGACAGCAAGCTGCTCGCGAATAGTTGCATCCGCATAATTTAAAATCTTCTCGCGGTCTTCCGGCTTCATTTTTTCCATCTCATGCTTGCCGGAAGCATACAGCCGGACAGGATCCAGCAAAATTGCATTGTAGACAGAAAAATCAGCCTGGGGATTGACGTACAGGAACAGAGCCCTGTCCTTCCCACCCGGCTTAAGCATTGAATAATCACCCAGAAACGTTGTCTCCGATGTTTTCCGGGACTGCTGCGTTGCGCAGGATGCAAGCATACATACCAACAGGATAATTGTGGACAGTAGTACCGCTTTTCGTGTATGAGCTTGCATGCTTCTTCTCCTTGTATTTTTCTGTTTACTATATTTTGGGCAGCCAGCGCCGCAGAAGCGCTTTCAACCGGCCATCCTGTTGCCGAGTCGCAATAAAACGATTGGCCCCGGCCCGCAATTCATTATCATCCTTGCGGACCGCCCAGGCAATATTCTCCTCAGTAATAAAAAAGGGCAGCGCCATAAGCCCTTGCGACTCATAGAGTGACGCAAACCACCATACCACAGGAGCATCATGTATAAAAAGGTCAATACGACCTTTTAAAACAGCCTGAGCACCTCGTACAGGTTTTTTGTACGCAACTTTTTTGGCATTAGTAAAGAACTGCTGTGTGACAATTTCACCCGTTGTACCTTGTTCCACTCCAACGCGCATGCTTGAGGTAAGCAGCGAATTAAGACCGCTTATGCGAAGCGCATTCGCGTTAGTTGTCAGGCCTACCTGCCCACAGCGCAGATATGTATCGGTAAAAGCGACCCGGACCGACCGGCTCGTCGTAGCGGTCATACCGGACATAATGATATCAATCCTGTTCTCCAGCAGCGCGGGTATCAAATCATCCCATTCACAATCGACAAAAGCTGCAGTTTTTTCCAGTGAAGACGCAAGCTCACGTGCAAGATCAGCCTCAATACCGGTATGGCTTCCATCATCATTCTTGAAAACCATAGGGGGGCGGTTTGCACAAACACCCACCCGCAGAATATCCGCCGAGGGAGCAATTCCCGGACGTGAAGCAGCCGCACAGGCGGCCAGGCATACTACTGCAGCTAGCAATACGACACTGCGAAAAAATCGTATGTGGCGGGTCGTCATATAGCAATCCTTTCAACAATAATATTCCCGGTATGATTCCGGTCACTGGTCTGATGTATCACAAACCTATAGTTTACAGTCCCGGGTTCTTAACAACAACAAAACCATCGCCCTGTTGCTTATAGAACGTCTGGCCGAAGCGAAAGTAATGCTGGCCGTTATGCTCTACCTCAACCGCGCATTCGGGAATAGTGTTAACCCTGGCACCCACAGGTGCATCGACGGTGACATAGATATCCTTACCTTCACGCTTGATTTTCTGGTAGAAAACATGAGCGGAGAGATAGTACTCCTGCCCATCCACCGTCAACTCGCTTGGATTGCTCAAGGATGTAACTTCAGCCCTGGCAGGCGGGGTAGTTACGACATACTTGGTTTCCCCGGAGGATGAAGAAATCGGCTGATACCAAGTCGAATTACAGTAATAATATTTATTCTTGCCGCCTGACCCCTCATCAACAACCACAGTAGTCTTGCACGGGGGGCTGTCGTTGACGTAATACGAATATGACACCGTTGAGACAGGGTAGCCGTACCACCAGGGAGAATAGTAACGGTAATCATCCCAGTAGTCTTCATACCAGTCCTGCCAGTCTTCACGGACTTCATCACGCCGATCCTGCCATTCCTCACGGATCTCATCACGGTCGCGGTCGCCGTCACCCGGCAACTGTTCAGGGGTCAAGCCGCTAGCGGCGTATTTTTCACTCAGCTGGCTTCTCTGCTCATCACTCAAACGGGAATTATCCCGCTGGCGGCCTTCGCGCAACTGGCTGCGATCTTTGGGCAACTGGCTGGCAGTGGGGCCGCTGCTGGCAATCTTCTTCTGTGCCTGCTGACGATTCCCAGCCGGCTGTTGTCCGGCCTTATCAAGGCCCTTCAAATCAGCATTCGTGAAACGTTTACCACCACCCGAAGGTTGGCTGGACGTAGTTTCCCCACGACCAAAGCTCTCATAACGTCCACCGGCAGCCGATCTCGAATTAGCATTCCTGCTGCTTTGGCGCACAGACCCAGAACCCGTATATCTGCCCGGCGTTCTGGATGGCTGCCTGCTAACATTGCTTGATCTCCCGGAAGAGTTGCCAAAATTCCGTGACTGCCGCACTGAACCGCCGCGACTACCACCACTGAAGCCACCGCGACCACCGCCGCCGCTAAAACCCCCACGACCTCCGCCACCGCGACCGCCACGGGCGTCAACATGCGCAACACTAAGACACAGCACAAAAAAAAGTACTGCGGCACTCATCATCAAATGATAACACCGTGTTGTTCTCATGAACATTTCCCTCAATATGGTGCCTGTTACAGAAGGGATTTCTCGTCTTCTTCATATGGAAGCGGTTCAACTTCTGCAGCCCCCTCAGGCAACTGAGCAGCAAACGTTCCGGGTGAAACCGATGTCAGTGCTTCCGCCTCAACAAGCATCACGGTATAACGCGGACTTCCATCAAGCTGTTTATAGGTAATCACTAGTTTGCGCAAATGCGGGCTATCCCCCTGATCAATCCATGCCTGCCAGTCAACATCCTTCTGTGTGGCGGCAATATGATGACATGTTCTCTCACCCACAAGTCCCAGCCCCAAATAGCGGCAGGTTATAGCCGAGTCCATGAGCACTGCATAGATATCCCCGGAAAGCATATCAGCAAGCGGTGTGCTGATACCATACCGGTCATAGACCATATCAATAGTCTCATCAAGGGTGGCCGGGGCTTTCAGCTGGGCATAGACGTTTTTATCCCTATCAAGTAGCGTAAACAAAGCCCCGTCATACCATAGTGTTATATTGGATCGATCGCCCCGGGTTTCCATCATGAGCCTATCGGGTCGTCTTAAAACTACTGTGCGAACATGACCGTACTGAATCATCTCCCCCGTTTCCGTAACCTCATCAGAAGTATCATACACTTTATACTTGACCAGCTGGTCACTCTGACTGGTTTTACTTAACGCTTTAACAATTTTTTTTGCCTCAGGGTCAATAGCGGCGACTTTCTCCTGAGAACCGGCACAGGCGGAACCCATCACCAAAACCAGCGCTGCCATGCATCCCAATACGCATCCATACATCATTTTTCTCATGGCGTTACTCCTCACACATACTTATTAGCTTACTCTCTGCAACATAATCAAATCACCCGAACAGCAACAGCCCCGCTATTCAGGCGATTCAACGCGGATAATGGTCTGTTTGACGATCTGCATAGTAATCATATCACCCTGTTTTATCTCGTTAAAGTGCTTAATTTCAGGGCCGGCCTCTATGGTAACACGCCTGCCATCCGTTCCACTGAGTGTTATCATGCGCGAATCGTAATCAATTTTTTCAACGCGAGCACTAGATTCAACAACCGTCACTTTTTGCGCTCCGGGCGCAAGGGGATCTCGCTGTGTGGTCTCAAACCCACCGACAGAAGGCTCATCATCAGACTGTTTACGGGTAACCGTCATGGTCTGCAAAACTTCAGCAATCACGATATCACCCACCTTAACTTGAGAAAAATTTGTCGCATCGGGTCCGAAATTTATAGACTGCTCGCCATTCTTGTCCTTCAAAACCGCCGTATGGTTTTCATGGTCAACCGCTACAATCTCTGCTTTGGCACTGCTCACAATTTGGGCATTGAGACCTGTCGATGTCCTTGTTGTTTTTATATTTGAACATGCGGCCGTCAGGGCAACCGAGGCCATGCATATCGCGACAATCACTGTTTTCTTCATCTCATATCCTCCCATGTCATGTTGCTTAAATTGTTATTTTTTTTAAATTTTGAAAAACCTGCTCCTTCTATACGTACCATAAGAGCATATCGATCTTATGATTGAAAAACAAGACTGAAATAGACCTGAAACAGATATAGCAAAATTATTAATCAGAACCTACGTACACATTGGGCTTTCCCCCACGCCCCAATATTATATCACTCCTGTGCTGCCGCTTCTTCATATATCCCGACATGCCTGTACAGAATTCGCCGAACCTCTTCAATGGTCTGTGGATTCGATTGCGTGGAATGCTCTGAGCGCACAACAAGCTCTGACTCGACTCCTTCGAGATGCGCGCTTGCATAGCTGACGACACCGTCTTTGCCTTGCTCAATCGGACCCGTACCTTTTACCGGTATAATTGAATTAACATGTACCCCATCGTCCACAGGAAGAGATGCGAGCGTTTGAATAAAAGAGCTGCCCGGGTCCATATTATCAATTGACGTTGGCATGCGCACAGCTTTCTGTGCTGCACCAGCCGGGTCCAACTGAATGAGCTCCAGACTGACGTTTGTCACTCTGGCCGGTAACGAAACGAGACTGCGTGCAATTTTACCGGTTATACCGCGGGCACGATAACTGCCCCGATGCGGCGTAGCAATAAAAACTACCCGCTCAACAAATGGCAGCGGCTCGACGAATGTTGAACGCAGCACAACATCCCTTGTTTCGTCTTTCAGACTGACCTGTTCGAACGACTCCGGGCTGATATCATCCCAGAAACGCGTTCCGCTGCTTACGACAGTCATTTTCGTAAGCAGTCCACCCTGACTGTGACCAATAATGATCATGCGGCGAAGTGCTGCATGATCTGCCTGCGGATCAACATCAGCCAGGGCAGCCAGGAGCTGTTCCCGCAGATGCATCGCGGAAAAATTAATCGGATTGCCGGTATTGTAAGTAAAAAACCAGAACTGGTAGCGGGAGACAATAGCCGGGTCACCCAGCAGTTCGTTGAGCATCTCGGCCCAGCGTGCCGGGCTGGAAGCGGTGCCGTGCACAAAAACCACAGGAATACGACCGGGGACATACGGATCGAAGAACGTCAAAATGCCGGTGAGATCATCTTTACGCAGATTGAAATCACCCTTGCGAAATCCCGCAAACTCAAAATCCCATACAGGAGCACCCTCAAGACGCACAGCCAGTGCGGCACTCGGATCGTCTTCAAGGGCAACCGTATGATTGTCTATGGCAATTTGCGGAACGATATCAACATCATAGAGTTCAACCGTCCCGGACACAATCCCGGTTTCAAGCGCTGTACGGAGGTCTTTGAATCGCACAAATGCAGTTACAGGCACCCGTGCGCCCAAAGGCATCCATTGAATGCCCTGACCGTCGCCTGCAAGCGCAGTCTGCGCCGTAAGCGCAACACCAATGCCGGGACGCCGGTAACGGTTTCGCAACCCACGAACCTTAAAATCTACCAGAGGTTGGAATTTTTTGAGTTGATATCCGCCATAAAGAATATCCGGTGCTATGCCGCTTAGCTCAAGACGCCCGAAAGGAAGGGGTCGGGTTTGTTCATGCAACTGCACGTCGCCGCCCTTCTTCGCGCGCAGCCCCTCAGTAAGCGCGCGATTATACATATCCATTGCAAGACGCAGACGGGGATCATAGGGGCTGGCCGGATCAATCTCAGAAAAAAGAAATGCATATGCGTAAACAGCGCAGGCAAGATACGATCTGCGCCGTCCGCTCCGCTTGGCATACTCAAAAGACAACTCTGCCAATACAAACAACCGCGCATATTCATCCGGACCACCGAGGCCGGCGTGTAGCTCGGCCAAAGCTTTTTCAGGGTCCGTGCGGTACCTATTAGCCAGGCTCAAACGCGCAAGCACCTGCTGAGAAAAAACGCTGTGGCGCCCTGTAGACAAAATGTTCTGCGTCAGAACACGATCAGCGTCACGCGTACTTATACGACTCACTCCGACAGGCGTGGCACAACCGCACAGTACTATCAGAATTGCGATAGGCGCTATTGAAGTCAGATACTTACGAATTCCCACGGCAGGTTCTGTCATCGTGCAAACGTATTCCCAAGCGGCCAATCGTACCAGCACCCATATGATGAGATATAAAAAGACAAGACACGCATACAGCATACCGGCAACTCGAAGCATCGGCGGATAAAAAAAATTCATAGCCTAAAATGCACAATGCGGCGTAGTCATAAAGCAACCACGCCGCAGGCATACCCTTTTTTCAGAAACCCGAACAGAATAGTGACCTTACTTGACAACCTCAATTACAAGAGCGCTGGCAATCGAGATTGTGACTGTATCACCAACCTTAACCTTTGACAGGTCAAGCCCTTCGCGCACCTTAGCCTCACGAATTTCCTTTTCAGGGAGCTCCAACTTGATACTACGCGTGGTCTTGTCCAGTTCAAGAATTTTCGCGGTAACCTGAGCCTCACCAACCAGAGCGGCACCAGGCGTTCCGTCACTTTTACGTACCAAACCCGCGGCGATATCTGCACTTGGAGCCTCATCCTGCCCCAGATACACCGCCATGATCTCGGTAAAAGTTGCAACGACGGTATCACCGACCTTGAGCTGGTCAAAACTCTTTATTGCAGGGCCTGCTTTATACTTCTTCGTTTGCCCATCCTGGGTCTCAATCGTAATGATACGCTTTCTGGCATTAATGGATTTAATAACAACTTCAGCAGTTGCGGTGGTAGCAATTGTAAGAGCAGCACCGGGATCCCTGCCAACAAGCGCTTGCACTTCAACAGGTCCTGACATCACAATTCCTGCTATTTCCTCCATAGTTGCCACAGTCTCCTCATCAGTGACTTCGGTAGCAGGCGCGCTGGAGGAATCCTTGTCAATGAGGCTGCAAGCGGTCATGACAAAAGCTGCAACAAAAAGCGTTACTAAAGTTTTAAAAATTCTTACTTTCATGGCAATTCTCCTTCTCTAAGGTTATCTTTTTATTCTATGGTTATTGTTTTTTCAGTTGAGAAACAAGCATCCTTCCCATTCAGCCCTCAAATATTCAGACCTGCAGCCAGCGCTCAGCCTCAGCAAGCGCTGACGGTAAAAAATACTCTATCTCAAACGTTCTCAGGCCTTTACCAACAAAGGCACAAGCCTGATCTCGCCACTGCTCATCACCAACAAATGCCATTTTTTGTATCTGCCCGGCCTGATCCCCCATAAATGCTGTCTGAGCCCAAGCACTGGACTGTTCCCAGCCCTGGAAATTTTCAAGCACGATTAAGAGCTTAAGTGTTTCTACCTTGTTCATTAATGCCATGCAGGTTTCCTGTAAGATGCGCAAATCCGCAACGCACATCAATTCCGAAATCCTGATATGGACGACTTTCTTCTCTGCCTGAATAATTTCACAAGCCATACACTACCCTCTCAGCAATAGCTTCTATCGCAAACCCTTGCAATCAATGTAGAACTTCCTGTTTTATCAGTGCTCAACAACCGCCTGCTGTATTACTGTGGCAATTTCACGGCTTATTTTGTCCAAAGCTTTATTCTGGGCCTTAACGAGATCCTCATATTTCCCCGATTCGACAGGCTCAACAATACTGGTCATGCGATCAAAAACAGGTTCTTTCCGCCCCTTGGCCTCAAGCGACCAGCGCACCTTGACTTCGGCACTTCCGCCAGGTTCGCCGTTAAATCTGAGGAGCATAATCCTCACCTGATAGTCAGCAGGTGCCGGTGATTTCCATGGAAACACATCAATGCGGGATGTACCAAGCAGCAAAGAAAGATTTTCAACCAGGACCCGGGATAAAGCAGTGTCAAGCGGCTCGGCCCAACGGTGAAATTCAGAGTACATCACCTCATTGCCGCTGTCCCGGGTGCACATCTGTTTTTTATCAAGGTATTCCGCCAGCAGCACAGGGCCGACACAGATGCTCAACTGATTCTGATCAGCTTCAGCCATACCGGATGGTGCTGACTGCTGTATTGAATTAAGCATATAAAATCGTGAAGACGGCGAAGAGAAACAGGCGCACAAAGACAGTGCCAGAACAAAGCCGATAAAAAGTTTCAATTTCATCGGGAACCTCCTTTTCCAAAGATGACTGATTCAGGATGGCGCTCCAGATACTCTGCCAGGGCGCCCATACTCCGGCTGGCTTCCTTCAGTTCGTTCATAGCCTGAAGCAATTCAAACATAATCGGTGAGCCGTCGGAGGTAATGTTGGCACTGTTGGTCAGTGTTTCCTCCATCTTCTCCGCCGTAGCCTGCGCAGAAGCCAGTGTTTTCTCAAGAGCGTCTGACATTTGATCGAGTTCGTGATTAAGGTTTTTTGCGAGCAGGCGATATTCGTCAGCTGCGCTGACAACTGAGGTGGACAGCGGATCAACCTGACCGTTCACATTACGCACCAACTCCTGAAGATCCAGCAGAACCTCGTTGAAATTATCTATTCCTTCATGCAGTTCAGGATCATTTGCAAGCTTTTCAATACCATCTGCCGCCCGGCTGAGGTCCTTAATGATTTCGTCAAAGCTTATCCCTTTTATAACCTCAGCAAGCTGCTCAATAACGGTAGGGATGGTAGGTATTTCCGTAATCGAGCCGTCTCCGTGAAACTGAGGCTCTTCAGCATCGGGATACACATCAAGGGCGATCATAAGCTGCCCGGTAATCAGGCTTTGCATATTCAGCTGTGCCCGAAGGCCGATCTTAATGGAACGATCCAGGTTATTCCTTTGTTGCTGACCCTCTTTAAGAACGATTCTCTCCGGAAAAATTTTCGCATAAACCGGGATTTTAACTTCCATCTTCTCCTGATCAAGGGTCATTTTGATATCGGTCACCTCTCCGAGGGTCACACCCTTGAACTTAATCGGCGAGCCGACAGACAAACCCTGCACTGAACCGTCAAAATAAAAAATTACGGGTGCTGCCGTGGTAAAAAATTTACCTGAGCCGACAATAACCAACAGCGCCAAGGTCAGAACGATAGCGCCGACAACGAATGCACCTATGGCTGTTTTACTTATCTTTTTACTCACCGCACATCTCCTCTCTGTGCTGTTCTACTTCTCACCGCGCGTCAAAAACGCGCGAACCTTTGGGTCCTGTGTCTCCTGCAGCAACTGCTTGGGATTGCCTCCGGCAATCATGGTTTTTGTATCCGGGTCCAGAAACACGGAATTATTGCCGATGGCAAAAATACTCGCAAGCTCATGGGTAACAATCACAATGGTTGACCCCAGGCTTTCGCGCAGCTCAAGGATAAGGTCGTCAAGCTGCCTGGCGCTAATTGGATCAAGCCCGGCTGAGGGCTCATCGAAAAAAAGAATATCAGCATCAAGAGCCATGGCCCGCGCAAGACCGGCGCGTTTTTTCATACCGCCGCTGATTTCCGAGGGGTAGTAGTCGCCGAAACCGGCAAGCCCAACCAATGAGAGCTTGAGCTCAACGATATCGTTTATTTCAGAAGGATTAAGCCTGGTATATTCCTGCAGGGGCAAAGAAATATTTTCAGCAAGCGTCATGGAACTCCACAGGGCGCCGCTTTGATACAGAATGCCAAGGCCTCGCATAAGTTTATCGCGTTCCTCCGGAGCGGTGTCCCAGAAATTTGTCTGGCCATACAAAACCCGCCCCTTCGCGGGTTCCTTGAGCCCGACAAGATGGCGCAGCAGAGTGCTTTTTCCGCACCCGCTTCCGCCCATAATAATAAAAATATCGGACTTGTTAATCGTGAAGGTAAGGTCGTGCTGAAGAACAAAGCTGCCGTAAGCCATGGTCAGGTCTTCAACAATGATATGGGGTTCCGGAGCACTCATGGCTTATACCCCCAGCACATTACAAACAACAGTTATAATCGCCGTGGCGACAACTATAGCGACAATTGAGGTAACAACAGCAGACGTTGTTGCCGTACCGACCGCCGAGGCGCTGCGTCCGCACTGCATCCCGCGCAGGCAGCCCGCCAACGCGATAATCACTCCGAAAACCGCTCCCTGAAAAAGGCCAACCCAGAAATCAACCAGCGAAAGAGCCCGTACGGTCTCATGATAATATTCCGTAACGGTGAGGTCAAGCATGCCCACACCAACAATAAAACCTCCGAGCACGCCCATCAGGTCGGCATAAATGCACAGCAGAGGCATCATGATAACAAGCGCCAGCATGCGAGGCAATACCAGATATTCCATGGGAGAAATACCCATGGTCTGCAGGGCATCGATTTCCTCATTGACCTGCATGGTTCCGATTTCAGCGGAAAAGGCCGCCCCGGTGCGGCCCGCCATGATAATGCCAGCCATGACCGCGCCCATAACACGCACCATGGCAATGGCCACAAGACTT
>Ga0070729_10002871_pt1 | contig 21177 bp, 12 predicted proteins | sample tdDd472_FD_66725 | JGI IMG/M metagenome (GOLD analysis project Ga0070729, IMG submission 66725) | Marine sediment microbial communities from the Atlantic coast under amendment with organic carbon and nitrate - tdDd47.2 | ecosystem: Environmental > Aquatic > Marine > Coastal > Sediment | place... | reverse complement strand
GGTAAAAGTGGTACAGGCAAAGAGCTTGTCGCGAGAGCAATCCATGCAAAAAGTAAAAGAAAAGATAACGTGTTTTTACCGGTAAATTGTGGTGCGATTTCAGAAAATTTAATAGAAAGCGAACTGTTCGGGCATAAAAAAGGCTCATTCACGGGTGCAACAGAAGATAAACAAGGTCTGTTCAAAGTTGCGGAAGGTGGTACTCTATTCCTTGATGAAATTGCGGATCTGCCATTGAACCTGCAGGTTAAACTTTTACGTGCCCTTGAAGACAAAGCCTTTCTGCCGGTTGGTGCCACTAAAACTGTTAGCACGGATGTTAGAATAATTGCCGCCACAAATCAAAATTTATTTGAAAAGGCTAAATCTGGTGAATTTAGGGAAGACCTTTACTACAGGCTTAATGTAGTTGAACTAAAACTCCCCACCCTAAGCGAACGAAGTGATGATATACCCTTGCTTGTTACCCATTTTGTAGAAAAATATTGTAACGAAATGGGAAGGCATATTTTAGGTGTAAATAACGAGGCTATGCGCGCGCTAATGGGGCATGAATGGCGGGGCGGTGTGCGTGAACTTGAAAATGTAATTGAAAGAGCCGTTATCTTCGCTACCGATGAGTTTATTACCGTTGATGATCTTTCAGACCAGGTGCAGGGTGGCACGGGGCAGCCGGGTTACCCCGATTCTTTGAAGGATGCCTTAAAATCATTCGAGCGTGAACACATTTTGAAAACAATTAAAAAATACAATTACAACAAGGATGTAGCGGCTAAAGCTCTGAATATCGGTCTTTCTTCATTGTACAGGAAAATGGAAGAATTGAATATCCCTACAAAAACACCAAAGGATGATGAGTAAGTTTTCCATGGTGGAAAATTATTAAAAATCTTCCGGAGGGATGATAATTCACTCTTCAGATTGAATTAATGAAGTTTTTTCTTGAAATTATAATTGGATGTTTATATATTTTTAATATATCGTTAAAAAGGGCAATTATAATTATCTACAGGAACTCAAAATGGATAGTAAACTTTGGGAGAAGTTATCTCTTCAGGAATTATACGCACTTTACACTAACCTCGATAAAAACCTGGAACCTGAAAAAGCTGAACTGATTATCGAGTATATCAAAGAAAGGGAAACCGGAGAAAGAGAATTTTCAATTGAACTTGCAAACAGGGGCACCAGGTTAGGGGCTGTTATTATTGATATTATTATGATGGCGATAATTTCTCTGCCCCTTGTAATTTACTTTTTCGGGTGGGGCTCTTTTACTGAGCAGGATTTATTGAAAGACATGAAAATGTCCGTGATTTATTTTGCTATCGGACAACTTTTATTTCTTTCTGTCAACGGATACCTACTATACACGGCAGGGCAAACGATTGGTAAAAAGACTCTGGATATAAAAATTGTCAATCTCGATAATAAACTTCCTGAATTTACCTCGATCTACGGTCTGCGTTATTTTTTAATTTCAATTTTCAACAACATACCAATCATTGGCAGCTTTTTTGCATTAATTGACGCCCTTTTTATTTTTCGAGATGATAAAAGATGCATTCATGATTTAATAGCGGGCACAAAAGTTATAAAAGTTTAGATTATTAGACAAAGGGGAGAAGTTACCCTCTCCCCTCTAAAAATGCTTTATATTTTTTATCCTTTGAAAATGGGATCAAGCCCGATAGTCCCCTGGAGTTTTTTCAAGTAAGCCGCGGATTTTACTTCCAACAATTTACTCTTCGCATATTCCAGGCGATCTTCTATTTCCATTTGGTTTGCAACATTAAGGTGACTTCTTTTTTTAAGAAAATCTTTCAAAGAAGCAATATGTTTCTGCCATAACCCAATGTCGTTTAACTGCTTGTTGAGTAATCTGTCACGATACCATTCACTCTCAAGAAGATACTGCCGTGTGAACATGTTTCTTATCGCAGTGTCTTCAATAGTTTTACCTTCAAATTCGCCATTGACCATTATATGCAGCAATGCTTTAAGTGGAGGGCACGCGCCTTCAATACTGCCATCTGCGAAGTATCTTTCAGCTACGCCTTTCATTGCCTCAGCAATGTTTTTGATGCCATCAACAAAAACTTCTTTATCCTGAAGTTCAGGTTTAAGCATTTCTTCGTTGAAAACTGCGGTTGGATTTTCAAAAACACGTCCGAAAAATGTATGAACAAATTTTTCCGTGATCCTGTATCCTAATCTGCTGGCAAGGATAGTTTCTCCCTCGTGCTCAAAGTCTTCAAGCTTCTCGAGATGTCCTTCGCGAATCATATAATCAGGTTCTCTTTCAAAAGCGCTCAAACGTGACCATATTTCAGGAATTAGCAAACTGATATCGTGATCAACACGGTAGTTGGGACCCACGTGTCCGGCAGCGGTGGTAAAGCCAGCATATTCTGTAAGGATGAATGATACCAGAGCGTTATTGAGATCGGTTATTGGGCAAAGTGCGTTAAACGGACCTTTGGTTAGTGCACCTTCGGAACCGGCGCCGGTAGTTGAAGGAGATTTACCTGTCAAAGAACAGATAAAATCCATGAACAATTCCGGAAGTTCCTGATAATGAATAGGGTTGTAAACCGCGAGAGGCCTTACTCCCGGTTCCGGCGGATTATTTCTTCTACCGGCGAGAACTGCGTTAACGGGAGCGTAAAGGGGAGCTTCAGCCGGGATACGCCTGTGAAGTCTCATTCCCATCTCGGCGATATAATTAGCACGCTCGGTAAGTAAATCGGGACGTGTTTGTAAATAACGCATGTTTTTTGAAGGTTTTCCATCAACAATTCTTGGGTGCGAAGAAGATACAAAATACGTGCAGTCTTTATCGTCGATAACTTCTTTAATCAATTTTTTGATCGGGTCTGTGTACTTATCAAATCCTATAGCATCATTTACAATCTCCTCGGCATCATTAAGTGTAAGAGGTGCAAAGTTTGAAATAAATGTGTTAGGCGTTGCAATATCGGCTTCTGCCTGTTTATCATAACCCCTGTGAATTGCCTCGTCCGGGCGTTGGAAAAATCTGTACTCGCAGTTATCGGCAAACTTGAACGAAGGATTTTTATAATCCGGATTAAGATTTTTTAATGCGGATGCCGGTACCACGCTGGAAGCGGTAATATCATCTTCAAGCTGAAGTTTATCCGCTGCCATGTAGTCCTGACGTAATTTGTATGTCCGCCATGAGCCGTCTTTATCAAGCCCAACCCTGAGATAACTGGCGACAAGTTTACGTTCGTGATATTTTAACTCGTTGCCGTATCTTCCATCTACGATATCCACACTAAATTTTTCACGCCAGTTTCCACCCCATTCCTGCTGGTAAAAGCGTTTAACTATAAATACCAAACCTTTTATATAAGGCGGTATGGAATGGAGCCATTCATTATATTCATCTGTATATTCTTTTGCCGGAGTTAATAGTTTGATTACAGAACCGAGTGATCTTTCTGCACTTAGTATTGGTCTGCTTGGTGAATCTTTCTCAATTTTTTCACGAAATCTGTCAGCATAATCTTTTTCAAGAATTTTTTCAACTTTATCAAAATCATCCTTGAAATTTGCCACGAAAAATGGGCCGTAGATTATTGAGTCACCAATAGATTTGGAAATTTCGGATTTCCCGCCACCGGATACGGTAGATGGTTTATGACAGAAAGTACCCTCCGCGACAGTTCCGGCAAGTCTCCAGGAAGGAACCTGAGCATTTTTTGTCATTCTAACTTTAAAACCAGAGGGAAACATGTAAGTAATGTTGGGTTGAAGTTTTAATGATTGTTCTTTTTTACCATTCATCCAGGAAATACTCTGCGTGGGAAGATCAAATCTGGAATCACGGGGAATGTAATAAATATCGGGATAATTTACATCGATACCATAACCTTCACTTTTTACTTCAATTCGATCTGCATATAGTTTTTTTACTTCATCAAAAAGCTGTCCCTGTTCACGTTGCTGGAAATCTGCCTGGTACCCGTCACCAAGATTATAGGAAGGGAATGCCATAGCACCACCGGCGTGTTCTTCTTCAGCATTGCCGAATAAATTAGCGGAAAAACTTATCTGGGTTTTTACTTCTTTTTTAGAATAACCAAAATAATTATCCGCGATCACGGTGACAATTTTACCTTCTTCAGTACGGAGAGTGATTTTAAATGCTGTACCGTCATTGTAAAGTTCATCCTCTTTTTCCCAGCACATACCGTCACGTTTCTGGCGTTCGGAAGCATCTTTAATATTTGGTAAACCAGCCTCTTTTTTGGTTATTTTTGTCAAATGAGGGGCAAGAATTATGCACCCGGTGTGACCTGTCCAATGTTCAACATCAAGTGCTGCGTCATTTTCAGGGAGGAACGGATCCCCCGCGTTGCCGAAGATTGATTCGACAAAATCAAGATTTGAAACAAGATTGCCCGGTACAAAAAACCTTATCTCCATTGTTTTTTCAGCTTCGAAATTTTTTATCTCCGGAGATACTTTTGGTCTCAAATAAAGTGAGACGAAAGTTTTTGCTTCTTTTTCCTGACCGTTGGTAAATGGTAGTTTCATTAATTCATCGGGCGGGGTTAGAGCTTTACTCAACATGTAAGCAACAGTTGCCTTGGGCACCGCCTTTTTATCGTCTGGGATTGGCAGACCCCCTTCAGCGACATGGAACACGCCCTTTGTTGTTCTCCTGTCATTTACCGGGTTGTGAAGTACACCTTGTTTAATCCGGTAAGATTTGATGATAGCACTACTGAAATCATCAGCAGTAGGAGGGACAGAAAGTACCCTGGCTATTCCATGATAATCCAAAATAAATGTGCTATCCGGCATCCTTATCTGGGTATCTTCTACATCACTGAAATAATTATCGATGAATGTTTGAATTCTCTGGTCAGCAGGGCATAAATAATTTGTCAGGAGCCTGTTTTTTTCCTGATAATTTGAAATTAAATCTTTTGCCAGATCAAGAAATTTTTGATCGCTTTTAGTTTCTAAGAATGGTTCGCCTAAAGCAGCAAGCTTCAGATTGATATACTGAATCATTCTCTTGGTATTGGGTATTTTACCATCCCGGTAAATTCCCAAAGTTCTCTTCAGATCCATATTCTTTTTCTCATATATTTTTAATAACAATTATTTTCAATAAATTAACGCAAAGTTAAGTAAATATTTTTGGTTTATAAAAGGAATAGCACTATCCAATTACAATTTAAAGCTAATTTAACTTAGCAAGGAACCCGTATGAAATTAAACCGTATAATACTTCTAACAATCTTTTTACTCACAATAGTTTCTAACCTTATGTCACAGGACCTAGTATTTCATAAAGTTGCAGAGGGATTAATGTTCCCGGAAGGACCTGCTTTTGATGGAAAAAATACAGTATATGTTTCCAATTGTTATGGTGATTTTATTACAAAAATTACCGATAAACAGCAGGATGTTTTTGTAAAAGCACCCACCACACCCGCTAATTTCCAGAAAACAAACGGTCTTACCGTTAATAATGACGGTTTTATTTACGCGTGTGAATATGGTTTCGGGCAAATTTTAAAATTTTCTCCCGAGGGTGAATGTACAATTGTTGCCGATGGTTACGAAGGCGAAAAATTTAACCGGCCTAACGATCTCGCTTTTGATAAATCCGGTAATTTGTACTTTACAGACCCCAGTTCTTATGGAGCCGACAAGCCGGATGGCAGGTTATTCAGGATTGTAAAAGAAACCGGTGAAGTTGAGTTGTTATATTCCGGGCTCTGCTTTCCCAACGGAATTGCATTCCACCCCACGGAAAAAAATCTATTCGTGTGCGAATCTGCAAAAAACAGGATATTGATTTTCCCCCTGATTGATGACGGGAGGGTTGGTGAACCATCAGAATTTATCGTTCTGCCGGGAGGAGACCCCGATGGTATAGCCTTCGATGTTGAAAATAATCTCTGGGTAGCCCATTTCGGCACCGGAACGATATTCGTGATAAATGAAAATTCCGAGATCGTCAGGGAATTGAAAGCCCCTGGTAAAAAAACAAGCAACGTTGAGTTTGCCGGTAAGGATATGAAAACCTTGTACGTAACAGAGGATGAAACTAACTGTGTATATTATGTAGAGGTTGAAACCGCCGGATCGGTTTTGTTTAATCTTCGTAAGTAGTTTTTTGTTCAAGTTACAATAAATGCCCGTGATCCTGCTCCATCTCTTCTAAACGGGCATCGTAAAACTCGTTGAATGTTTAACTCCATATATTAAGATTATTTGTGTTGTTAAACATTTCTTTGGGGTAGCAATAAATTTCGTGGTTATGCGTGAGAGTAAATTATTCAATAAATTAATCACCAAATATTATATCAAAAATAGATTTTTTCCTGTTTTTTTCTTTCCAGTATTTTCTATAGTCGGATTGTTTTACAAGTCCTAGTGGTCCCTCGTAGATTCCACCGTCTTTAAATCCATCATAAACTCTGACAGCAATAACATTAGTCCCTTCCTTAAGGACTCCGCTATTAAGGTAATATCCTCGAAACTGTGAATACTCGTTCTGGAATTCGATAAAAAACGGGTCGTCGTACATTTCCCCGGTTGAACCAACTTTCACACCATTCAAGTAAACTTCATCGATATCGTCAATTTTTCCCAGAACCAGGACCAGTGATTCTTTGAGCAATTTGGAGGAAACCTCGAATGATTTTCGATACCATCCGAAACCATCATAATCCTTATAACCCTGAACGTCCCAATAACCGGGTACCATAAGCTTGTCCCAGTCAGAATCATTAAACGATGGGTCTTTCCAATCCTTATTATCGCCTGCTGCAAATTTCCATTTGCCCGATAAATTAACCATTGTTTTCAGTGAAGCGCCGTAAGTATAAAGCCCCACGTCACCATAAAGTATACCACCTTCCAAAGTTGAATCATAAACCCGGACAGCGATAACATTCTCGCCTTTTTTATCAAAATAAGAAGAAGAGACAGGGTATCTGCGCATTACATTATATGCGGTATTATAATCAGGGGGGAAAGTACCGGATGAACCAACTAATTTACCGTTAAGATAAACTTCATCAACATCGTCAATGTAACCCAGAAGCAAATATAAACTTTGATTATCAATATTTTCTGATATAGTAAAAGTTGTCCTGTACCAGGCATAGCCATTATATCCGTGAAATCCTTCATTTTCCCAAGATGCCGGTACGAATATTTTTTCCCAATCACTATCATCAAAATTTTTGTCAGCCCATGCAGGATTGTCGCCAATGTTAAACTTCCAATAACCCCTTAAGTTTTCAATCCTTTCCCAATCTTCAGCATTTACCTTTCCACAGGTAATTGCTAAAGTGATAAACATCAAAACGGTTATTAATCTTTTCATCGTGAATCCTCGTGCTAAATCAAGCTACCAAGTTTAAGAAATAATTTAATACATTCGTCATATTTTTGTAATAAAATGTAAAAAGTTGTCATCAAATTATTTATTCGCTAATATTTCACTTTTTTCAAGTGAGTACAATTCTGTTATGGCGCGGCACATGTTGCGAACTTTTTTATCAGATTCATAACGTGCTAATTTTGTTATATAATCCATCGCGTCTGCATCTTTTATTTTGTATAGTGACATCGCCATAAGGCAACGCATTTCAGGGTTAGTTTCATTTTTCATTTCATCAAGTATAACATTTGAAAGTTCACTCACCCGATATTTGCCCGCATAATAAATTGAACTTCTTTTAAGTCCTTCGTTTTCCGAAGTGACACCCATTACCAGATTTCCAAGTGCTTTTTCATTAAAATGTAAATTTGATAAATCCTGTGCGTTGCTTGTTATTGAAAGTAACAAAGAAAACAAGAAGGCAAATACTGATGCAATGTTTTTATATTCTGACATTTTTTACTCCATTTGATGTTTAATTAAATTAACTAATGTAAATTTAGGCAGATGAATTGTCATCGTTGTCACCCACGGGTAAAGAGATGTCACGTTTTGTCATGGAACTGTTTGAATCTGTAATTTGAGATGGATTTTCAGGTTTAGTTATCAATAGTTTAACAGTATTCTATAACATTATTGGAGATTTGTTTGTATCACGTAAAAAAATGCTCATTAAAAGACGGGGATTTATTTTCCGAAGTAAAATTGTGGAATGAAACAGAATTTGTGTTTCTTGATAATATCATGGGGGAAACTCCTCAATTTATACCGGAAACAAAAGCCGCGTTGATGTACGATTCTGAAAATCTTTACGGCAGGTTTACCGTGCGGGATAAGTTCGTCATCGCAAAAGCCACCCAAAACATGGAACATGTTTGGAAAGATAGTTGTGTTGAATTGTTTTTTACACCTTCAGACAAGGTGGCAGAAGGATATTTTAATCTTGAGATGAATTGCACAGGTGTTATTTACATGCAGCATCAAATATCACGAGGAGAGGGACGGATTTCAATACCCGAGGAAAATTTAAGAAGTGTAATTACCCGAACTACTTTAACAGAACCAATCCCCAAAGAAATAAAAACGGAAACCGAATGGGAACTGGTATTCAAATTCCCTTTCGAGCTGATGAAAAGATTTCATCCCGGATTTATTTTACCGGAGCCGGGGGTAATATGGTCTGGTAATTTTAATAAATGCGCAGATGAATCATCCAACCCGCATTGGATAACCTGGAATAAAATAGAACTTCCCAAACCGGAGTTTCACAGACCCGATTTTTTCGGGAAGTTTATTTTCGATTAATCTTTTACCAACAGGGCAACATTTTCAACATGGTAGGTATGCGGGAACATATCTACCGGTTGATATTGTACCAGACGGTAACCGCCATCACAAAGCAGTTTAATATCCCTTGCCTGAGTTGATGGATTACAACTTACATACACTATCTTCGGCGGCATTAATGTTAAAATATCGTTTACGGTTTTGGGATTCATTCCACTGCGCGGGGGATCGGCAATAATAACATCCGGTGCAGGAATTTTATATTCTTTAAGAAAATGCAAGAATGATTTATCGAGATTTGCGTTTACAAAATTTACATTGTCGATATTATTTAATCCGGCATTAAAAACAGCATCCTCCACGGCAGGATCAACTGTTTCAAAACCTATAACCTCACGTGCTTTAACGGAAACATAAATTGAAATTGTACCTGCACCGGAGTAAAGATCGTAAACCACTTCCTCACCTGTTAAGCCTGCAAATTCGAGAGCTGTTTTGTACAGGAACTCAGCCTGAATCGTGTTAGTCTGGAAAAAAGAATTTGCGCTAATCCTGAATTTATAATCTCCAATTGTATCGAAAATATAACCATCACCATGATAAATTATCTCGTAGTCGCCATACGCAGTTTGAGATTTTTTTTCATTAACATTATTTATAATAGTGGTGATACCGGGGATTATTTCAATGAGTGAGTCTGTATATTCTTTGAATAAGTCGGGCTTGCTTTCAGAAGTCACAAGATTAACCATCAGATCATTCGTAAAAAAGGATTGTTTGATAACTAGATGACGTAAATACCCCTCGTGAATCTTCGTGGAATAGATTGTTTCACCACGGGATTTAAAAAATTCTCTGGTAAAGTTTAATATTTTATTACTTTCTTCTGATTGTAAAAAACACTCATTGATATCGAGAACCTTGTCAAACATACGCGGGATATGCAGCCCAAGCGCAAAATTACGATCAACAATTTCATTCTCACCAGATATCTCATGGGGGTATAGCCACCGTTTATCAGCAAAAGAAAATTCCATTTTGTTGCGATAAAAGAATATTCTTGGAGCTTTGAGTGGTGGAAGGATTTCAAACCCAGATAATCCGCCAATTCTCTCAAAAACGTCTCTAACCTGATCAGCTTTATATTTTACCTGTGTATCATAATCAAGATCCTGCGCTTTACAACCTCCACAGACTCCAAAATAAGTACATTTGGCTGAAATTCTTTCAGGGGCTTTTTTAATAAATTCGCTTACAATAGCCTCGGCATAAGATTTTTTCTTTCTACGAATCTCAGCCTTAACAACATCACCGGGATATGTACCATTTACAAAAACAACAAACTTTTTAATTTCCCCTTCCAGTTCAATATTAATTTTGGCAACGCCTTTACCTTCAAAAGCATAATCTTCAATACTAAGCTCTATTATATCACCCTTTTTCAAACTAAATTTTCCTCATAATAATCGCGTAAAAACCTATATATCTGTCACCGCCGTATTTCAAAAATACGTTACTTTCATGTTTAATCATCTTAATCAATTTTTTGTAATAAGATAGTTCCTGCTCGGAAAGGTCGCCTAACGTTTCGTCCAGTTTCAACCGGGCGAATCTGTAAAAATCATTGAGAGATTCCGATGCATTTTTCATCTGCAATATTTGCAAATTTCGTGACTCATAATATTCCCTTAAATCTTTAGAATGTAATGGAGTAACGCCCGAACGTTCAAGAATATCACCAATAACAGCAGGGTACTCATCTTCCAGAAGAGCCATCTCGCCAACACACAATTTCCCACCGGTTTTTACTATTCTCTTCAACTCCTTGGTAATATCTTTTCTTCTTTCATCTGTTATGGAAGCCTGCGCGTAGATGTAATCGAAAGTTTCATCTTCAAAATCGGTTACAGTAAAATCCATAAGTCGGATTTTGATCTTATCCTCCTTACCGAGAATAAGTCGATAATTCATAAGAGAATCATAGTCTTCCACGATAATTGAAATTGTTGTCCCAAGTTTATAAAACTCTTCGGCTATATCTTCTGCCCCTGCACCAACAATCAATATAGATTTGCCAGAGGGGTTTTCGTTTTTCAGAAAGAACTTGAGCTGTTCATCGGTACCAGGTAAAATAATCACTTTATCTCTCCATATTATTCACAAAACAAAAATAGGTTAATATATATGATATGGCAAGTTTACGAATTTCGGTTTTAGAATTGTGTTTATCTTAATTTAAGTTAGGATTGAACGAAAGGATGTTTCGAAGTTGCATGCGAACCAAAAAAATAAAACGTCACAATTTATCATGTCATTCCTGCGGAAGCAGGAATCCCCGACACAACCCGGCAAAACAAAAACGAGATGCCCGCTTTGGCGAGCATGACAATGAAAAATGTTTGCTATTCCAGCCTTGAACCGGAATCACGTGATTAACCACCAGAACCCACCCCCAACCCCTCCCTTTGGTAAATGGATGGGAGAAAGAAATTACAAAACTAGCATATCATTCCTGCCCTGAGCAGGAATCTCCGACACACCCCGACAAAATAAAAAACGAGATGCCCGCTTACGCCGTGGCGCACAAGTTCGCGAGCATGACATGAAAAAATGTATGTTTTTCCTCAACACAAAAATATCATCAATCCTACCTACGATTGATGTATCTCCAAAGAGGTATTACTTTATCAAATTCATTTTCCCGGCTTTTATTTTATCCCCGGCAGTAACTTCATAAATATAAATACCACTTGAAACAGACTTGCCCGTATTACTCTTACCATCCCATTTTGCCACGTAAGTTCCGGAAGGGAGAACTTCATTTAAAATGGTCGAGATTAATTGTCCCTGAATATCATAAACTTTAAGAGTCACCTTTTTATTCATCAAAGTCGAGGGAATTGAAAAACTTATATATGTACTCGGGTTAAAAGGATTCGGGTAATTGGAAACGAGTATTTCAGATTCCGGGATTATTCCATCATTAACATGCCTGACCGACGTCACAAGTTGTGCTCCTGCTGCAAGTTTTCCGCCATCTCCATCGGCAAGATAAATATTTACCCAGTCCGGTCGGGCAGATAACGCAAGGTACTGTTCGTTCCATTCGCTGTCGCTAACCCTGTAAAAATTTGTTGAAGTGTACTCGTGGTAACTCGTTACCGGTCCGATAAACGCAATCTTTTGTCCGGAAGGATGATCTGCAACCACGATACCCATGTCTACAGGACCCGTACCGGCATGTTTTACCCATCCAACCATTGAACCGCCGGCATCTGTTGGAGCTGTATGGTAATCGGCAACGATATAATCCTGCTTCAATAGTTCATTCAAACCGTTTCCAAAAGCATCATAATACAGTTGAGGGTACCAGCCGTCATAGGGCGGGGTGTTGTAGCCCTCCACCTGGTCATACAACATCCTGTGCAGAAACATCGTTTCCTCATCAGAAAGTGCAATTGCCGATAATTCCTTGGTTGCAATACCTCCAAGCGTATCGCACACCATTCTAAATTTATCAAAATAATTCAAAATAGCTTCTTTAGCATAAGGGTCTGAAAATTCAAGATCACTAAATCCTGTATATGTTTCTTCGGAAAGAACTTTCATCCACTCATAAAACTCGGGATAAGGTTCAACATAACTGTAAGGATATGAACAAACCGTGCCACCGGTGTACGATTGTTTAGCGTACAACAAGTTATCATGACGTAACTCAGTCCAGCTTGAAAGCTGAGTATTCATTTTTTGCTGCCACCATGCTGCCGATTGCATGAAGACAGGAAGGGTTTCCCTCGAGGCGGGAGGATTTAGTTTCCTGATTCCATTTAACCACATGTAATAAATTGAACTTTTCCAATGTGTATCATCGTAGGAATCTATAAGATAACGCAGTGATGCCAGATTAGTACTGTATTTATATTCCTCAAGTTCGGGTACCAGAAGCTGTGCCGCGGCATCATTCCCAAGCGCAAAAAGAATATCTAGTGTAGATGGGAGCATTCTTTTAATTTCTTCGCCATTAAACTTGATCCTGTCAAATACCACGCTTCCGGTAACGTACGAATCCACTACGAAACGTTGTCCCAACAGCATAAAAGCAGAGGCAGGTTTAATCTCACCAGGTTCCAAAGGGTTATTCATAAGTATCTGGGATAAAATTTTCTGTGTGGCGAATTCATTGGTTAGCAATGTATCCTGAAAAATAATCACGGTAGTGCTGTCAAGGAACTGTTGCGGGCTGCTAACACTTATCGCTGCCATCACCTCATTTAAGTTTGTTAATGTTACATTATCCTGTTCTCCAACAAAAAATTTAAGCGTGTTTTCAATCTTTTGAATTTTCTCAGTAACCCCCGAAAGTTCAACAAGCTCTGAAATTAATGCTGAAGCAATCACCTGCCGCTGTATATCGGAAAATTGTGGCAATGGCATCGCTCCGGTCGGCGCTGTTAGATAAAACTCGGTTCTCCCCAACCAGATCATTGTTCTAAAATATTGTGCAAGTTCGGGAAACTGCTCATCTTCGTAATGTCCGCGGGGTTTAAACTGGCTAAAATCTATAGTGCGTAAAAATTCACCAAATAGCGGGTACGAAGCAACATTCTCGTCGTCGATTAAACTTAGGAGTTGTGATATTGTTGTTCCGCTGTTTGAATAAACAGGCTGTGTAGGGTTTCCAATTAGATTTAATGCCACACCCAGATATACATCAATATCCGTTAAAGGGGTGGCCATTCCCGGAGCTCCCGCGTAATTGTTAATAAGAGCAGGTAACGATGCGCGCATATCAAAGAGGATATCTTCAATGTCTGGGATTAACATCCCAAGTTCAACTTCCATGAGAATTTTGTCATAAGACATGTGAAAAGCATGCAAAATTGCATCTGTGGTTACAAACACGGGAAGGTCTTTATGATAGATATCTACAAGTTGCTGCCCGAATGTTTGTTGTGCTAACCTTTGAGTTACGACAAAACCGTTTTGTGAAATAAGCTCTTTTTCTGCTTCTGTAAGGTTATACTTAATTGCAATCGAATCGTAAAATAGAACATCATCATAGTTTAAAGAATACGTCCCCCGGAAAATACCTGCATCATGTTGTGAAAGTAATTCTGTTGCAGTCATGTTCTGGTTCTGTTGAAGAAAATTGTTGTACTCCTCAACGGAAAATTCTTGTGCATGAATGGTAATAACAAGTACCAAAATAAATAGAATAATTCTATTCATTGTTCCCCCAAATAATAAAGATTAAACAAAAGATAACACTATTTTACAAGGATGTAAACATCTTACAATGCTATTATTCTTGCCCTTAAACGGATAGTGCCTCCGGTGAAAAATCGATTTATTGGCGAAAAAGGAAAGATTTTGCCCTAAAATAAAATCGTGTATAATCTATTTTATCCTTATTTTTACCTAATACTCTTAATTTAATAACCGTTACAAAGCAGGAAAACTTATGAAACTAACAACAACCTTTTTTATTCTATTCTTTACAACTCTGGTATTTTCCCAGAATTGGGTAAGAGTAGATTCCGTCTTTTCCCCGTCAGGGGTTGGCTCATTCCATTTTACTGCACCTTTTTTCGCGGATATGAATGATGATGGTTACACGGATTTGTTACTTGGTAACACCGACGATTACGCAAAGTTCTACGTGAACAAAGGTGAGGGAATTCCGCCGGCATTTTCTTATGACGAAACTTTTTTACATTCAATCTACGCCGGGGGTGCCATGGGGACTAATTCCTACTATCCGGTTGCGGTAGACCTTGATAATGATGGTGATAACGATCTTGTTATAGGGGGATATAACGGTCTGATTTATTACGAAAACCAAAGCACCGCTGATTCTGTAATCTGGAATAAAATCGACACTATGTTTACTTTGGTAAATGGCGATATTGGCACCGACCCCAATCCCGCATTTGCAGACCTGGATAACGATGGAGATTTTGATTTATTTGTTGGAACTGGTGAATCACTTTTTGGTGGCCCTGAAGCCGGTATTGTTATTTCTTACAGAAATATCGGAACCCCAAGGGATCCGGTTTTCGAACTAGATAATACTCTTTCTGCAGGCATTGGCGATGTAGGATTAAATTGTTACCCAACTTTTGCAGATATCAACTCGAATGGAACACTTGATCTTCTCATCGGGCGCGACCTCAAAACGTTTGTATATTATACCAATACGGGTACACCTGAGGTGCCTCACTGGACAAACAACGATTGGTTTTTTGCTTTCCCTGAAGCGAACACTTATTGGAAGAATCCGCAACTTTTTGATATCGATAATGATAATGATTATGATCTTATTTACGGCAGCGACGGCGGCAAAATTTACATGTATGAAAACAAAGGGGATTCAACAGCCGCGAGTTTTCAATATAATGCATCATACTTTAACGTGATTAAAAACGATGGTTCGGCTTCTACTGTATCATTTGCGGATTTCGATAATGATAATGACATGGATTTTATTTCCGGTAACTGGTTCGGGGATATCAACTATTTTGAGAACGTTGGTGATGTTGGAAATCCGGCATTTCAACTCAAAAATAATGCTATCAGCACGCTTAATGTTGGTACTATTTACAGTACACCAACTTTTGTTGATATCGACAGCGACGGCGATTTTGATATTGTTTCCGGTGCGCTTAACGGAAAAATATTGTGTTATATAAATAATGGTTCAACTTTCAAACAGGATGATACCACTTTCGCGGATATCACTGCCTCCGGAAGCAGTACTGTTTCGTTTGCTGATCTGGATGATGATGGCGACCTAGATATGGTCATTAATGGTGAAGCCAGTAGTGACTTCAAATTTTTCGTGAACGAAGGTAATAACAAATTTACACAATACGATGATCTTTTTTCCTCCTTTTCTATCCCCTCAAGGGCAACTGTTAAGTTTGCCGACCCGGATGCGGATGGCGACTATGACCTGGTGATGGGGAAAATTTTAGGTCAGATTTATTATCTTGAAAATGTTGGTGATGCCGCCGACCCTATTTTTGAATTAAACACCGATACTTTTGAGGGTATCGAGGTATTACAAAATCCTGCTCCCGATTTTGCGGATTTAAACGGCGATACAAAACCCGATATGATTATTGGCGAATATAATGGAGCTTTTACTTTTTATGCCAATAACTTTGCTGTTACTTCAATCAAATCCGATAACAAAGTAGTGCCTGAAAGTTTCATGGTTTCACAGAACTATCCGAATCCGTTCAATCCGGAAACCAAGATTGAGTATTACACTCCGGAAATTAGTAATGTTAATATCACTGTTTATGATATTTTAGGAAACCAGATATCTTCAAATAACGTGATATCCTCAGCAGGGTATAACGTATATGCTTTCAGTGGAGCAACACTTGCCAGTGGTATTTATATTTACAGGGTTACCGCATACTCTGATAATGGTAAGATGTTATTCACTTCTGCAAAAAAGATGACTCTATTGAAATAAAGTACGAAGTTCTGAGCACAAAGTGCTTAGTTAGGGCGGGTTTTCCCCGCCCTTGTTATTTTAAATCAGTCATCAAACTTAAAAGGGGTGAGGTGTCTGAGGTTGCTCGAAGACCCGAACATCCCTGATTCACTGAAATACCTGACACCCAAGAAAAGCACAACGACACAACTTACCCTGTCATTCCCGCCCTGAGAAGGAATCTCCGACACAACCCGGCAAAACAAAAAACGAGATGCCCGTTCAAGCCGGGCATGACATGAAACTTTGTGTCGTTTTATCAACACAAAAAAGATTTCGCACCTACAGCGCGGTTTAATTTTGGTGAAAGAATGATAGTTGTTTTTACGCCCTACAAAAAAAACGCATGATGTAGTGGTGCGGGGCGCTCGAAAAAGGTAGTGGGTCCACCTAATCTGGTATAGCGTATGCTGGATTATTTAAAATAAAAAAGGCGGGTTTTTACCCGCCCTAACTAAACACTTCGTACTGAGAACTACTAAAATATTACTTAACAAGCATCATTTTTTTGATGTTTACAAAATCGCCTGCTTCAATTTTATAAAGATAAATTCCACTATTAAGATTGCTGGCATCGAATTTAACTTCATAACTTCCTGCTTCCTTGTAACCATTTACCAAAGTAGTGATTTCTTCACCAAGCATGTTAAAAACAGAAAGTTTTACATTACTGTTTTCAGGTGTTGAAAACTTGATTACCGTGGTTGGGTTAAACGGATTAGGATAGTTTTGTGAAAGAGAAAACTCCTGTGGAACTGTAACTTCAACAGATATTTCATTTGAGACAGTATAAGAACCATCAAGGTCAGTCTGTCTTAATCTGTAGAAATATGTTCCTGCCTGAAGGTTAGCATCTGCAAAATTATAAACTTTTTCTTCAAGACTGTTTACAGCACCATCAACAAAAGCAATTTGTGTATAAGAACCATTCTCTGCTCTTCTTTCAACAGCGAAACCTCTGTTATTAAGTTCAGAAGCTGTCTTCCAGGTAAGGTTAACAGTTGTACCAGTTGTATTTGCAGTGAAAGATGTCAATTCAACAGGAAGAGGAGCATCTGTAGTAGTATACGCGCCAAAACCATTGTTGGTACACATCACATAAATGGTGAAAGAGCCATCTCCGTTATCCTTTACAGATACGTCGCCGGTGCCGTTACCATTTGCATTAGCGCCAAGAGTGGGAGTCATTGCATACAAAGAAGCTTCACCTGAAAAACCACCAAGTTCAACTACCATTGCATTCTGGAATCCAGTACCATATCTGAAAACAGCAGAAAACAGAATGTTATTCATCGTGTAAAAATGTCTAACAGCGTTTGTTCCGGTCGGAATCACTGCACCGTCAACAGTACCTTCCAACATACCGCCAAAATCATAATATTTAAGTCCGGTACCATTACCATTATACAAGTATCCTAAAGAGGGAATCATATCTACTGAAGGTGAAGAACCAGCTGCGTTATCACTCATGATAACCTGAGCGCCCGTGAATGAAGCTCCGTTATCTGCGGTTGAGTAAATCACAAAATTTCCTGCACTACCATTAGCAGCCATAATTTTTAAAGAGTTATCAGCTTTTGAACCTTTAACAGTAAATTTGTCGCCATATCTTCCGTCAAAAGTAGTGGATTCAATAACAACTTCAGGCTGAGCAGATTCATTAGCCCATCTGTAAACTTTAAATGCAGAAGTTAAACCACCTGTGGTAAGGTTACAGGCATATATTTCGCCATCTGCCGAAACGTCAACATCATTTATTGCAAATGTACCGCCGCTTACACCGGTCATGTCAAGCTGACCAACATCAGAACCATCAGTCGCATCAACTATATAAATAAAACTACCACCATTTCTGCTGGCAACAAAAACTCTTTCATTTCCGTCAACAACGCCTACTGTAAACCCTCTTTCAGTACTAGCCGAGGCAGAGAACCAGGTTGGAAGGGTGCTGTTTGCGGCGGAATTTTCCCATATTGTTTCAAATTGCGCAAATGAAACCGAACTGATTACTAAAAATAGTGTCAGCATTGTTAAAAATTTTATACTTTTTAGCATAAAACCTCCTTAAGTGATTGGTTGATTGATTGAGAGTTGTTCAGTTATAATATGTTTTACACGGTCGCTAGCGATATTAGTAAGAATTTCAATAAAAAACAACTACCGAAAACGATAGTTTTTTGTTAAAAATATTGATTACTTTTTTAACAAATGTAAAACATCATTATTGCGGTGAATTCGGCATTTACAAAAACATTACTCTAATTTTACCCAAAAAAAATAAATCATAATCCGTATATTTCTTTTCATGCTTTTAATAAAATAAACTTAGGGAGTTACATGTTTTTAAGATCGACCGTTTTAATAACATTGTTTATTGTATCCCTTCTTCTCGGGCAAACACCGCCGCCGAAGGAGGAATTCAGGGCCGCCTGGATAGCTACTGTTGTGAATCTGGACTGGCCAACCAGTACTAATCTTACTACCCAGCAGCAAAAAGACCAAATAGTATACTTACTGGATGAGTTAAAAAAACTCAACTTTAACTCGGTGGTTTTCCAAATTAGATCCGAGTGTGATGCATTTTATAATTCTCCAATTGAACCATGGTCTTATTATATGACCGGAGTTCAGGGGCAGGGACCATCACCGGCATATGATCCCCTCGAGTTTGCTGTAAAAGAAGCTCACAAACGAGGAATTGAATTTCACGCCTGGTTTAACCCATATCGTGCAGACAGGGGCGCAGGATACCCAATTCATGCTTCGCACGTCACCAGAACACATCCCGAGTGGATAATACAAAGTGGAAGTTTGAAAATTTTAAATCCGGGTATTTCTGAAGTTCGGGATTATGTAGTGGAAGTGATCATGGATGTTGTAAACCGTTACGATATTGATGGCGTTCATTTTGACGACTATTTTTATCCTTACGAGGGAATTTCCAATCAGGATTTTGCCACATTTCAGGCTGACCCAAGGGGCTTTTCGAATATTAGTGATTGGCGCAGAGATAATGTGAATATATTTATTGATTCTGTTTATTCCCAAATTAAAGCTGTAAAACCTTATGTTAAATTTGGTGTCAGCCCGTTCGGGATTTGGAAAAGCGGATATCCTGCCGGTGTTACAGGATTGTCTTCATATTCTGCACTCTATTGTGATCCCTTAAACTGGTTCCAACGTAATAAAATTGACTACCTTACCCCTCAACTTTACTGGTCTTACGGGGGTAATCAGGATTATGGCAGATTAATGAACTGGTGGGCTGATTCAATAAGGGGTTATGGCAAACACTTTTACCCGGGTCAGGCAGCATACAGGATTCCTGATTTTTCAAACCCTTCTGAAATTCAACGGCAGATGCGCGCCAACCGAGCTAATGATGTTGCTGGCGGAGGTGTGTTTTTCCGCACAAGAGCAGGTGTTCTGGATAATGAAAAGGGATTTGCCGATTCGCTGAAATTTGATCTTTACAGAAATCCTGCGGTCCCTCCAACGATGAACTGGTTGGATGGTGTTGATCCTAATGGTGTTGAAAATCTGGCAACTTCGCTTTCTCCGAAAGACGGACTTGCAGCCCTTACCTGGGATGCTCCTCTTGCAGCTTCCGATGGTGATACAGCATTTTTTTACGGCGTTTACAGGTTCGAAAACTCCAATATCACCCCTGCTGATCTGGAGAATAGTGACAATTTCGAATATCTTACCGGTGAAAAATATTTTAATCTGTTTGCAAATAACGCAGGCCAAACGCAATATTTTGTTGTTACCGCTTTTGACAGGAATTTTAATGAATCGATAATCAGTAATATTATCGAGGTTTCTGCTCCCGAAGCACCTCCACTTCTTTTCCCTGCTGACGGGGCGAATGATATTGCTAAAAATGTAGAGTTAAAATGGAATTACAGGCATGTAACTTCATTATACACGGTAGAAATATCAGATGATAATTCTTTCCCCGAGAGTAACACGCTTGTCTGGGAAAATATTGAAGATACTGTTTTTCAACCCATGGTGCTTGATGGTGAAAAAACTTACTTCTGGAGAGTTAAAGGATTTAATCCGGCCGGTGAAAGCGAGTATAGCACTGTATTTAGTTTTACTACCGGTTATCCTTCAGAACCGGTGTTGTTATATCCTGAACATGCCAGTATAGATTTATCGGTTAATCCAACACTTGTCTGGGCAAATAAAGAATCGGCAACCTCATATCGCGTTCAGGTTGGTTTGAATAAAAACTTTGATGAACCATCAACAGTTATTGATACTGTTGTTGATGGGGATACAAGTGTAACGGTAGGTGGATTGGATTATTTCCGCGTTTACTGGTGGAGAGTTAGCGGAATAAATTCACTTGGTGAAGGACAGTGGTCAGAAGCATTTGGCTTCAAAACCGAACAACTCACCGGATTAGAAGAAGAGTCAATTCCTTCAGAATATTCACTTGCTCAAAATTATCCTAATCCGTTTAATCCGGAAACCCGAATTCAATTTTCACTTCCGGAGCAATCGATAGTAACTCTGAAAGTTTACGACATACTTGGCAGGGAAGTGGCAGTATTGCTGAATGAAACAAAATCTGCAGGAACGCACACTGTTTCATTTAACGCATCAAATTTATCTTCCGGAGTTTACATCTACCGCCTAAGCGCGGGCAGTTTCATACAGCAGAAAAAGCTTGTCGTGATGAAGTAAAAGAGTTAGTCACCGGTCGAAAGTCGGTAGTCTAAAGTCGAGGGCGGGTTTTTTACCCGCCCTTGTTAGTTTAAACCGCTGCAATACGTTGAAAAACATGCAAGCCAATTACTTTAGAAACTACTATCACCTGATCTTGGGGCTGGCTAAAAAGCAACGCAGCCCCTGATGTAAAATACCAAAATTGGTTTGAGCCAGTTTTGGGCAAATAATTGGATTTTAGCGCGTACACCGAAAAATATGGGGCTTTTCGGCA